>Ga0105237_10000255_pt1 | contig 75708 bp, 59 predicted proteins | sample KBSC24metaG_FD_81520 | JGI IMG/M metagenome (GOLD analysis project Ga0105237, IMG submission 81520) | Corn rhizosphere microbial communities from Kellogg Biological Station, Michigan, USA - KBS C2-4 metaG | ecosystem: Host-associated > Plants > Roots > Rhizosphere > Soil | place: Michigan, USA...
AGTAGTAGGCTTGACCTAAAAGGACGCGGACGCAATAGGACGGTGGCGGTTCTATTGCGTCGCCTTATGATGTCCGCTATTAGTTTCTGTTACGGAAGTAGGATAGGGGCGATAGAGAATTGAGTAAGAAGCAGAAGATGATCCGAGCGCTGGCTCTGGCGTGTGTCTCTCTGGGGGCGTATGCGGTTTGCGGCTGTTCGCATCATGAAGATGAGACACAAGCGGCCGGGATCAAGGGTGGTTTGCCTGCGGCCTCTATTCAGAAAGCCATCGACAACCCGCAGACACCTCCCGGCATGCGCGCGCAATTGCAGCAGAGGCTTCAGCAACAGCAAGCGCAGCAGCCACAACCAACAGGGTCACAGTAATTCGTGGTCACGGTAAGTGTGGATCTTATCGACGATCTCTCACGTCATTCGGTTGAAAACGTACTACTATTTCGTTTTGGAATCTTTGAAATAATAGCTATACAGTCTGTCTTATTCTCTCCAAGGAGGAGCTTTTCGTGATAGTACCAGCTTTTAATTCCCGTGCATTTCTCCGGCGTCGCCGGCTATGGAATGCAGGCATCGCAATGGTTTTGCCCTGCGCGCTGCTTGGCCTCGTTTCACGCGCCGATGCCACCACGACGATCACCTTTACTTTAGGCTCCGCGTATACAACCAGCGCGGGCGTTTATAAAACAGACGGAACGCTGATACGAACACTATGGCGAAAGGTGGACTATACCGCCGGTCCGCATACTGTTACCTGGGACGACAAGGACGACAGCGGCGCGGTTGTGGCTGCGGGAACCTATCAAATCCGCGTCCTGACCCACAATGTCAATTACAACTGGGACGGCGTAATCGGAAACACCTCGGCCGCATTTACCGGGCTGAACATATGGCGCGGACTTTACTGGCCCAGCGATATGGCGATCGATGGAACGAACGGTTTTATCGCTCGGAACTACAATGAGGGGCAGCCGCTCATAAATCGCATTACAACCAGCGCGCCGCAGTCGCCGGCCAAAGCCGTTCATAACGATTCGTTCAGTAACTTTAAGTTTGTCGCAACAGACGGAACCTGGTACTACGCCGCAAATGTCGGCGGTTCGTTTGGTGGAGAGGCCACCACGTTCGTGACGGCTTTCAATGTGAGCGACGATTCGGCGTCGAACTTTACAAACGGCACGACCGTTTATCTCAACGGTACCTACCCGGATCAAACCTGGCCGAACTGCATCGATATCAGCACGACTCCGGGAACCGCCAATCCGAACCAGCCCACCGGCATCGCCGTGCAGAAAACCGGCAGCGTGCTTGCCGTCTCTCATGGCTACCTCAATCAGATCAAGCTCTTTGACAAGCGCGGCGGAAACCTGACGGGGACGATCAGTGTCACCAATCCCCAGCGTGTCGCGTTTGCGCCCAATGGAGACCTTTGGGTCATCACCGGAACGACCCTGCAGCGGTTCGCCGCCGCCACGTTAGGTTCCACCAACACGCCGGCCACGACAATCAGCGGCTTTATACAGCCGGTGGCCCTGGCCGTGCATCCGTCGAACAACGATATCGTGCTCGTCGCGGATTCGGGCAGCAGTGAGCAGGTCAAAGCCTACAATCGTACGGGCACTTCGCTCTGGACCTACGGGCAGTTAGGGGGCAATAATTCAACCCCCACGATTTCAAACGACAGGTTTATGTTCAAGGCCAATGTCAGCAGCGACGCCGCCATCGGCTGGGCTCCCCAATCGTATCTGGCCATTCAATCCGACGGTTCATTCTGGGTAAGCGATCCCGGCAACTTCCGCTCGCTCCATATCTCCTCCGCGCGGGCCTATCTGGAGCAGATTGCGTTCCTGCCCGGCATTGGGCGGTCATCCGCCGTCGATCTCAACAACCCCAATCGCATCATCGGTGGAAGCTGGCTGGAATATAGTATGGACTATACGAAGCCGCTTACTCCGGGCGATCCAAGCGCCACCGGCGGCAGCCATGTTTGGACACTGGTAAAGAACTGGACTGTCGGGCTCGACCTGTCGTCCTTCTACAATATCTCTACCGTCGCCACCCTTTCCAATGGCCGCACATATGCATTGCTTGGCGCGGTCGGCGGAGGATTCCGGGTGGCGGAGCTCGCCAGCACAGGTATTCGCCTGACACCGACTACCATCGGCGGTAACTACGATCTCGCATCGAACGGCTCGCTGCGCTACTACACTACCGCGAGCGGCGTGATTACCTGGTACCAGCAGGCGCTGACCGGCTTTGATGCCTCCGGCAATCCGCAATGGGGTACTGCCACGACGCTGGCTTCGGCCCCGGCCGGGGCAAACGATCCGTGGCCACATGTGCCGGGATGCGATTGTCCTACCGATCAGTCTGGAGTTACGCGTATTCCGATCACCGCCTCCAACGTGCTAGTTTCATTGAACATGGACAATAATCCGGGCAACCACCTCGGCGGAGTGCAACTGGGCGCATCAAGCTGGGGCTGGCAAGCCGGCCCGACTGGCTGGCTGGACGGGCTGGGAACATTCCAGACCCAGGCGATCGACGGCACCACAAACTATCCGGCCAATCATGCGATGGCATCGGGCCAGAACATCGTCTATGGTTTCAACGGCGAGTTCTATACGGATCAGGCCACAGGTCAAACCGGCGAAGCAAACCAGTTCATGCACTACTGGGATGACGGCCTGTTTATCGGGCAATTCGGCGTTAAGAATATTGCGGCGAGCTATCCCGGCGGAGATGTGAACAACGTTCCGGCAGGTATCGCCGGGAACGCCTTCTTCCCCTCCTTTACGCAGGTGAACGGAGCGACCTACCTCTGGCACAATGATGAGAATACACACGGCGGCATTCACCGTTGGACCTTCAACAATGCTTCAGGCATCGCCGAGATCACCGGTACGGGAGCCAAGGGAGGCACGATCGCAGTCGGCCAGCCCGACCTTATCGTAACATCTGTTGCCTGGACCCCCGCCAACCCGTTGACAGGGCAGGCCGCAAAGTTCAGCGCCGTGGTAAAGAACCAGGGAACCGGCGCAACCGCGCCAGGCACCATTCTGGGAGTGAGTTTCTGGATCGACGGCAGCCCAGTCAACTGGGAAGATACCGACACGGCGTCTCTGGCGCCGGGCGCCAGCCGCACCGAGACCGCCACAGGAGGCCCAAGCGGTACGGATACCTGGACGGCCACAGTTGGAACACATACTGTGTGGGCGATTGTGGACGACGTCAACCGCTTTGCGGAAAGCAACGAGAGCAACAACCAGACGAATGCCTCGATGACCGTGACGAACGCCGTTCCCGTCGTCGCGCTGCGCTTGAATGAGAATACGGGAATATCGACGGCGAACAATGGATCTGCGGGCGGCTCTCTGGCCCTGACATCCACTGTCCCTGCCTGGACCACCAATGTGCCCTCGACGGTAGGCGGCGCAAGCGCCGTGGACTTCGGCACAACGACCGGCAACTATGCTGTGGAAAGCGCCGCTGCGCTGCCGTCTCTTGGCGGACTGAGCAAGTTTACGATCACCGGATGGGTGAACTGCAAGAACAGCACGGAAGGCTCCGGCGGCAACCGCATCGTGACCTGGATCAACAACGGCGGAGACGGAGTTGATCTGGTTTACCGCAGCGACGGCAGCCTGCAGATGGGCGTGGATGAGTGGCCCGACTCCTCGCCGGCCCGCAGCTCCGCCGCCAAGATCCCGACCAGCTCGACGGCAGCGGCGGCAAACTGGCGCTTCTTCGCGGTGAGTTACGATTCGACGCTCGCAAGCGCTCAGGTCAAGTTCTACTTCGGCACCACCAGTGCAAACGCCACGCTGGATTCGAGCCCGACTTATTCCGGCCGCGGCGCGGTCAATACGGCGATCGGCCGGCTAGCGCTGGGACACTTCAACAGCGCGACACGCGCCGGAGCCACGGATCGCATGTTCCGTGGAGTGATCGATAACGTCAAGATCTACAATGATGCGCTGTCGCTTGGGCAGATCGTGCAGGCGCAACAGAACCAGTAGCGCTTGAAATCGACAGCGCGAGAATAATTGCAATTCGTGGAGACGCAAGCGCCTCCACGAATTGCATCTTTTGATACATATATCACTGAATGAAACGAATAAAGATTGTCAGCTTTTTTCTGGCTTTTATGTCCGGCTTATGCCTCGGCCTTACTGCTCCACAGAGCGTCTCTGCCGATACCTTTCTCTCTGCGGATTTCGAAACCAATCCCACGCTTTCGGGCTGGACAACCACCGCAAACGGAGCCGATTGGACGACGGCAAACGCCCACTCCGGCACGCATTCCCTGTATGCTCAGACATCGAACTGGTACTCGCCGGGGATTGCCACGGTTCCTCTGCAATGGTATCAGCTCACGTTCTGGAGCAAGGCTCCGGGAACGGTCAACAATGCGGGCAGTATCGGCTACGGATATTATGCTGTGGAGTATTACGATCAAAACGGCGCTCTGTGGCAATCGGATCAGTACGAGAGCATCTATCAGTCGAATGGATGGGTGCGCAACGACATGCGTATCCGCGCAAAGGCTGCGCCGGGGCCGAATGGAACACTTCTGCCGTTGACTGTGAAGGTTTCCTTCCACCCGATCGGCAATCAGCCTCTCTACATTGACGATGTCACGCTGCAATCGACGGCTCCGGCGGACGTTGCGCATTGGGCGGACAGCCTCTATGCGGGCGAACCCAAGCTGACTTATGTGCCGAAAGGTGACCGGTGGGCTCATATTCCGCTGACAATGCAAAAACTTCGAGGCGCGCAAAAAGTGCGGATCGTTATGCTCGGAGACAGTGTTCAGTGCGACTCGGCAAACTCTCCCATCGATGTCTTTTTAGCGCGCGAATATCCGGGAAGCGCTGTCGAATTGATCGTCTCCACCGGTCACGGCACCGGCGTGAACTTCTTCACCGATAAGGTCGCCGCCTATGTTACGGATTATGTCCCTGACCTTTTGATTATCGGGGGGATCAGCAATCCCGACCCGAGTACGAGCGCCGCCTGGCAGAGCATCATCGACCAGGTTCATGCTTACGATACTGCCAACGGACACAAGACCGAGATCATGGTAGTTACTAGAAACTGGAGTCCGAATAATATCAACGGAGGCGGATACTGGCTGGCAGACGGCATGAATGAACTCGATCAGTATCTCACTCTTAATGCGTCGATCCCGGACAACTATCAAGGACATCTGTTGAACTTCGCGGCGGCGCACGGCCTGGAGTTCTTCGACATGACCGGTGTGGACAGCCAGTTTATCTATGGTCCGGCGAATGCGGCCGGCCTTGGCCCGCCGGACGAGAACGGCAATCCCTACAGTTACTGGATGAGAGATTACATCCACTCGAATACCCATGCCAAACAGATCGCCGGAAGAATTTTCGAGAAATTCTTCGAACCGGTAACAATCCCCACTGCCCCGACGCTCTTTAAGCCGGTCCTTAGAACCAGGCAAGTTACCTTGAGTTGGACGGCAAGCGCCGGAGCGTCCAGCTACAGCGTGAAGCGCGGCACGGCAAGCGGCGGCCCCTATACCAATATCTCCCCGGCTGGAGGCGTCACAGGGACAACATTTACAGATACGAATGGGGCTGTGGGCGCCTGCTACTATGTTGTCTCCGCTCAAAACGCGAATGGAGGAAGCGCGAACTCCAACCAGGTGAGCGCAACGATTGCCGTATCGATTGCCACTCCCCAATCGATCGCTGTAAGCTCTGCATCCGTCTATGGCGGCGCGCCGGTTACAGTGTCGGTGACATTGACTAAATTTGCGCCTGCCGGCGGATTGAAGGTCTTGCTTGGCAGCTCATATGGGAACATGATCCCGGCAGGGACATCAATCACCGTACCGGCAGGCTCCGCCCGCGCAAGCCTTGTCGCGCATACGCTGCCGTCAGCCGCTACGATTCCTGTTAAGTTAACGGCATCCGCCGCCGGTGTCGTAGTCACAACCATTCTGACGATAAAGTCACCGGACCTGACTGGACTGGCGTTGTCCCCCTTAACAGTTTCGAGTGGGCAGAGCGTGACCGTTAAAGTGACTCTTGGATCAGTGGCTCCTCCTGCAGGTATCAGCGTACCGTTTACAAGCAACTCACCGGCTTTGAAAGGCGCTTCTGTGCTCGTACCCGGAGGGAAGTCGGCAGGAGCGCTGATTGTGAAGACAACCGCAGTCTCAGAAAAGACGGCAATCACTTTAACGGCCACGCGCAACGGCCTCAGCAAATCGGCAACTTTGATCGAGATGCCGCCCGCTTTGACGTCATTTACCGTGTCTGCGTCGTCGATATCAGGCGGCGCTCCCATTGAGGGGAACATAACGCTGTCGGGACCAGCCGGTCCTTCCGGTCTTGTCATAGCTCTTACCGGCTCCAACTCCTCAGTAACCGTTCCGGCGCAGGTAGTTGTGAAGGCCTGGGCGACCTCGGTCACCTTCTCGATTGCGACACATACTGTGAGCGCGAGAACGACCGCAAAGATCTCAGCGGTTCTTGGAAGCGTTACGAAGGTCGTTGATGTGCTTGTTCTTCCACACGCTTCTGCGGCAATAAATACGGGAGTGATCTGCGGAAGAGGTATGAGGGTTATTGAAGCGGGATCATGCTTGGCGCATGGTAAAATCTTGGCCTCCGATAATAGTTAGAACGCTTTCAATTTGACGGCACGGGATCATGAGGAGTTTGGGTAGGATAGGCAAGTTTCGATCCCTATGTTCGACAAAATAACACTTGACATTGCTGCCCTGTTTTTCATATAATGAGATTGAAACTGAGCAACTACACAGAGTAGCTCCCGGCGGTGTAGGACACTATGGCTACAGCAAATACAATCAGAGATAAATCCGGCTACAAAGAGATCGCTGCTCAGCTTCGCTCGAAGATCGAACGAGGCCATTGGGCATCCGGTCTGATGATTCCTAGCCGTAAGAGCTTGACACAGGAGTTTCAGGTCGGCATGGGGACGATCCAGTCGGCGATTTCGCTTCTGGTCTCGGAAGGTTTGCTGCAGACAGATGACCGGCGCGGAACATTTGTGGCTCAGCCTGGATCTGCCGCCGTCAATTCGGTAGGAAAGCGGTCTGCTGCGCCTATCACGAATGCTACCATCGGTATTCTCAGTCGCTTTGGCGATGCGGGAAATCCGGATAGTATCTCGCAGGTGCAGGAAGTTTGGCAGCACAATATTCTGCACAGTATTGAGCGAGTGTTGTCTGAGGCTCAATGTCTCACACAGTTTGTTAACTATTCCCCTCTGCAGGGCAATTCTGTTCCGGTGGAACAGGCGATTCGGTCGCTGCTTGCACAGGGTGTATCCGCTTTAGCTGCCGTATTTATCCATGACACGCCGGACGAGGTGAATGAGATTCTGCGCACAGTGGAAGCCTCAGGAGTCCCCGTGGTATTCGTCAGTTCAAACGCCCTTCATCGCCCGGTTCCTCATGTGATTTATGATAATTTCTATGGCGGATATGCTGCGGCGCAGCATATGATCGATCGAGGATATCAAGATATCACGTTTGTTGCTCCTCCTCTGGGGGACTGGGTCGATGCGCGTGTTGCGGGAGCGCGTCAGGCGTTTAGAGATGCGGATATCGCCGGTGATCGTCTGCGGGTCGTGCCGGCTGAACGCACGCTTTTTACCGATGGGCGCCAGTATACTCCCGCAGGGTATGAGATAGGCCGTTCGTTGTTCGCTGATGGAGCTTGTGTCAGGGCGATTATCTCTGCCAACGATTCCATTTCGTTTGGAGTGCTGAATGCGGCGTCGGAAGCCGGCCTGGTTCCCGGCAAGGACTTCGGCATTATCAGCTTCGATGACGACCAGCAGGCGCGCCATATCGGCCTGACATCCCTTCGGCCGCCGCTTGAGGAGATGGGAGAAGCGGCGGCTCGGCTTGTTCTATCGATATTGAGCGGACAGGAGATGACGACGCAGGTCTCTTTGCGCGCGCATTTGCTGGCTCGCGCTTCAACGCGCAGGATCGATGTGTCCTGCTAAGGCCGCGTGCGGCCTTTATCGCTTCTTTCGCAGGCGCTTTTCTCTCAATGCGCCTTCATAAATGAAACGGTTATATTTGAGTAAGGCACTAAGAGTGCGCATGGCTGTCGTGCCTAGTCTCTTAGCTCAGTAATTCTGCGTGTGTCATAGCAATAATTGCATGACTAATTTGTCGGACTGACTTACTACTTTTCGGTTTTCCCAATGCTGACGAAATGGGCTCCTCGCCGCGAGAGGCCTGGAAATATTAAGTAAGGATATGCTCGTGAGAAGAATCCTGGTTCCGTGTCTGGTTTGCGCCCTTGCCGCGCTGCCTTCCTCAATGACCGAGGCGTTGGACCTTACGAAGGGTGTTATGCAGGCTCTGCCCACTCCCGGTGGCAAAGCGCCCGGCATTGACGGCGACTTGAAAGACTGGGACCTTTCGGCGGAGGAGCCTGTCTGGATCGCCGCTCAAACCGCCGCGAAACTGCACGCGCAGATGGCCTTGATGTACGACGACCAGTACCTCTATGTGGGCGGCGAGATGAGCCTGCCCGGGCGGCCGTATCATAACGCGTCCAACCCCACTGATGCCTTCTGGTGGTCGGATCTCGTCCAGTTCCGGTTCGTGGCGGATCCCGCTATCCCCGCGCCACTCGATCCCAACGATGCGGCCACCAAGGCCAGCGACCGTATTGCCCACATCAGCTTCTGGAAGAACTCCGATACCGGCAAGGATTACCTGCACATCGCCTACGGCATAGGGCTCGACAAAGGCTCTGCCGTCAATCCCGAAGGTTCGCAGGTTGTCATCACTCCCCATGGAACATCAAGCTATACGCTTGAGGCGAGAATTCCGTGGTCCGCTCTGCATGTGCCTGGCGGCAAGAACCCATTTAAGGCGGGGCAGAGCGCAACTGCTGTCTATGACCTTCACTGGGGCGGGGAGACCGCAACCGCGGCGCTCTACCGCACGAACCCCGGCGCATTCGCCTTCATGCAGCCGCAGACCTGGGGGCAGGCGCAGTTCAGCGCAACGGGGAAGCTTACGGCGCGGCATGAAACCATGGAGCAGATATTGGCCCGGCTTACTGCTCCCGCACAGACCGCAGCGGCGGTTGGCGTGCCGATTACCGTAAATGTGCCGAATGCTTCCAGGGTCTCCGTGAACATCCTGGGACCTCACGGCGAGGTTCTCCGGGAGCTGATCGGCGGCGAAGAGCATCCAAAGGGGCCTCTGACGTTGCATTGGGACGGCAAAGACCAGTGGGGTACGCCTATGACGCCGGGCTCATACCGGTGGGGCGCTTATTTCTCCGGCGGACTGAAGGCAAAGTTCATGGGAGGAGTGGGGAAGTCCGCCGATCCTTATTGGGATTCTCTTGATGGCAAGGGTTCCTGGGGCGGGGATCACAGCGACCCCATCAGTGTCGCTGCGGACGAACACAGCCTCTATTTCTTATGGCCCGTCGCTGAGGGCGGCCGGGCTCTGGTGAAGACGGACTATCAGGGCAAGGTGATCTGGCGCAAGACCCCGTTTGTCGGAGGTGGGTTCGGCCCGTTCTATGGGGTCGCATCCAACGGCAAATATGTGTTTCTGACCTTCGGAGATAATAAGCCGCAGTTGGTGCGCCTGAATGCTGAGAACGGACAAACCACGGTGTGGGGCGACAAGCCCGATTCGCAGCCCGTCACTCCCATCAGCGATACTGCGGCCGTTAAGGTTCCGGGGGATAGCTCGCCGCTCGGTGTTTCCAATGTCGCTTTTGGCGCATCTGTAGTGGGGCAGCCGGAAGCCTCCGGCCTGGCCTGCAGCGTTGCGGAGGTGTTCTCGTCCGTTTACTCTCAGGACAAGATTCAGGTTCTTGATGCGGAGACGGGAGCGATCACGCGCACGCTGTCCTGCCCTGGGCCGCGCGGCCTGTGTCTGGATAAGTCCGGCAATCTCTTCGCCGTCTCTTACGTGTCCGGCAAGAGCGCGCAGGTGGTGAAGTTTGCCGCGGCTCAGGGAAGCGCCGTTCCCGCCGTCACTGAAGGCCTGGTTGCGCCCTGGGGCGTGGCGGTCGATGCGCAGGGAGCGATCCATGTATCCGATGAAGGCAAGAGCCAGCAGGTCAAGACGTTCTCCGCGGACGGTAAGTTTGTGAATGCGCTGGGAAAGGCCGGCGGCCGCGCCTATGCCGGGACATACGATCCCGATGCATTTCTCCATCCTGCCGGGATTGCCGTTGATGCAAAGGGCGGTCTGCTCGTGGCTGAATCGTCGATCCCGAAGGTTATGAGCCGCTGGGACATCGCCACCGGCAAACCGCTTGGGCGCTGGTTCGGCGCGCCGCAGTACTGGAACGGCACCTGGCCGGATTCTACCGATCCCACAAAAGTGTACTACGAGTTGACCAACGGATTTGCGCGCGCCGCTCTCTCCCGGCCCGATTATCCGGAGGCTTACTGGAGCTTGCCGAGCGCAGGGTATCCGGAGGCGGGAGTGGTGGGCAGTGGTCTTGGCATTCCAGAGATCGTGGACGCCGCGAACGGCCGCAAGTACCTTGCTGACGATGCCGACCTGCATGCCATCTATCTGGTGCAGGGCGATCAGATGCTGCCGGTGGCGCACTTGCATTTCTTAAGGGCGAAATCCGAGGAAAACAAGACTGACCATGGCTATCTGGAAGTGTGGCAGGATCGCAATGGCGATCACCACATGCAAGTCGATGAAGTCGCCCGGTTGGACACCGTTGACGGCAAACCGCTTGCCGAGGTGGTCGAACAGACCGGATCTATGCATATGCAGCCGAACGGCGATCTGTATCTCATGACGGGGTCCAACAAAATCCTGAAGGTTCCGGCTAAAGGCTTTGAAAAGGACGGCTCGCTACGATGGAACCTGGCGGCAGCCTCATATGCCGTTCCTGCCATCGTGCCGTCTCTGGGCGATTCCATGTACGCAGGCTGGCGTGGGCAGGCCGGGCTGCGCGTGGACGGCCAGGGAAATATTTACACGTGCTTTGCAGCCAACGTCCCCATTGTGACCCCGGAACTGTCGAAGCAGATGCGCGAGCGCTACCCCGCCCTTGCCCAATGGGAGTGGGGCGCTTATGCCACCAGGGAACTGGCGGATAAGTATCACGAAGGACTGGGACACACCGGGGAGAGCAATGCCGTCAAGTTTGCCAAGTTCGACAAGCAGGGGCGTCTGCTCTGGATGGCGGGGCGCAAAGCGACGGCGGCGGCAGGGCCGGGCGAGATGTATCATTTCTGGGCGCTTGCGGGCCTGATCGGAGACGACTATATCGCCGGAGCGAGCGAGTGGGGACCGATCTCCATCTATACGAAGGACGGTTTCTTTGTCGATACGCTCATGAACAACCCTGGCCTTGCCCCGCCTCCGGGACCGTACACGTTCGGCAGCGAAACCAATAGCGGCCGCGTCCAGTACTTCCCAAAGCGAGATGAAGTTTGGGCCTATGCCGTGGGCATGGCGTATACCGTGGAAGGCTTCAAGAAGGGCAAAGTCATCGGGGAGCAGCGCAAATACGGAAGCATTAAACTGGACAAGGTATATGAGGCGGCTGAGGACGCTCAAACCGCCAGGTCGCTGCAGATTGCCGCTGTTACCGGCGATCCGCTCTCCGATACAGGAGGCTGGAGCAGGGTGCCGTCCAGCGCGATCAGCCGCAACGGTGAAGAGTTTGCGTCGGCGCAGATCGGTTACGACGACTCATTCCTCTATTCACGCATCCATGTTGCGGATGATAGTCCCTTGCAGAACAGCGCCGACGCCGTCAACACAGCCTTCAAGGGCGGCGATACGGCGGGGATCGTTCTCGGTTCGTCGCCACAGCATGATCAACCGCAGGCCGGCGACATACGGCTGATGGCCGCGCAGATCAACGGGCAGCCGCATCTGATTGCCATGAAGATGGTTACGGCGCAGGGCAAGCATCCGGAAGACTATTACACGCCGGCGGGCGGCCATGCCCGCTTTGAGTTTGTGGGAGATGTTCCGGGCGGAAAAGTGACGCTGACCAGGGATGCCGATGGAAAGGGCTATACTGCCCTGTTTGCCGTGCCGCGCTCCTTCCTGGAGTTTGACCTGAAAGCGGGGACATTTCTGGTGGGCGATGTGGAAGTGCGCCTCTCCGGAGCGGGGCCGCGCGGCCTTCAGGCGACATCGCGCAACTACCTGTTCACGCCGCTTCGCTCGGAGACGACGATGACCGACGACCTCCCCACGGAGTCGCGGCTGTATCCGCAGTACTGGTCTGCAGTTGCGGTGAAGTAGGGGAATCCTCTCCTTCAAGCTCGTACAACTCGCTTTTCCCTCTCCGACCCACCAGTGGGGCTTATAGGAAAGGGATGTCCAAAGGTCATTTACCAGACGACTCTTTCATGTGCATAACAATCATAAGCTCAACTCACTATAGAGTCGTCTGGCAATCGAAAGCCGGACGCCCCTTTCCGTTTTGGAGAGGGGAGTCGAGCCTAAGCGAGCGGGGGAGAGGCTTCTCAGGCTTGCCAAATCACAATCAACCAATAGAAGCGGTATCTTATCACCATGAGTGATGTACTTTGCACAAATGATGTGGCTGCCGGTATTGTGCCCGAGCTGCCGGACAACGTTTCGATGCTCATGAAGTGCCGCTATCCCAATTTGGTCATTTCCAATGGCGCTATCTCGGCTCGTTTGTTCCTGCCGGATGCGCAGCATGGCTACTATCGTGGCGTCCGTTTCGATTGGGCCGGCATTCTGCGGGATCTGACATATCGCGGCCATCGCCTCTTCAGCCCCTGGAAGCCGGATCAAGATCTCTTGCACGACCCGCTTTGCCACGACGATATTACCGGTCCCGCGAATGAGTTCAGCATGCACGATCCGCCGGGCTACGATACGGCGAATCCGGGAGAGCTGTTCCTTAAGATCGGTGTGGGGCTGCTGGAACGGCCAAATGTGAAGCCGTATCGCTTTTTCAAAGAATATCGTCTGGTGGACAGCGGAAAGTGGACCGTTCAGAGCGGGGCGGACCGGGTGGCTTTTCACCACGAGGTATTGCCGTCCGAAGCCGGGCGGAATTACGGATATCGATACACAAAGAGCCTCAGACTCGCTGAAGACGCTCAGATGATTATCGATCACCGGCTTGAGAATATCGGGGCGCATCCGATCGACACCGACATGTACTATCACAATTTTATCAATGTCGACGGATTGCCCATCGGCCCGGAGCACAGGATCTCTGCGTCGTTTCCGATATCGTTCGGAGAGTGGAGCGGACCATCCCTGAAAATCGGGACTGCCGGATTTCACCTTGCGCGCGCTCCGCTACCGAACGAGTCGAGTATGGGCGAGCTTCACGGCTACAGCCAGGATCCGGATCATCATGTCCTATCATTCAACCATGCCCCGTCGAATATTGGGATGACGATTACAGGAACACTGCCCTTGCATTGTCTTCGACTGTTTGCCACCAGCGGCGCGATCTGCCCGGAGCCGTTTGTGAAAATCGGCGCTTTGCCCGGCAGCGTTTTGTCCTGGTCGACGACTTATACTTTGTTTGAAATGTAAGGGGCCGGCAGATGTCGGTTCCTGATAAAAAAATGCCGATTAGAAAACGCCTCTCCTCAATACTGCTTAATGCCGGCTGTGTGGCGGCATTACTGGTGGTTTCTATCGGCGCATTCGCCGATGTATTTGAGCTTCCCGTCACCCCGGCGAGTCTGGATAATTCCACATTTGCGGCTTCGTTCGGTGGGCATGAGCAGCCGGTTATGGGTGGCCTTACTGCGGAGAGCCAGCCCGTTAGCGATGGAGCTGAACATATCGTGTGGGCGCCGGGTGGCAGCCACCCCGCATGGGACGGCGCGCACTTCGGCGTCTCGAAATCGATGGGGACGCGCTATCTTCGTATTGGCTTTGCCGCGCCGATTCCACTCGGCTGTGTGCTGGTTCGCGGTGGGGGCGCATTAAGTTTCCTTAAGGCAGGAGCGGCATATCCGGGGCGGCTGGAGTCCGAAGCTGATTGGGTCCCGGCTCAGCGGATCAAGAACGGTGAGGTCTCCAAAGACGAGGCTGGGCAGGAGGATTACGTTCTCTGGAACCTGCCTGCCGGAACCACGACGCGCGCTCTGCGATTCTCCCATACATCCGGCGCGGCCGATCCCGACTATGCCGGCTGGATCGGCGGCGTCTGGCTGCTGGGATCGCGTTTTGCCAATGTCGCTCCCCTCGGGCGGGCATCTGCCGCATTGAACGGCGACCATGCCGCGCGGATCAATGACGATGTCAATAACGGGACATGGGATGTGTGGGATAACGGTTCGGATGGTCAGGCGTCCGCGGTCTCGCCGGACAATCCGACCTATGTAACGCTGACCTGGCCAAAGCCGGTCGCGATCCGCGGATTGTGCGCGCTATGGGCGGGCTTCGGCAGCGCCGAAGCGCAGGTCTACACCGGAAAAGGCGATCCCAGGCAAGCAGCAGATGCAGAGTGGCGCGCGGTCAAAACGTTCACAGGCATTCAGAACTACTATCCGCTGCAGCTGGGGCCGAACTGGATGGACTTCGGCCATGTCGAGACGACTCGTGGAGTTCGTCTGCGCATTACGAAGGTGACCGAGGAAGGACATCCGCACCTCAACGGCAATACCAAGGGCGGCAAACGTGTCTGGCTGGGCGAATTGATGGCCCTCTCTCCTCTGGGCAATGCGCTCCTGGTAAGCGCGATCCCTCCCAAACCTGCTGCCCCCGTCTCCCACCCGCCGATCCCTGTTCGCTTCCACCTCAGCAAGCCGGGTTATGTAACCCTCGTGATCGAAGATTCGGGGGGCAAGCGAGTTCGCAACCTCGTGAGTGAGACGCCATATCCTGCCGGAGACAATATCGCCTGGTGGGACGGTTTGGATGACCTTGGACGTTCGCCCGATGCCGCCGCGCATGCCGTCTACTATATTCCGGGCACGCTGGTGAAGAAGGGTATCTATCGGGTGCGCGGCCTCACACGCAGCAAGGTCTCTTTGCGCTATCAGATGACGGTCAACACGCATGGCGATCCGGCATGGGCTACCCGAGATCCTGCGAGCCAATGGCTTGCCAATCATTCGCCGCCGAATGCAACACTCTACGTTCCCAATGGATTTGACGGCAAGCCTGCAATGATGGTGGGGAGCTATGTTACGGAAGGCGGCAGCGGATTGGCATGGCTCGACCTTTCCGGCCGCAAGCTGAACGGTGAAGGATGGGTCGGCGGCAACTGGACCGGCGCGCCGCTTCTCGCCCGGGATCAGGGAGGGCAGCCTGCTTCCGAAAACTATGCCTATGCCGCCGCGGCCTGGGAGGGCGAGCTGCGGCTGACGCAGTTCTATAAGGGCGGCGAGAAGCCCGTTCTCACCCCGACATTCAAGTTCCCCGGCGCAAATGCCGATGAGCTGAAGGCAAACTCAGTCGTGACCGGGCTTGCCGTCTATAACGGCATCCTTGTCGCAAGTCTGCCGAAGCAAAATGAGCTGTTGTTTGTGGATGTCGCCGCAGGCAAAGAACTGGGGAAATTATCCATTGCCGATCCGCGCGGCCTGGCATTCGATAGCAAGGGGCGGCTGCTTGCGCTTTCGGGCAAGCGTCTGATCAGGTTCAGCGGCGCTATGAATATGCCTGCGAACTTACAGGCGCCGGAGCAAATCATTGGCGAGGGCCTTGAAGATCCGCAGCATCTCACGTTAGATCAGGACGGCAATCTCTACGTCAGCGATCTTGGCGGCAGCCATCAGGTGAAAGTCTTCTCCGCGGATGGAAAGTTTCTGCGCGCCATCGGGCATCCCGGCGCGCCGAAGGCAGGAGCTTACGATCCAGCGCATATGAACAACCCGCAGGGCGTCACGATCGATTCTGAGCGCCGTCTGTGGGTGGCGGAGAACGACTTCCAGCCGAAACGGATCTCAGTCTGGACGCTCGATGGCCAGCTGGTGAAGGCATTTTATGGTCCGCCGCGTTACGGAGGGGGCGGAGAGTTGGATCCTCGCGATAGGAACAGCTTCTACTATGACGGCATGAAATTTCGCCTCGAATGGAAGACGGGAGAGAGCCAGCCGGTCGATATCTATTATCGTCCCGGCACGGACGCCCTCGCCGGTCTCTTCGGTAGCGGCGGCGCTGGACCGCAGACGCCGCTTTACTTCAACGGGCGCGCCTATCTCACCAACTGTTACAACAGCAACCCGACAAACGGTCCCTCTCTGGCCGGTCTGTGGCGGATGGATAACGGCATTGCTGTGCTGGCAGCTGCAATGGGGCGGGCGTCGGAGTGGAATCTGCTGAAGGGCGACGCGTTCAAATCCCGATTGCCGCAGGGCGTCGGCGTGGACGGCGCGGTGTTCATCTGGTCGGATCGCAACGGCGACGGGCAGGCGCAGCCGGAAGAGGTTACGTTCGTTCCCGGCGACTGCGGCGGCGTCTCCGTGATGGCGGACCTTGCGTTTCTCATTTCGCGGACAACCGCCAATCCGGCCGGGAAGGTCGATCCTGATCGCCAGAGGGCGCTTCGCTTCGTTCCGAAGTTTGCGGGCGGCTTGCCCCAATACGATTGGCAGACGGCGCAGGCGCTGGCGGATCAGGCGCAAAGCCCCGTCTCGTCCGGCGGCGATCAGGCGCTCCGTACTTCTGATGGCTGGACGGTGTTGACAACCGCCCCAAAGCCGTTCAGCGCTTACGGTGTCGGCGGTGTCAAGGACGGCGTGCCGATGTGGTCGTATCCTTCTCTATGGCCGGGGCTTCATGCAAGCCATAACGCGGCCATGCCGGAGCATCCCGGCGAGTTAATAGGCACGACACGGCTTGTCGGAGGCTTTGTGACGCCGAAAAGCTCGGATGCCGGTCCGCTCTGGGCCGTCAACGGCAATAAGGGAACGACCTATGTGTTCACTGCGGATGGACTCTTTGTGGCAACGCTCTTCAAAGACAGCCGAACTGCCGGATGGACATTCCCGCTTGCGACAAAGGATATGCCTGTTGACGAAGCCAGCGAGGGTGAAGAGGATTTCTGGCCGCAAATGACGCAGACCGCGGACGGGCAGATCTATCTCACCACACTCTGCTCATGTATTGTGCAGGTTGGGGGACTGGACACCATCCGCCGTCTGCCGGCCATGTCGCTGACAGTGACCCCCAAAATGCTGGATGCCGCGCAGGCGTATTTCGTTCGGCGCGAAGTGGAGCGGCAGAAGACCCAGGAGCAGGACATACTGACGGTCGATAAGCGCCCCACAGCGCCTGTCGTCGACGGATCTCTTGGAGAGTGGGGCGATGCCCGCTGGGTGACGATCGATACGCGCACGGACCAGCATGGCGACTGGGGACATTCCGAGGCGAAGACTCAGGTTGCGCTGTCCGTGTCGGGGGACAGACTCTATGCCGCCTTCAGGACCGGCGACGCCAACCTTCTGACCAACGCGGGCGGCAATCTGCCTCTGCTCTTTAAGACGGGGGGCGCGCTCGATCTTATGCTTGAGACGGCTTCCGGCCCCGAACGTCTTCTTGTAACTCTTGTGAACAGCAAAGTGGCGGCCGTTCTCTATCGGCCCCATGCGCCGGACAGGACGGGTGAACCCATCAGCTTTACATCCCCGTTGCGCACGATCAAGTTCGACCGTGTTGACGATGTCAGCAGCATGGTTACGCTGGCCGGCAAAGACGGCGACTACGAGTTGTCTGCGCCTCTGTCGGCGCTGGGACTCGCGCCGTCCGCAGGGCAGTCGATTCGAGGCGATATCGGCATTTTGCGAGGCAATGGCTTCCAAACCCTGCAGCGCGTGTACTGGCGTAACAAAGCGACCGAGCTCGTCTCCGACATTCCCAGCGAAGCAGAGCTGCTTCCGCAGCTCTGGGGAACCTGGCAGTTCCGGTGAGAACTATTGCGAATCTATAAGCATGCTTCCCTGCAATTGTGCGACCTGATGTTACAATGAACTGGGAAAAGCGTACAGCTCAACTGGTCAGCTGCTGGGCCGCAGATAACGGTCGCCTGCCATTTGTAATGTATGCGTCGCGTAAGGCCTGAGACTACCCATTGAATCCGCTGATCGGCCGGCGCTCCTAAATCCACATTTCATCTGATTGGGCATCAGTCCAATGCTGGAGCTAGCTATGACCGGTTCTGAGGTTAAGATCGACTGGAAATTGTACGAGCAGCAGGTGCTGTCTCTTTTCGAGGAGGCCGTCGAGGCTTATGTATCGGAGCATGGTGAGAAATCGCGCGTCTTTCAGATCTCTATCTGGACCGATCCGCAGATGTTCGTATCCGCCGTTAACTTCGAGACTCGGGAGCATGGGCTTCAAGAGAATGAGAAGGGCATCAAATACTTCGAGCAGCACGGCCGCGCTGCGCTTGCGGAGCAGCTTAGAGCCCAAGGGTACAACGACAATCCGGCAGATTTCCTCTATCCTGAATTCCGCACAACGGAGCATACATTCCTGTGCGATGCCGGCGAGGCGGGCCATCTTACCGCAGACGTAGCCGATCCCATCATCGAGGCGACCCTGATGAGTATTGTCGATAGCTCGGAGTTCAAGAACCTCATCAAGCGGCTGCCCCGGGAGCCGCAGATCTGGGTGGGCATTAGTTCTCCCGTGCACTGGTACGACCATGTACGGCGTGTGTCATAATCACGCTTGGCCACGCAGCCGCCGATCCATAGCGCGCCCGGCCAAGGTGATCTATCCATGCCAAACACACGCCGCAAACTTGCCGGCAGAATTTCCTGCTCCCTTGCTTCCATAGCGATTCTTGCTTCCGCCGGTTGTGGCGGTGGCGGCGGATCCTCATCCGGGGGACCGCCACCGCCGCCGGCGCCCTACACGGTAACTAATCTCGGCAGCCTCGATCCCGTGGCGATCAATAACACAGGCCAGGTTCTGGGCTCTATCGGACCGGCTGCCTCGCCGGCGGCAAAGATATGGCAGGGCGGAAACTTGAGTCCGCTGGGCGCGGGGCCTGCTACGCCGCTTGCGATTAACGATACCGGAGCGGTTGCCGGGTCCGCCGCCAATCCCGTTACCGCTGACGCTCAAATCGCCTCGACACTTGCCTCGGGGCAAACGAATAACCTCAACATCCCGGACAGCGCGCCGAGCGAGGCAAACGGAATCAATGCCTCGGGCGTCATCGTGGGCGTTTATACTGCCGGTTTTACGGGCGGCGCTTTTCACAACCAGGCGTTCACATATGCCGGCGGTGTCGAGACGGACCTGCCTGCTCTTATCGGCTCGATGGGCGGAACGGCTGTGGCAATCAACAATAACGGGCTGATCGCCGGTTTTGGGGATGCGCCCAAAGACCATGCGATCCTCTGGACAAACGGAGTTCCGCAGGATCTGGGAACGCTTGGCGGCACGACCAGTGTTGCGACGGCCCTCAACAGTGCCGGCACGGTAGCGGGTTATTCGGACACACCTACCGCAGGCGTTCGCCATGCGTTCATTTGGAAGGCCGCGGCGATGATCGATCTCGGGAGCCTGAGCGCAACCCAGTCCAGCCGCGCCCTTGCGATCAACAATAACGGAGTCGTGGCAGGGTTTTCAGGCGCGCCGTTTGTCGATCAAAAGGCCGTGATCTGGAAGAATGGCGTGATCACGGATTTGAATACCATGATCTCCCGCGATAGCCATTGGATACTTGAGCAGGCTGTGGGCATCAACGACGCCGGAGAGATCATCGGTACCGGAACCTTTAACGGGGCCTCTGCGAGCTTTATTCTCACGCCGAATCCGGCTGCAACGCCGTAGTTCGCGCCGAAGCGATGGCCACGATAGCCAGACCTATGACAAGCCAGACCGCATGGGACGCGATTTGCTCGACAACGGGACCGATCCGATTGTGCCAGCCGAAGGCCCGTTCGAAGAACCATGCCGCGGCGGCAATTCCGGTGAGGCACGCGCCTGCCACTCGGAATGCGGGATAGATGCGCGTGCGGGCCAGCATGATCAGCCAGGGCATTGAGACGAGGATGACGAGAAGCTGAACGGCTTCGATCCCGATGTTGAAGGCAAATACGCTCGAAACCAGGGTCACGGAATCGAAGCCGAACTCGGTCAAGGTCGATGCGAAGGCGAGGCCATGTACGAGTCCGAAGCCCCCGGCAATGTAGATCTCTTTCCCCCTGAAGATCGGGATAAGCGCATGGATCGCCGAGACGAAGATCGAGAGGGCAATCGCCGATTCGATGAACGCGCCCGGCAGATGAACCCAGCCGGCCGCTCCTAAAGCTAGCGTGATCGAATGGCCGACCGTGAACGATGTGACGATCTTCGCGATTCGCAGGATCGCTTTCTTCCCGCCCGCAAATCCTCCCCACCGCTTTCCATTCGCCAGCAGGGGCGCCGGCAGCAGCAGTGCCAGCAGAAACAGCAGATGGTCGGTCCCTTCGGCGATATGACGCGCGCCCAAACGGAAGACTGCCGCAAATCCGCGAAACCAGTTTCCCTGAGAGCGGTCAATGACGATCGATGGTGTCGTGTCCCGCATCGTCCCGATGATGACGGGGCTACCTCCCAGTTGCCCGTTATGCCAATCGCTTGCAATCGAGACGATTGCGGTATGCGTGATCAGCTGGTGGAAGATCACATCGTAGTTGAAGGTGAGGCGATCGACCTGAGCGCCTGGAGGCGGCGTCATTGTGAGATCCACCTGCATGTCAGGGTTCTGCTCAGTAACCGGAGTTACTGTGTTCACGGACACGGTCCATAGCCGGCCGTCCGGAGAAACGGGATGGATATGCTGGTGAACATAAGCCTTCAGAGCCTCGCCGTACTGCTTCACGGCGAGGTTTGCATCCGTCGGCACCGGCTTTCCCCACCCGAGTCTGAGTTCGATGATCGGCAGATCAAGGCGGACGTCGATCCTGCGCTCGTGAATGCGCAGGATGACGGCGGAAGTCGGCATCGGGTGGCTCCATCCTTTTGAGGGAATCAAAAGGAGGAGCAATCCGATCATGGCGATATGACGCAATGTTACTTTAGAAGCGATAAGCTGCATTGTAGCCGGTTACCTGATCCCGCCAGGCGTTTAACCCTCTCCGGGAGGCGGTCCATCCGGTCCACCGTCCGGCGGCGGGCCGCCAAAGCCTCCATCGGGCGGCGGTCCTCCGGGGCCTCCGTCAGGGGGCGGTCCGCCCGGGCCACCGCCGGGAGGGGGACCCATTTTTGTGCGGGCATTGATTGCCGTTGTGGTTGTTCCGTCCGTGCTGACGACCATGGCGAACTGGCCCGTCGCAAGATCGGAGACTTTTGCGGCTTTCCCGTCAAGCTTGAATGTGGCCGAAGATGAGATTTTGAAGGTCGACGCCGTTCCCTCGCGGTTCTTTACCGTGATCGATGCGGCGCTTATTGCGCTGATCTTGCCGACGGCGCCTTTGCCGCCCGGGGCCGGCGGCCCATGCTGAGCTATCGCCGGCACCAGGCTCAGCGACAGAAGGGTTAGAGCGCTCAGCAATCCAAAAGATTGCCTTTGTCGTGTTGACATCATTAGTTTTAGATCTCCCTGTTTGAGTATCGATCATTTGCCGGAGCAATTTGCTCTCACGTCCATAGTGTAGGGCGCGAACATTAAACTCAAATGAAAGCGCAGAGAGACAAGATAAATTTTTGGCGAAAGGTCAGGGAGACTCGTTTTTAAGCTCGACCTCAAGGGATTCGATCCACTCCAGATCAGCCAGGATCATGTGGATCCTGTGATCCTGGCAGCGCTTGATCCATAATTTTTCGGCCTCGGCGATGTGCTGCTCGTTGGCTACGAACTGCTTTGATTTGAGCAATTGTTTGTGGATGAACTGCAGATACTCTTTGTATTCGGTTATGCAGTCGGCGCGCTGCTCGGGCGTCAGGTGGTCGAAGTTCAACATCTTTGTGTTGAAGATGTCGAAGTAATCGGCCCCGAGTTCGTCGGGGCGAAGCATCAGGAAGCTGAAGCGCTCCTGCCCACGCGCCGTAATTCGGTAGAGCTTGCGCGGCCGGTCTCCTGATGCCTCCGGATCAGCGGTCTGCTCGATCAGACCGTCCGTCTCCAGACGCTTCAGCAGAGGATAGAGGCCGCCCCAGCTCATCTGCCGAACCGGCCCGATAGCGAGATTGATGATCTCTCGCAGCAGGTAGCCATGCAGCGCCCCATCCATTAACTCTCCGAGGATAAATAATTCGTACATCAGCGTGTTCCCGAGGTATTGCTAAAGCCCAGATCGATCTTCTTTCCTGATAAACGGCTGCCGAAATTATAGCCGACATCCGTCTGTATTGACTCCGATATATCGATACGATATAATAAGTAGCGATTTGATATATCGAATCGATATAAATTATCCATGAAAAAGGAATATCATGAAGAAATCGACATTCAAGGTAATTATTGCCGGCGCAGGACTGGGTGGTCTGTGCCTGGCGCAGGGATTGGCTAAGGCGGGGATTGAGTTTGAGGTATTTGAGCGCGACGCTACCAGCACATCGCGCCCTCAAGGCTTTCGCATTCAGATCAATCCCGACGGCAACCGGGCGCTGCACGCCTGTCTTCATTCGCGTCTATACACTGAATATGTTGCGACGTGCGGGAGGCTGGATGAGGGGCTGACATTTGCGACAGAGGATTTGCGCGAGCTTCTCTCGCTGCGATGGCCGGCCGATCCTCCGGATGTCGTCGATGCATACCGGTCGGCAAGCCGCAGTATCCTGCGGCGTGTGCTGCTCGATGGGATAGGGGATAGAATCCATTTCAATAAACGCTTTGTCCGTTATGAGAAGGAGACCGGCGGCAAGATTACCGCATATTTCGACGACGGCAGTTCCGTCACCGGCGATCTTCTGGTTGGGGCTGATGGGGTGAACTCCGGGGTGCGAAAGCAGTTTCTGCCGAACGCCGATGCCGTGGATACAGGCGTCCTCGGCATCGGAGCGCGGATGCCGCTTTCGGAGCCTGTGAAGCGGCTGCTTGGCGAAAAACCGCTTTCCAGTTCTACCTTGATCCTTGGCCGAGGCGGCCGCGGCATGTGGATATCCCGTCAGATATTCAACCAGGCCGGCGAAGGCGATTTTGCCGACGATACCGAGGACTATGCCTATTGGGGATTAATGGCTCGGTGGGAGGACTATGGGTTTAAGGCCGATCCCGCAAAGATGGACGGTAAGTCTCTGAGAGATCATGTCCTTGGTATGATCCGGGATTGGCATCCACGCCTCCACGAGTTCATCGGGCATTCGGATACCGAGACTGCGTCGTTGTGGCCGATGAGGTCGGGCAAGGTAATCGATCCATGGCCGGCAGCCAGCATTACGCTTATCGGCGATGCCATCCATAGCATGCCGCCCACGGGAGGAGTGGGCGGCAATACGGCCCTGCGCGATGCTCAGAATTTGAGCGAACAGCTTGCGGCGGCCAGCCGTGGCGAGAAGGCGCTTGCGGATGCCGTGGCCGAATACGAGAGCGCCATGTTCGTGTACGGTTTCGACACTATGCGTGAATCGCTGCGTCTTCTGGGCAATGCGACCAGCCACAACCCGGCGTGTCTGGCATTCACAAAGGCATTTTTCCGCACCGTGAACCGTTTTCCACCGTTGAAGAGGCAGATTTTTATGAAGCCGTAAAGCGTGTAAAGGTAATCCGTAGGCATCCTGGCCCTGGCGGCCATTTGCCCTGGCGGCCATTTGCCCTGGCGGCTGAAGCCACGGGCTAGAGAGTACACATGTCCGCCTTCGCGGACCAGGAATGGGACCTATGGCCCCTCTTTGTGCCCGGAGGGGCACCTTTGTACTCTCTAGGCGCGGTTTTAACCGCCTGCCGGGATACCTTCATATGATTCTCATGAAAGTATCGTTCCATGGAATGGGCGACTGAGAGCTTTGAGGCAAATATGAACGTCATGAGCCTGCTTCCTTTGAGGCATATTTCTCGATATTTTGCCCGTAATGCCATATACTGTAAGCATCGCACTACGATGCGCCATTGAAAGATCGACATCGGGTACTAGATTGAGGATGTAGTGCAGCGGAAAAACATGTTCGCGCTCATTGCCGGACTTGGATCAATAATTCTTGGACTGACAGTCATTGTCGGTTGGTATACGCACAATTTCGTGCTGCTTCGCATCCATCCTGCTTTTGTGGCGATGGCATTTAATACGGCGCTTGGCTTTGCATTCAGCGGCTCTGCGCTGGTGGCCGCGACGTTGCGTCGCCCGCGAATTTCGATGATCTGCGCTAACATCGTCATTCTGATCGGCTTTCTCACCCTTCTCGAATATGCATGCCAGGTGAACCTCAGGATCGACGAGCTCTTCATGCGGGCATACATCAGAGCCGGCATCGTCAATCCCGGCCGCATGGCGGTTTGTACCGCTTTCTGTTTTGTGAGTCTGGGTGTTGCGATCCGCATGCACTTCGGCACCATCCGCGGGTCGCGTCAGTCCGCAGTGGTCGTCTTGCTGGGCACAACCGTAATGGGCCTCGGCATAATCGCGCTTACCGGATATTTTACAGGTGTCACGACATTCTATACATGGGGCAAGCTGACGCGTATGGCGGCGCATACGTCTGTAGGCTTCATCGTCGTCGGGATGGGCGTCATCTCTCTTGAGTGGACCCGCAGCCGTTCCTTTCTCCGCCTTCTTCCGATACTTGCCGGCGGTATTACTCTCACTGCCGCGCTATGCCTCTGGCAGGCCCTCATCGTAATGCAGCATGGCCAGGAGCAATGGATGGCCAAGGTCGGGAATGCTGTGCCCCCTCCGGCCGGGCTTGTGACGATCGAGCGCAACATGCCGGGCATTGCGCTGACATTGGGATTGATTTTTGCTGTGCTCAAAGCGCTGTCTGTCCATCTTGCGCAGCTTTCCCATGAGCGAGCTTTGCAATCTGCCGTTGCCAAGCGTGAGAAGAGCCGTCTGGCTGCCATTGTAGAATCTTCCGGCGATTGCATCCTGAGCTGTAATTTGAACGGCGACGTGGTCTATTGTAATGAAGCTGCCCACGACTTTTTCGGTCCGGTATTGCGAAACGGAACCATTTCCGTCGACGAGCTGCTTGCAGTCGGCGGAAAACCGGCGATCGTGCTGCCGGCAATCGCTAGGATGCGTGAGGGCAGAAAGAGTGAGCGGCTGGAAATCAGGTGCGCAGATAAAACCGGCGCCAAACACGACCTTGCCATCACCTTATCACCGGTTATTAACGAAGATGGAGCGTTTACCGGTGTTGCGGCGATCGCGCGCGATGTCAGCGCTATGAAAGAGATCGAGCAGCAAATACGCGAATACGCTGTCGTTCTTGAGTATCAAAATGCCGAACTGGAGCTGGCAAACAGCAAGCTCCATTCGCTCGCAAGAGTAGATGGTCTCACGGGCATCGCCAACCAGCGCGCTTTCCGGGAGCGCGCTGCTGAGGAATTCGTGCGGGCAAGGGATGGAGCAACGGCGTTATCGATCATCATGCTCGATGTCGACCGCTTCAAGCAGTATAACGACACATATGGCCACCCCGCCGGCGATGAGGTTCTTCGCACTCTCGGGGGGATTTTGAGCCGTGAAATTCGGGCCATTGATTTCGTTGCGCGCTATGGCGGTGAAGAATTCATCTTAGTGCTGCCCCGGAGCGTCGATGACGCTATGGCGTTGGCGAAACGGATCCGCGCTGCCGTCGAGAAAGAGAGATGGCCGCTTCGTTCTGTTACGATCAGCTGCGGAGTGAGCACGTTCCATGTGGAAACCCGCGATGTCGACGAGCTGGTCGCTCTGGCCGACAAGGCGCTCTACAAGTCTAAAATCGATGGACGAAATCGTGTGACGCATGCCGGAGAACTCGAAGACGAGGCCTGGCCGTCTGCGAGTTCCATCCTGCACTAAGGCCGCATGCGGCATTTATCGCTTCTTTCGCCGGCGATTTTCTCTCTCAATGCGCCGTCATAAATGAAGCCGTTATATTTGAGTAAGGTCTAAGCCTCGCGTCGGCATTCGATACCTCATTCCTGGCTGCCAACTATAAACCCACTAATGGGACGCCATCGGTGTATGGTGAACCGCCAGTTCAGAGGTATTATGCAGGCCACGAGAGGAAGGAGAAATTGCCGATGTCTATCGCGAGGACGGACATCAGGATCTCGACGGATCTGCATCGTGAACCGGGGCTGCTGCTGGGCTTGCTGGACCAGACGACGGGGGAATGGCGGCACGAAATGGGAGACGTGCCCGATGAGACAGTCATCTGGCAGCCGTTTCCCAATGGGCACAGCATCGGCGCGATCATCCTCCATATCGCCCATGTCGAGGCGATGTGGATCAAGATGGTGGGGGCGGGGCGTCCGCTGTCGCGCGAGCAGGTCGAGACTCTGTTTTCGGAGAGCACGCATGTGGACGGCGTGCAGTGGCCGGTCCCGCCGGCGGAACCGCTGTCCTGGTATTACGCCGTGGCCGATTCCGTGCGTGCGCAGACCCGGGAGATCGTGTCCGGGTTCAGCGACCTCGAGTATCTGGCGAGCCATGAATACTTTCCGGATGAAGAGTTTACCCTGCGCTGGCTTCTCGGCCACGTGATCTCGCATGACGCCTATCATGGCGGCCAGGCTGTGCTGCTGTCGCTGATCCGGGCGTCGTCGTTTGGTTGACCGATTGTGTTCACGAAGATGCTTTGGGATTGCCGCTATCTTGTATTCCATGGTCGCAGATGTCATACTAAGGACCAAGCGCGATGCAGTTCGCGCCCGTGTCCGCGGAAAGGGCTGCGCCCATCTGTAAGATCGATTTGCCACACAGTACACCTTCTTTCTGCCTGAATTAGCGGACGCCAGGCGCATATGAAAGGAGGTCGTCATGACCAAGCCGCTCGCTGATGCTCCCAATATGGAGCAGCTCAAGAAACAGGCTAAAGACCTGCAAAGAGGCCATCAGGCCAACGATCCGGATGCCGCCGCGCGCATTCGGGAATATCATCCCCTATTTGCGAGTTTCTCTTCGTCCGACATCCTCTCAGGATCGTTTACCCTCATCGATGCCCAGCTTACGGTCGCCCGTGAATATGGCTTTCCGAGCTGGCCGAAGCTCAAGAAGCATGTCGAAAGCCTGACCCTTGCCGGGCAGCTGAAAGCGGCGATCAACGCCAACGACGTGTTGCTGGTCAAGCAGATGATCGGGAAGACTCGTAGCCTTCTTAGGGTTGTGATGGGGTACGGCGGGGCGGGACCGTTAACATGGGCCGCCGAGTGCCGGGAGCCGTACGCGCCGCCGAGCGCAGAGCGTCTGGAGATCGTCCGGTTTCTTATTGGGGACGGGGCCGATGTTCATGAGCATGGCGATGCGCCGCTGATGCGCGCTGCCTTGAACGACGATCGTATCCCGATGATGGAACTGCTGGTTGCGCATGGAGCAGATGTGAACGCGCATTGGGACGGAATATATCCTATTGTGCTTGCCCCGTGCGAAGCCGTGGCGCCGCAAGCGTTGCAATGGCTTCTGGATCACGGAGCTGACCCTAACCCAAGTTATGCTGTCGAACCCGGTTACGGCAAGCCCCTCGATATGGCGATCGCCACATATTCCCGCCATGCCCGGCAGAGCGAGTGCGTCAATATATTGATCTCGGCCGGCAGCACGGGCAAGTACGGCAATCTGCCAGGCCTTTCAATCCATCGAGGCCGGCTCGATCTGCTCGCTCAGGAACTTGAAGCGGACCCTGATCTCGCGCATCGCCGTTTCCCGGAATTCGATTACGGCGGAACAGGAGGGCGCATCATGTCGCTTAAAGGCGGCACGCTGCTGCATGTTGCGGCTGAGTATGGCGAGACCGAGGCCGCAAGGGTGCTGCTGGATCATGGGGCGGACGTCAACGTGAAGGCATTGATTGATGAGGGGGGAGTGGGAGGACAAACGCCGCTCTTTCATGCCGTAACGCAGTTCTCGGATTTTGCGGTGGACACCGCGAGGCTCTTGATCCAACGTGGCGCGGATCTTACAGTGAGAGCCAGAGTGGCGTCGGCATACGATAAGCCGGATGAGTTTGTGGATGTCACCCCTCTCGGGTACGCGGCCCGTTTTCCTTTCGGAGAGTGGGAGCGGCATGGAGCCACGGATCTGCTGCTAGAATTCGGCGCTCCGGCGGGAGATGTCTACGCTGCTGCAAAGTTCGGGTTGATCGACGAGCTCAAGGGATTGTTGGCGGCAGGAAGCGATCCGAATACGGCGCATCCGCATGGTGAAACGGCGCTTGCCGCAGCATTGGCGCATGGGCATTCCGAGGTGGCTGATATACTGAGCTTGGCGGGTGCGATACAATAGAGTCTCTATGAACGATCTTTTCCTTGAACTTGAGAAAATGAGCAGAAAAGATCCGGGTGGCCGGCCGCCGGAGCCGAAGCGAAAGATGCGTCTTTTGGCGGCCGTCACAGTGCTTTGCCTGGCTTGTTTTTCCTTTTTCGCTGCCGATATGTCGTTTAAGCGCAGCCTTGGCCATATGTCGATCAAGGTAGGGGATACCCGGCAGATTGAGCCTGGCATTGCGTGGCATGAAGTAGATTTGCCTGGTGGAGACGGCACGCGAACGCTCTGGATCTACGAACCTCAGCATCCCGTTGCGGAGAAGCTGCCCTGCGTATTTATTGCGCCGTCAGGCTCGACATGCTTCTATGGAATGAAGCTCGGTGACAAGGACCGGGCCGAGCATCTGCCGCTTGCGCGCGAGGGTTGGATTGTGGTGGCGTATTCCCTGGACGGCATCGTCGACGATCGCAATTCCAACTCAAGTGTCTTCAGCGCAATCGAATCTTTTCGATTGGCTCACTCAGGTCTCGACAATGAGAAAGCGGCTGTCGATTACGCTCTGAAGGCGCTGCCGGCGATAGACACGAAACGGATCTACGCGGCCGGGCATAGCTCGGCGGCGACAATGGCGTTGATGGCGGCTTCGAATGATCCGCGGTTTGCCGGTTGCGTCGCTTATGCGCCATTGTGCGATGTGAGCGGTCAGGCCGTGAACCGCGGCGTGGCTGTTGATACGATATCGCAGAGCGTGCCCGGCTTCAAATCGTTTCTCGTCGATTGCTCGCCAATCAAGCGCGCTGCCGCAATCCATTGTCCCGTTTACCTGTTCCATGCCGATGATGACGCCGAAATCTCGACGACAGATGTCACCGGCTTTTTCAAAACACTCTCGCAGACCAATAACGGGGTGACGTTTGAGCATGTGCCGTCCGGTGGGCATTATGATTCGATGATCCAGCAGGGAATACCGCGCGGGATTGCCTGGATCAAGCAGCATTGATTGGCTGCTATCTTGGGAACACTATGGAATAAGGATTGTAGCAGGCAGCGTTCATCGGCTTCGGCCGGTGTTCTCCGGATCCAAAAGCACTGCCGGATGTAAGACAATCTGCTGCTGCGGGCATTGTTGCTCCTACTTGTTGATTTATGTCAGGCAGCGGCGGACACCGCCGCATCTGGGTTTGTGACGAAAGTTATCCGGAGGTAACCGTGGGCTCACAACGATTTCCGTACTTGGACATGCTGGAAGATGCGCCCGAGTACTTTTACTTCTGCCGGTCATGGTGGGACGGTATCGGTATCGATGCCGCGATGTGGTGGCGCGATCACAACAAGCGCTGCCACTACTGGTGCCTAGTTACGGGCGAATCCCATACCATAAGTCAGCGACAGGAATTGGCGAGAAGGATGATCTCGCCTGCCGAGTTCGATTCGCTCTGCGCGTCGGCCATTGAACTGGGTATTTTGCAGCTTAAGACCCAGCAGCAGGAAATCATCCTGACACATTATGATGATATGCTGGGCATGAAACGCCCCGACGGTTCCATACACTCGTATTTCGTGCGATGCGGCAAGCACCGGGATGCGCGCGATGCCCAGATCCGCGAGTTGATTTGGAGGCATGCGCCGGAGTTGCGGCAGTTTTACGAAAAGGGATCGATGCTTTGATCCAAATCAAGCGCCATACTAAAGTCTTACTTAAATATAATGGCTTCATTTATGAAGGCGCACTGAGAGAGAAAAGCGCCGGCGAAAGAAGCGATAAATGCCGCGGGCGGCCTAAAATTGTTTTGGGCACGGCAGCGATATCCCTCATGCTGGCCGGAATGGCCTCTGGGGCAAGTTTGACGCAGGGGATGAGCCGGCCGCGATCGCTGCAGGCTGCCCCGAAAACTGGAGGCATCATGGAAGATGTACTGATTCCGAACGTTGCGCCGTTGAAGTGGGGTTCGTCGGGAGAGACGACCTTTGCAGGCGCTCTTGCTGCGGCATCGGCTGTTATGCCGGAGAAGGCGGACTATACGCGGATCATGGGCGACACCGGGCTGGCCTTTCGCCTGCGTTGGTTCGATCCCGCCGCGGGTAAGCCGTACGTGGGAGTTGGGGCCGTGGGCGAGTTCCCGCGCGAGATAGCTCTGGCCGGGGATGCGCTCGGCTTGACCCTCAAGCCTGTCCATGCCCCGAAATCCGATCCCATAAAGCGCGAGGCCATTGACCAGGAACTGCTGGCGTCGATCAACGAGTTCCGGCCCGTGATCTGTTACGTCGATCCGAATATGGACTGCGGCCTAATTTACGGCTACAAGAACCAGGGTAAATCTTATCTCGTCCGCGACTACTATTCGGAAACCGCGCCGGAGCAGCCTTATGATAAGCTCGGCTTCTTCTTTCTCTTCCTGGAGACGGGCAAAACTCCTCTTGCCCGTAAGGATGCTGTTATGAAGGGACTGGAGGCCGCCGTCGAAAACTGGACCCGTACGGATGAGAAGGAAATGGGCGGCACGTTCGCCTATGGCGCGGCGGGTTACGAGGCGTGGATCGCCGCCCTGTCCTCAGATGCCGCCGGAACCGGCAATGGACTCAACAATCACGTCAACTGGTGGCTGATGGATACCCTGATCGACGCCCGCGGGGCTGCGACCAAATACCTCCGCGCAAACGCCTCTCTCTTCAGCCCGGCTGCGCAGGCGCATCTTCTGAAAGCCGCTCAGCTTTACGATGAAGAACTTGGGGTGACGTCGGCGACGTTCAACAAGAAGGACGTGTTCCTGGGACCGTGGACCGGCAAATCCGACAAAGACTGGACACCCGAAGTCCGCACACACGAAAAGGCCCTGCTCGCCCAGTGCAAGACCCTCGAAGCCCAGGCCGTCGCCGAGATCGAAAAGGCGCTTGCTGCGGAGAAGTAGGCCCACATTCCATTAGATATACGATAGTTAGGAACCTAATTAAGATCAGAGTTGTTCCTATAGGTAGACGATCGTTCCTGCGCGACATATCTTGCCCCGAATTTGCGCAGGGACATCGCGACCTTAAGGAACCTGCTTATGTCCGCCCCGCAAGAATCGGCGGCCGCCGCGTTGCCGGCCGTCAGTAAACCTGTCCAGACGACTGCCTTTACAATCCTCGCCGCCCTCAGCTTCTGCCATCTGCTTAACGACCTTGTTCAATCGCTGCTTCCCGCGATCTACCCGATCCTGAAATCGACTTTTAGCTTGACCTACGGCCAGATCGGCTTGGTTACACTGACCTTTCAGATCACGGCTTCGCTGCTGCAGCCGTTTGTGGGACTCTACACGGATAAGCGGCCGCTGCCATATTCGCTGGTGATCGGCATGGGCTTTACCTTGCTTGGTCTTGTGCTCCTTGCGGAAGCCCCACACTTCGGATTTTTGCTGTTCGGTGCGGCCGTGGTAGGGCTCGGATCGTCCGTATTTCACCCGGAATCGTCACGCATGGCCCGATTGGCGTCGGGAGGTCAGCATGGGCTGGCGCAGTCGTTATTTCAAGTTGGCGGCAATGCCGGTTCGTCGCTGGGGCCGCTGCTGGCGGCGTTTATCGTCGTGCCGCATGGGCAGCATTCACTCACGTGGTTTACGCCGGTTGCCATTCTGGCGATGCTGATCCTGTACAACGTGGCTGGGTGGTATAAGTCGCATCCGGCCGTACAGAAGCCGTCGGCTCTTAAGGCGGCCGCCGTGCATCCCCATCTCTCGCCGCGCCGCGTGCTGATGTCTCTTGGCGTACTGCTGGTGCTCGTCTTCTCGAAGTATTTCTATTTGGCTAGCATCACCAACTACTACACGTTCTATTTGATCCACCGCTTCCACGTTTCAGTGCAGTCAGCGCAGATACACCTGTTTGCGTTTCTTGGAGCGGTCGCGCTGGGCACCATTATCGGCGGCCCGGTGGGAGATCGCATCGGCCGCAAATATGTGATCTGGGCCTCGATCCTGGGAGTACTGCCGTTTACGCTGCTGCTGCCGGTGGCGAACCTATTCTGGACAGGTGTGCTCAGCGTAGTCATCGGTTTTGTGCTGGCCTCGGCGTTCTCCGCCATTCTGGTCTATGCGCAGGAGCTTGCGCCGGGCCGAGTCGGCCTGATCTCCGGCCTCTTCTTCGGCTTCGCGTTCGGTATGGCTGGCATCGCCGCCGCGATCCTGGGCCACTGGGCGGACCTGAAAGGCATCGACTACGTCTACCACGTCTGCGCGTTCCTGCCCGCCATCGGACTTTTGGCCGCGCTGCTGCCGAATTTGGATCGGGGGAAGAAGTAAGAGTCCCCTGCTTCGCTTAGGCTCGACTTCCCCAAGACAGAATTAGGAGTTCCTTTGCCCTCAATCCTGGGGGCAGAGGGCTCTTTACACCTCCAAAATAATCTTCCCGATATGCTCGCTGCTCTCCATAAGCTCGTGCGCTTTGGCGGCTTCTTCCAGGGGGAAGGTGCGATAGACGATCGGCTTGATCGTTCCGTTGCTGAGAATGGGCCAGACCTTCTCGTGCAATTCGGCTGCGATCGCGCTCTTTTCGGTGACGGATCGATTGCGCAATGTTGAGCCGGTTAGCGTCAGGCGTTTGATCATGATGGACATGAGGTCGGCTTCGACGCGGCTGCCCTGCATGAATGCGATATTGACGAGGCGGCCATCGCGCGCGAGGGCGTCGAGGTTTTTGGCGAAGTAGGAACCGCCGACCATGTCGAGGATGAGATCGACGCCGCGTTTGTCAGTGAAGGCTTTTGACTCGGCTACGAAATCCTGCGTCTTGTAGTTGACGGCGAGGTCTGCGCCCAATTCGCGGCAGGCGGCGCATTTGTCGTCGGAACCGGCAGTGGCGATTACGCGTGAGCCGAAGTGATGGGCCAGCTGTATGGCTGTGACGCCGATGCCGCTGGTGCCGCCGTGAACCAGGAAGGTGTCTTCATCGGTGAGGCGGCCACGCTGGAAGACGTTGGTCCACACCGTAAAGAACGCTTCCGGCAGCGCAGCCGCTTCCGTCATGGAGAAGCCATGCGGCACCGGGAGGCACTGCTGTGCGGGCGCGACACAGTACTCGGCATATCCGCCGCCGCTTATGAGGGCGCAGACATGCTCGTCCACATGCAGTGGCGCGGAGCCCGGGCCGCATGCCACGACCGTGCCTGATATTTCCATGCCCAGGATGGGAGAGGCTCCAGGGGGAGGCGGGTATTTTCCCTGCCGCTGTGCGACATCGGCCCGGTTAAGCCCGGCGGCTGCGACCCGGATCAGGACTTCGCCCTCGCCGGGAGTGGGAACAGGCCCTTCGCCAACCTTCAGGACTTCCGCCCCGCCGGGGGTTGTGATATCGATGTGCCGCATCGTCGACGGTACGGTTTCTGCGTTCATAAGTCGCTCCTGATATTTCAACTGAATTGTCGCCGCAGTGCGGCGACAATCTTATACAAATGGCCTAACGCAATTGTGTCCGCAGTGCGTACACAATTGCGATATCAAAGCACGATGTGCGCGAGCAAGTATGGTTTCGGTTTCACGGCTCCGTGCAGCAGCGGGAGTTCGACCCCGAGCGAGAGTGTCTGAGTCAGGCGCGCCGATAGTCCGCCCGATAGACCGTGCAGGGTAAGCTGGCCGTCCAGCGAGTATCGGCCGGGGGCATCGAAGTTAATGAGCTGGGTGGCGATGACGGGGCTGAGGCCTTCGTGGCCGCCGATGAGTAAGCCGAGTTTGATGGTTTGCGACGGCAAGGTGTTCGGTTGATGGTAGTCCGAAGTCTCGCCGAAAAATCTGGAGCGCAGGAATTTCACCGCGAGGCGCTCTGATTGATCCGCGCAGCCGATCATGCCGTAGTGTCCTGTGTTTGTCCAGACGATCTTTGCTCCGCCAAGCGCCTCCGACAGGGCTTTTGCCTGGCCGGGCAGCACGACGAGATCATAGCGGCCGTCGATTAAGAGGGCGTCGTCGGGATCGAACAGCCTGGGCCAGCGTTCGGCTTCGAATGGTATCATCGCGCCCCGGAAGGCATCGTATGAGTATCCGCAGCCTCTAATTCCTCGCCGGTACTTCCTTGTAAGAATCCCATCCCAGAACCCGTGGGCGAAGTCGGCTCCGCCTGCGAGGGCAAGGACGACCTTGACACGGCGATCCACTTTCGCGACGATCCCGCTCAGAATGCCGCCGAGGCTGAGACCGCTGACGCCGAGCCGGTCCGGATCTACATCCGGACGACGCGCGAGGTAATCGAGACCTCGCCGGGCATCCATCACGGACTGTCTGAGCGCTTCGGACATCCAGAGCACACTGCCGCTCAATATGTTGGCGTCGGCTCGATGGGGCTTGTTTGCCCTTCGGTCCAGGCTGTAAGGCTCGATCACAAGGAGAGCGGCCACATCGGCGCTTGCAATCGCTTCGCAAAGACTGAATCCTCCATCCGTAGAACTCGGGTTCCATTCATGCAGCGCGACCATTGCCGGATGCTTCCCGGGGCTGGGTGGCATGAACAGGTAGGCAGTAACGGTATTGTTCTCGGCATAAGGTGTGACGATCGGGCTGGGGTATTCAACCCTTGTTACACTGATACCGTTCACAGTGCCCATGGATGTCTCTTTGGCCGTGAATTCGGCAGCCGAGTCGTAGTCGAAATAATCCGGAGCGGCGGCAATCGGCGGCGCCACGGCGCTTGCCGGCCGGGATGGGAGAAGGGAGCCGCAAAGGAGGACGAAGGCTGCCACAATATGTGAAACGGCGTGTTTGATAGCTACAGTCCCCCGGATAAATTGTGCGCCGGAATGTTACCGGCTCCTCTTCTCTGTTACCCATTTTTAGGGACGGTGTTATACTGTTGCGCTATTGTCTTTCTTGCCTTTGATCGCGACAAAGCTTTGCGTCGCCGTTGGCACAATCCTTGCTCCATTATAAGTATCTAATATTGATCTCTGCCAAAGACCGCGGCGGCATAAGCGCCTTCAGGAAAGGGCCTAGGTCATGCCGAACTGTATGATGGAGCCCCAGCTCTTCCGCTAAATAAAGGAGCAATAGAGCGTGAACTTTCTTGCCGGCTGTGTATTCGGCTTCGCTGTGTGGTTTGCCGTGCGATATGTCCTGTCGGGACTGTACACGGTAGATCAGAACGAGCGGGCCGTGAAGACGCGTTTTGGACGAGCAGAGCGCATTCCCGATGTTACGACATTGAACGATCCTATTGCAGAACACCTTCGCCCGGAGGAGCGTGAGCGGTACCAGTATCCGCAGGTTCGTGTGATTCCCCCCGGCGGGCCATATTTTAAATGGCCGTGGGAGCGCATTTACAAGGTCAATATTGCCACGCAGACCATGAACATGGCCAAGGATCCGGAGGATCCCGAGGCTAACTACAAGGGCACGGTTCTGGAGGCAGTAACCAAGGATCAGCTCAACACAGGGCTTACGGGACAGATCCGGTATCGTGTCTCCGAACGCAATCTGTATGCTTATCTCTTCGGCGTTAAGACACCAATCGTTCATGTGATGGCGTACTTCATCTCGATCCTTCGTGAGCGGATCGCAAACTTCGAAGCGCCTGAGCATGCGGCGACGCGGCCTGGAGGAGATTTTGCCGAGGCGAGTATCGTCATCGGCGTTTCTATCAACGACCTGCGAAAGAACCTGCGAGATATCAACGAAGCTATGGACCGGGATTGCCTCTCATCGGCGGCGCGCTACGGCATTATCCTGGACGCTTCGCTGATCACCGGGATCGATCCGCCCACTGAGGTTGAGTCTGCCCTGGCCGCTATCAATACGGCGCATAACCACGTTTCGTCGGAGATCAGTTTGGCGCAGGCGTCGGCGGATCAGAAGATCGTGCAGTCCAGAAAGGCTGTCGAGATCGAGACTTTGAAAGCTCACGCCGAGGTTGAACCGCTGACAGCCCTTGCGGAACAGCTCACGGCGCTGAAGACGAGCGGACCGAATGCGCTGACGACATACCTGCGCAATGTGCGGCTGCGGTTGTACAGCGAAGCCAAGCAAGTTATTCTGGAGGCGCACAAATGACGGAGTTTTTAACGGGCTTCATTGTAACGTTCATCGGAATGTTTATCGCGCTGCCGATCATGGGGTGGATAGTGCGCCGCATGGGCATCTACACCATTGTGAACGAGGGCTATTGCCATGTCTATGTGCTGTTCGGCAAGGTGATGGCGATCATCAACGAGCCGGGCCTGCAGTTTCTCTGGCCTTACCTGGGGTGGCGGTCTTTGATCGTCAACTGGATGGGGCGCTGCAATGTGCTGGACATGAGATTGGACCAGCAGTATTTGCGCAGTCAGCCGGTTAATTCCGAAGAGGGAGCTCCCATGGGGATCGGCATCTGGTATGAGATGTATATCAGCGATCCCGTCGCCTACCTCTTCAAGAACAGCGACCCGCGCGGTTCGCTTTCAGCCAATGTCAGCAATGCCACGGTCCGGTGCCTGAGCAACCTTCGTCTTGGCGAGATGCTGGAAACTCGCCATGTGATGAGTTCCACCGTCCGCACCGAAGTCTCCCCCAAGTCGCATGAATGGGGGTATAAACTGGGTTCTATCTACATTCGCAAAGTCCACTTCCGTGATATGGGTATGATCCGGCAGATCGAAGAGAAGGTCGTCAACAGGCTGCGGCAGGTGACTTCGGCGATCAAGCAGGACGGCGCTAATCAGGTCAGCATTATCACCAGCACGGCCGATCGTGAAGCTGCGGTAGAATTCGCTCGCGCTGCGGCGATTCGCCCGCAGATTGTCGGTACTGCCCTGGACCGCATTTCGCAAGATCCCGATGTGGCCAAAGCGCTCTTCGATGTGCTTGAGACGCAGAAGATCCTGGAAGGCAAGGCTCGAATTACCGTGGTCCCGGAGAATGGCAGTTTGTTGTCGCAGTTGATGGCGGCTGAACCTGTTCTTCCTGAGCCGGTAAAATCGCCGAAGCAATAAATATAGGAAGTGGCCGGGAAAGGAGCAGTTGTGAAGCTCGATAAGTTAAAGGATTATTTCTCAGCGAAGGCCGGAGCGGTGGAAGAGTTTCCATTCGGACCGGAAACGCTGGTTTACAAGGTTGGCGGGAAGATATTCGTCCTGGTTGCAATCGATTCCGATCCGCTTCGCATCAATCTCAAGTGCGACCCGGATGAGGCCGAGGCTCTTCGGGCCATGTACTCGTCCGTAATTCCCGGCTATCACATGAACAAACGGCACTGGAATACGGTGATCCTGGACGGCAGTATTGAAGAGGATGTCGTTTTAGGAATGGTCGATGTCTCCTATGACCTCATCGTGAAGTCTCTCACGAAGGCGGTTCGAGAAGAGTTGAAAGAAGTTTAGGCGGAAGGCGGCCCTCGTTAAGACCCCTCCTCGCGTCCTGCCCGAAGGGGAGGGTCGTTCTCGACATTGGAAGGTTACAACCGCTTGACTATACGCCAAGCGGCGGAGGCCCTTCGCAAAGGCGAACGCGCCCTCCCATATAAAACCCACTGGTGGGCGGGAGGGGATGGGGTGGGTCCTAACGAGCAAACGCCTTCGAGTAATAAATCCGTTGCCGTGTAGCGGAACAATACTTAGCGCCGCAGCGATACACATCATGGATATCGCTGCGGCGATTTGTTTATAGGGAGATGTTTGCAATGTGGCATCGAATGTGGGGTGGGCTGAGGTCGGCGATCGAAAGCGCCGTGGATTACGGGAAGATCCCCATTTCAAGTGCCGATTCGCCGGCTCGCCTTTCGACTTTGCATCTTTTATGGGGCATTGCAAACGTCTCGGACGGCACGGCGGCGGATGTTCTGAAGAGGCTCGGTATGCCCGCCGATAGGCTGAAGGCGGCGATCGATGAGGCGTTCCCATCCGAATGTGGCAGCAGCGATCACTCATCTCTGACCGATCAGGCCCGCGCAGCCGTCGAACGCATGTATGATATCGCCGCCGGTATGCATGAGAACCATGTCGACAGTGAGCATTTACTGCTTGCGCTGGCGCAGGATGGGGCGGAGTGCGATGCGGCTGGTGTTTTGACCGGACTTGGCGCAACATACGAGCGTATTGGATCGGAACTGATGGCCTTCCAACCCTGGCGAACATACCCTCCGCCAGGGATTGCCGCCTCGGGGCTGAGCGGCCGCCGGTTCAAGGAGCGCGTAAAAGCCTTCCAAAAGATGGCCGGGCAGATGGCCTATGGCGTGAAACATTACAGGTCACAGCCGTTTATGCCTTACCTGATGTTTCGCAACCGGACGATCGAAAATCCCTATCCATTTTATGATCGCCTTCGGGCTGTGCCGGTTTACTGGGATGCCCTGATCAATAAATGGGTGGTGACCAGCTACAAGGATGTCGTATCCATATTGCAGGAGACGCGCTTCTCCCATCAGCAATACTCGCTGGAAAGCTGGAACGAGCCATCGGTTTCCCCGTTCATTGATCGCGAGTTCCGGCGATTGAACGGCAGTCTGGGCATGCAGATGCTTTTTCTGGATGCTCCCAGGCAGACCCGTCTGCGGTCTTTAGTAGGCAAGCAGTTCACGCCGCGCGTAATCGCGGGCATTCGCGAGCAGATCGAGGAAGTCACGAATGATCTGCTGGAGAAGGCGGCGCTCAAAGGACGGCTCGATGTCATTTCTGAGCTGGCCGGTCCGCTCCCTGCGGCGGTCATCGCTAAGATGCTTGGCCTGGCCGACAGCGACCATCCCGGCTTCAAGAAGTGGTCCGATGATTTCATCACGTATATCGGAGGCGACACGACACTGGCACAGGACCTTGCCGCCTATCGCAGCCTCGATAACTTGAGTGAATACTTCCGGGAAGAGATTGCCGTGAGGAGAGTTTCCCCGACTGATGACCTCATTACGCTGTTCATTCAAGCCGAAGAGAAGGGGGAAAGGCTGACAGACGATGAGATTATCGCAAACTGTCTGCTGATGCTTGCCGCCGGGCATGAAACGACGACGCAGCTTATCGGCAACGGCCTTCTGGCGCTCCTGACACACCCCGAGCAGATTCAGAAGCTGCGGACCTGTCCCGATCTCATCGGACCGGCGGTAGAAGAGTTATTGCGCTACGACAGTCCGGTACAATGGACGAGCAGAGTCGTTACGAAGCCGTTTGAGTGGAATGGGCATCGTTTTGCAGCAGGGCAAGAGATCACTCTGGCCCTGGCCGGCGCCAACCGTGATCCCGCCCGTTTTACGGAGCCCGGCAAACTGGATATCGAGCGCCCTGAGAACCGCCACGTCGCCTTCGGATATGGTCCGCACTTCTGTCTGGGCGCGGCGCTCGCCCGGCTTGAAGGCCAGATCGCCCTGAATGCGCTCGTTCAGCGTTATCCGAAGTTGCGCCTGGAAGAGAACAGGCCGCAGTGGAAGGGCAATTTTACGTTCAGAGCCCTGAAGCATTTGCGTGTAGCGTTGACGTGAGGGTAATCTTACGGTTGCGGTTGCGTGATCGCCATTGAAACAGACTGTATAGAAGGAACATAGATATGAATTACTGGGGCGACGAAGTCACAACGCCCGTTATCGATCTGGAAGTGGACTCACTGGGCGTGATAATCCTCCGATCAAGCGGAGTGCATTATGCCAATCAGGCTGCCGGTTTTGCATGCCTGCATCCACATACCGAAGGCGTGTATGCTCCGCTGCCCGTGCCGGAAGGATCGTATCTGACCATCGTCAGTCATTTTATCAATGCCAAGAATAAGGCAAACGCTGTAGACGGCATTTCGGATCAGACGGCTGAATATCTGGACCGCCTCTTCGCTGAGGAGCCGGCCCTCTCGTTTCTCAAGGTCGACCGCGCGATGCTGAAGTCGTCGTACGAGGCCTGGGTGTATGTGAATATCAGCGAACCGGAAGGCGAGCCGGAACTGAATACGATTGCCGGTTTCGGCGAATGCCGCGGCGTCCTCACCTGGCCGAACAGCGACTAAGGCCGCTCGCGGCATTTATTGCGAAGCGTTTGTTGTTGAATGAGTCCTAAGCGCTCCCGTCCTCCTCGAAAGCTTTTGGGCGCGGTTCTCGACTTTTAAGATGAGCCACCGCGCCGCAAAACTCCGGCCTCTCGATGTAGAAGGGTTTCGGGCTGATGCCAGATTTTCAGAATCTCGAAGGATCCCAGCTTGCTGCCGAGCAACTTGCCCATGAATTCGGCGAAACTGCCGCAGAGAGAGACAAAGCCGGCGGAACACCGAAGCATGAACGTGATCGTCTGCGCGAGAGTGGATTGCTGAAGCTGTCCATTCCCTCAAATTACGGGGGCTTGGGCGCATCATGGCCGCAAACGATGAAAGTTGTGCGGACGATCGCTCGAACCGACAGCTCCGTCGCCCATGTCTTTGGTTTCCACCACCTCTTGCTTGCAACTGTGCAGCTATTCGGCTCCGCGAGTCAAGCGGAAGCGTTATTTCGTGGGACAACAGCCAATAACTGGTTCTGGGGCAATGCTCTCAATCCCCTCGATAAGCGTACGACGGCCACAATCGACGGCGAAATATGGACCTTCAACGGCATCAAGAGTTTTTGCTCCGGCGCAAACGATGCGGATATGTTGATCGTGTCGGCTCTAACCGCCGATGAAGGCAAGCTGATCGTCGGCGTGACACCGGCCAATCGCCCGGGCATCACGATCAACCAGGATTGGGACAATATGGGGCAGCGGCAGACCGACAGCGGAACGGTGGAGTTCCGAGGTCTGACACTGAATAACAGCGATCTGCTCACGACGCCAGGGCCACTAGGAAGCGTCTTCGCGTCGCTGCGTCCCTGCCTTGCGCAGCTGATTCTGGTAAACGTCTATCTCGGAATTGCAGAGGGCGCGTTTGCCGAAGCAAAACGTTACACATTGACCAGAAGCAGAGCCTGGGGAACGTCGGGAGTGGCCTCTGCGTCGGACGATCCTTATGTGCTGAGGCATTACGGCGAATTGTGGGTGGCGCTGGAAGGCGCGCGCTTGCTTGCCGATAGGGCAGCCGAAGTATTTCAACAAGCCTGGGAGAAGGGTGATAATCTCACCGCACATGAACGCGGCGAGACATCTCTCGCCGTTGCGGCGGCGAAGGTCGCCGCGACGAAGAGTGGTCTTGAAGTCGTAAATCGTATGTTCGAGGTTATGGGAGCGAGCGCCACGGCCGCGCGCCTGGATCTCGATCGGTACTGGCGGAACATTCGGACGCACACTCTGCACGATCCCGTGGACTATAAGCTTCGGGAACTAGGACAATGGGCGCTGATCGATGTCATTCCAACGCCCACGTTCTACTCTTAGGAAATCCTCCTCGCGGCGGCTAAACCGCATCTAAGTTGGGATCACCTTTGGTGGTCCGTCCGCCTTCGTGGTTTCCCGCTGGTATCGCCATGCGATGAGGCTGCTTACAATATTCCAAATCGCCTCCTCCTGCGGTTGCTGAGAAGTTGGAGACCGAACAGGCCGGCTGCGAATACGCCGCATGCTGCCTTGAAAGGAATGCCTTTCAGTTGCGTTAACCCCGGAGCGTCGTCGGTGCTGATGTTTCCGCCATTGTAGTTGATCCCAACGAGATAGTTCTTCCACATTACGGCAGTGACCGGCGTACCTTCCCGCAGGCTCGAATAATCCTCTTCACGGACGATCCCGACTTCCCGGCTTTCGCCGCTGCTCTTTCGCACTGTTACGAAATACTCCCAATGCTGCGTGCCGGAATGCGTTCCTGTCCAGGAGGAAGCTCGCTTCGCAGTGATCGTTGCCGGTGTGCCGGTGCACGGGTTTGTCGAGTCTGTCGCATCGTCAAAGCCGCAGCCTGTGGACTGCCTGTATGCTTTTTCTTCCGGATTGCGGCCGGGAATTGTGTTGTTAAAGGTGCGATAAATGTAGCCGCCGGATGCCAGGATCATGAGCACGCAGAAAAAAATAAGGATCGGTCTTACACGAAACATCGTCGTTTGCCTACGGTTCTAATTGAGGCTTCGGGAGAGTCTTTCCTATTCAGGACACTCGCCTTAAGCGTTATCTATTGGAACGGTTTGCAGACGATTTGGTTGCGGGCTTTGCGGTCACGAATAATTATCCGGCCAAAAGTCACGCCGATGGCGTGACTTTTGGCCGGTTCCAACTTCCTATCATTCATGCGCTACTTCGGATCGCGTATCAAGCCGGCGAAGAGGATCTCTCCGGTGGCGTCGTCGCGGATGGCGCAGAGGAATGGGTGATCCACTTTGATCTGGACTGGCGGGGGAAGCATCGCCGCAGTTGCCATCATAACGCCTGTTGCGGCGGCCGCGGTGGTGCCTTCTTCGTCGACATTGAGCACGGCTTTGTGGATTACGGAACCGATATAGCCGTTTGTCAGGCCCATCGGCCGGAAGTCTGCTCCGGCGTGGAAAGCTGAAACCATTCCCAATTCCGTGAGCGGTTTATTCAGCACGATATCCTGGCTTGCTTTGAACTTGGGCAGTTCGACCTGCAACTGTGTCGGCTTCATTTTCGCGATCCATGCGTTCCACTGAGCCGGTGTTGCGCTCTTTACGAGCGCGTCGAGCCCGTTCAGGTCTTTGGGCAGGAAGACATAGAAGGCGATGCGTCCCTGGCCATATGGAAGGCGAACTGATTGGAACTTTGCGTTCTGCGCATATTTGAAGCGTGACGTCTGAGACATCATCGGCACGATCTTCTTTGCGCCGGCCCCGAGCTTGAACGGCTCGTCATGTGTATTGTGAGGCTTGAAAACTTCGGACCAGGTGCCATGGAAGTAGACGGCATTGGTCAGCACAGCCGGGGATTGCCTCAGCGCTCCAGGTGTGACGATACTTGTGATCTTGCCGTGTGTCTCTTTGCTCACCCACCCATTGATACGAGCGGCAGCGGCAGGGCCTGAGAAGTCGAGGCTGGCCGTCTGCGCGCCGTAGAACTTACTGCTTCTCGCCTGGAAGTCAGCCTTCAGCTTTGTCTGTTTATCTGCCCACAGGGCATTGCCGATCGAGAGTGTTACCTTTTCCTCAGGATTGCGCAGAGAAGGAAGCAGCAGGCCGTTTGCGGCGTTGATGCCGTCGAGAGGCATTCCTGACAAGCCCAGTGTTCCGGCGATCTGCTGCCGTGTCTTGCCTCCCGATCCGTTCAAGGCCAGCGTCAGGGCTTGCGAGATGCTGAAGGGGGAGAAGAATACATTGTCCCTGGGCTTTTCTTGAGAGAGTTTCCCCAGCAGCTTCAGGCCGAATGATGTGTTTGCCGCCGCAATTTTTTGAACACCGCCGTTCGATGCGACTGTGGGAGCGTTTGTCGCGGCATGTGTGATGGGGGCGGCAGCGCTGCCGCCGATTGCCGCGATCAGGCCCGCCATTGCAATGTGTGAGACTCGTTTACGCGAAATCATTGAGACACCTCCGAAAGCTATGGGCAGCATTCCCTGAAATGGACATATCATCGCTGCCTATCGCTCATTGACCGCGTTTGATTGACGTTTGTTCCGGCTCTATGAGCCGCGATTCTAGCAACACTAGCAAAGGATCATAATGTGTGTTATACTGGCTTAAATCTGTGGGTGCACGCTACGGCGTTGATTTTCTACGTCAACTTCCACGACGTTTACCGGATTATTTCTTTAGCTCACCGGACAAGGGCGTCTACTTTCGACTGCTATTGGAGTTTATTGTGAGTTCATTAACTTTGCGGCTGTACGTTTTTCTCCTCTTTGTTATCGCTTTCGCCGGTTTTCCATGTTCTTTGGCAAAGGCTGCCGCGACAACGGTCGGCACGATCTCGTTGTCGCCGACATCCTTTGCCGCTGTTGGTGGAAATCTCAAGGTTACGACGACTGTGTCGGGCGGCACAGGAGGGATATCGAGCGTTACAGCCCAACTCTTTGTTGACGGCAATGGTTATGTCAACCCTCTCACAGGCGGCTACGCTATCATTAACCTGACGGGCAGCGGTACAACATATACCGGCACATTCGGTACGAGCACGGATGCCAATTCTCCCGGTAATGAGGCAGGCGATGTCGTGCCGCCGCCCGGAGTGGTGGCGCATAACTGGACCGTGGTTGTAACGGCCAATGACAGCACAGGCGCTCAGGGAACACGGACGTCGGCCGCGGTCGCACAATCTCCGGTAACCCTCAATACGGTGACGTTATCTCCGTCGACCATCGGCATTGCGGGAGGCGCCTTGAAGGTAACGGCCGCGGTCAATGCGGTGAGCGCGGGCGTTACTGCAACTGCTCAACTCTTTGTTGACGGCAACGGATATGTCAATCCCCTTACAGGCGGCTATGCCATCATCAATCTGACAGGCAGCGGCACAACGTACACCGGCACATTCGGCACAAGCACGGATAATGCGTCTCCCGGCAATGAGGCCGGCGATGTCGTACCGGCTGCAGGGGTGGTATCTCATGTATGGACCGTAGTGGTCGTCGCCACCGATGTACAGGGAAATCAAATATCCAAAACGTCCGCCGGCGATACCCAGGGGCCTGTGACTTTCTCAACCCCCACAACATCGCCCTCGCCGCTGGGCACCGGAAGTGGGCAATTCGCCGTGACCGCGCCTGTAAACGGAGTGAGCGCAGGCGTTACTGCAACGGCTCAGCTTTTTGAGGACGGCAACGGTTATATCAATCCTCTTTCTTCGGGCTACGCCGTCATCAACCTGACCGGCAGCGGTACATCGTATACCGGCACGTTCGGCACAAGCCCGGATGCTAATTCTCCCGGCAATGAGGCCGGCGATCTCGTGCCGCCGCCCGGAGTGGTGAACCATACCTGGACGGTTACCGTTACAGGAACCGACGTTCAGGGCGCTCAGGTCAGCAAGACATCGGCAAGTAATGTTCAGAAAGCTGTCACACTGAGCATTCCGACGCTATCTCCGTCTCCGATCCTAAATGCCGGCGGGAAAATCGCGGTCACGGCTGCGCTCTCGGCGGCGAGTTCAGGAGTTACTCTGACCGCTCAGCTCTACGAGGACGGCAACGGTTACATCAATCCGAAATCGAGCGGCTATGCCGTCATCAAGATGGCCGCCAGCGGAGCGACTTACACCGGAACCTTCGGCACGAGCACGGATGTCAGTTCACCCGGCAATGAAAGCGGCGATGTTGTTCCGAAGAACCTCGACCTTACGACCCATAATTGGACTGTGGTCGTAACGGCGACGGATCACGAAGGCAACCAGATCTCGCAAACTTCGGCTGCGGATGTGCAAGCGAGCCATGCTGCGCCCACCGTCACCAGCTTCACTCCGACTTCCGGAACTGAAGGGACGACGGTCACGGTGAGTGGTACCGATTTTGCCGGCGCGACAGCCGTCAAGTTCAACGGCCTTGCTGCCTCCACCTTCAGCGTGACGTCGAATACGAAGCTGACAGCGGTTGTGCCGACTGGGGCCACGACGGGCAAGATATCCGTCACGACCGCTACCGGAACGGGAACCAGCTCCGCCAGCTTCACGGTCACCGGCGGCTCGGCTGCGCCAACAATCACTAGCTTTACACCAACATCGGGTCCGGTGGGTACGACCGTAACGATCACCGGCACAAACCTGGGAGGCGCAACTGCGCTCAGCTTTAATGGGACTGCCGCCACAACCTTTACGGTCGGTTCGGCGACCAGTATCACTGCCACCGTGCCTGCAGGCGCAACCACCGGCACAATCTCGGTGACGACGCCGGGTGGAACAGCCACCAGCGCCGATTCCTTTACCGTTACCGCGCCTCCTGCCTCACCGACGATCACGAGCTTTACGCCGACGAGCGGTCCGATTGGCACGACGGTGACGATTACCGGCACAAACCTGACGGGCGCAACGGCCGTTACCTTTAACGGCACGGCGGCAACAACCTTCAACACAGCCTCCGCAACCAGCGCTACGGCAGTGGTTCCGGCAGGGGCAACCACGGGCAAGATCGCCATTACGACCCCGGGCGGAACGGCGACGAGCACGGCCAGCTTTACCGTGACGGTTCCTGCGCCTACCATTACATCGTTCACACCGACATCCGGTCTGGCCGGAATTACCGTGACGATCACCGGCACAAACTTCACCGGGGCAACGGCGGTCAAGTTTAACGGTGTGGCTGCGACGACGTTCACGGTTGCATCGGCCACCAGCATTACGGTGACCGTGCCTGCAACGGCCACGACCGGTAAGATCTCGGTGACCACGCCGGGTGGAACGGCAACCAGCACAGATAGCTTCACCGTGACACCGCCTGCTCCGACGGTCACATCATTTACTCCGGCGAGCGGTCCTGTTGGGACGACAGTCACGATTACCGGAACGAACCTGACCGGCGCAACCGGTGTTACCTTTAACGGCACGGCGGCGGCCAGCTTCACCGTAGTGTCCGCGACGAGCGTCACAGCTGTCGTTCCCACCGGAGCGACGACTGGTAAGATCGCCGTGACCACTCCCGGCGGTACAGCAACGAGCACGGCGAGCTTCACGGTAACTGTTCCCGCTCCCACGATCACCTCGTTCACGCCGGCATCGGGTCCTGTGGGCACGAGCGTGACGATCACCGGAACGAACCTGACTGGCGCAACGGCCATCAAGTTCAATGCGACGGCCGCGACGGCGTTCACGGTGGTTTCCGATACCAGCATCACCGCCACCGTCCCGACAGGAGCGACGACGGGCAAGATCTCGGTAACAACTCCTGGCGGCACAGCTACCAGCGCGGATACGTTTACCGTGGCTGCTGTTCCAACGCTGACGAGCTTCTCGCCGGTATCGGGACCGGTCGGCACAACAGTCACGATCGCGGGCACAAACCTGACGGGGGCGACTGCGGTCACATTCAACGGCACGGCGGCTACGAGCTTCACGGTCTCCGCTTCTACCAAGATGACGGCCGTGGTTCCGGCGGGAGCGACAACAGGCAAGATCGCTGTCACAACACCCGGCGGAACCGCGACGAGCGCGTCCAGTTTCACCGTCACGGTTCCTGTCCCGACGATCACCAGCTTCACGCCCACCTCAGGCGTGGCCGGCACGACGGTAACGATCACGGGCACGAACTTCACGGGAGCGACGGCGGTCAAGTTTAACGGCATCGCCGCAACCAGCTTCAGTGTCGTCTCCGCGACCAGTGTTACGGCCGTGGTTCCCGCAGCGGCGACGACCGGTAAGATCTCGATTACCACACCGGGCGGAACGGCTACGAGCGCAGCCGTCTTCACAGTGATCCCGCCCGCTCCGACAGTAACAAGCTTCACCCCGACAACGGGGCCTGTTGGAACGACGGTAACGATCACCGGAACGAACCTGACCGGCGCAACCGGTGTTACCTTTAACGGCACGGCAGCGACCAGCTTCACCGTGGTCTCCGCGACCAAGGTGACGGCGGTTGTGCCTGACGGCGCGACGACCGGTAAGATCGCCGTGACGACGCCTGGTGGAACGGCGACAAGCACGGCCAGCTTCACGGTAACGGTGCCCACTCCGACCATTACCAGCTTCACGCCCACATCAGGCCCAGCGGGAACTACGGTAACGATCACGGGCACGAATCTGGGCAGCGCGGTCAGTGTTAAGTTCAACGGCGTCCTCGCCGCGACGATCACTGTCGTTTCAGATACCACCGTTACGACCGTCGTTCCCAACGCAGCGACCACCGGCAAGATCTCGGTCATTACTCCTGACGGAACGGCCATCAGCGCCGCCGACTTCACGGTAACGGCCTCGGCTCCGACGATCACATCGTTCAGCCCGGCCTCCGGTTCGGCGGGGACAACCGTAACGATCACCGGCACGAACTTAACCGGCGCAACGGGTGTGAAGTTCAATACCACGGCGGCGACACAGATCACTGTGGTCGATGCGAATACAGTAAAGGCGGTTGTTCCGGCCGGGGCGACTTCGGGCAAGATCTCGGTCACCACGCCGAGTGGCACGGCGACCAGCGCCAATACGTTTAACGTCGTGGCGCTGCCGTCCATCACAAGCATGACGCCGTCGCAGGCGATTACCGGCACTCTGGTGACGATTACCGGAACGAACTTCACCGGCGCGACATCCGTACGCTTCAACGGCATTCCCGCCGACGGCTACAGTGTCGTATCAGCGACCCAGATCAAAGCCTACGTGCCGTCCGCCGCGACGACTGGCCGCGTAGTGGTCTATACACCGGCAGGAGGCGATGCCGTCAGCCCGCTGGCATTCACCGTATTGTCGTCGATCACATCGCTTTCGGCCTATGCAGGAAGCAGCGGAAGCACGATCACGATCAGCGGAGTGGGCTTTACGGGAGCAACCTCCGTGAAGGTCGGAGATACGAGCGCGACCTTCACGGTAACGAACAGCACGACGATCAGCATGACGGTTCCGAACGGCGTGGACGGTTTCGTGAGCGTCACGACGTCCTTCGGCACGGTGTATTCGGCAAAGAAGTACTACTATGCGCCGCAGATGGTCCGGTTCAGCCCGGTGAGCGGGCCGGTCGGCACGGTCGTCGGAATAACCATGAACGCCAATGTGGATCTGTCGAACCCTGCGAATGTGCAGGTCACATTGAACGGAGCCGCCGTGCCGGTGCAGTCCACCGATACAGTGGCGCATATCATCTATGTGACGATCCCTGCGGGCGCGAGCACCGGAAGCTTCTCCGTGATCACCCCCGGAGGAACCGTCATCGGCAACTCCACGTTCACTGTCACTCCATAGAGGGATGACGGCAGCGGTTGAATAACCCGCAAGGAGGCAGGCGGTTAAACACCCCCAAGTCTCCAAGAGGCAGGCGGTTAAAACCGCGCCTAGAGAGTACACATGTCCGCCTTCGCTGACTAGGATTTTGGACCTTTGGTCCAATCTGAGTGTCCGAAGAGACACATGTGTACTCTCTAGCCCGTGCCACCCGGAGGGTACCCGGCCGCCAGGACAACGATCGCACATCGCAAAAGGCCGCTGGAATCTCCGGCGGCCTTTTCTTTTTGTGTGCCGTAATCCTTAACTGCCGGCGGCGTATTCCGGGAGGTACGTTCCGAAGTTCCACAGATATCCTTCAGGGTCGCGGGCGGAGTAGTCTCTCGACCCGTAATCCGTGTTCGTGAGTTCCATGACTATTTCCGCTCCGTGGGATTTTGCGCGGGAGTAGTGGGCGTCAGCGTCGGACACGGCTACATAGATCGAATGGGTGATGCCGCCGAGCTGGCGGGGCGTCTTCATGCCGAATGCATTATCCTTGACACTGCCGATCATGACAGCGCCCGATCCGCATGTCAGCTCAGCGTGGACGATCGTTCCATCGTCGCCGGGAACAACCATGCTTGCCTCGAAGCCGAAGGCAGCGGCAAGCCAGTCGATTGCAGCCTGGGTGTCGTGGTAGTACATGCAGGGAAATATGCGGTTAGCCTGTGTGGACATTGAAATCTCCTCCAAATGATCGAACATCGAGAGAGATTATGGTCGCTGCTCCGAGCCCTGTATTGTATAAATTTTACGGGAGATTACTGGTTGTAAGCGAGGCCGCCGTTTCCGGGCAGGCGCATTGCGAGAAATTCCTGCGGGGTAATTCCGGAGAAGGCTGTGAAGTCCCGGATGAAGTGTGACTGGTCGTAGTAGCCGCATTCGAGAGCGATTTCGCCCCAGCAGATAGTTTCGCATTTCTCAGTCTGCTGCATCACGCGCTCAAAGCGCATGATACGGGCAATCTTCTTGGGAGCAAGGCCGATCTGGTCCTGGAACTCCGCAATGAGGCGGCGCGGGCTGCAGCCGAGCTTGTCGCTCAGTTGCCCGATTGGCATTGCCCCGTCGGTTCGCCGCAGCTCATGGAATGCCCAGGCAACGCTCTTTGACACAGGCGCAGTTTTTGAGATTCGCTCCCAAATGGCGTTGTCGAGGATTGCAAAACGATCTTCCCAGCGTGTCTGCGTGTGAAGTTTGTCGACAAGACGGTTGGCATCAGCGCCCAGAAGGCTTTCGAAGGCGATCACCTGGTTGGTAAGGCCAGACATGGCGCATCCGTAGAATGCGTATGCGCCGGCCGGAGTGAAGTTTACCTGGAGGGCGAGGGCAGGACCCAGCGATTGGGCAATGGCGGAGACATCCGATAGCCCGGCGGCAAATGATCCATATATTCCTGCTTTCGTGATTGGCTGTCCCGGATCCGCAACGAGGTAAGGACTCCCAAAGTTGAGGATCAACGCGCTCATCGCTGTCGCGACTTCACGCCTGGCCGTGAAGACGGAGCCGGTTTCCGTCCAACCGCAGTAATCGCCGACGACATAGTTGCGGAGCCGTGGATGGGGCGGCCGGGAAACCATTTCCCAGCCGCCCGTGTCAGACTGGTGGCTGATCGTCTGACATGGTATATCGATTGCCAGAAGGCTTTCATGCATGGGACGATCCTGGCATCTCTGCCGTACGACTACTCCGGATTTCGGATCGCTCCTGCGAAGAGGAGCGCGCCGGACTGGTCGTCACGGATGGCGCAGAAGAAGGGGTGGTCGACGACCATCTTATTCTTCGGCGCCATCATTGCAGCGCGATGCATAATAACCGCTGTGGCCGCCGCCGCAGTCGTTCCTTCTTCATCCACATCCAGCACCGCTTTGTGAATCACCTGAGATATGAACGAGCCATGCAGGCCCATAGGATTGAAATCGGCATGGTCCGTGAAGGCGTCGGTGATTCCCAGGGCTATGAGCGGCTTATTGAGCGTAACACTCTGTTCCGCCTTGAACTTCGGCAGTGTGAGCTGCAGAGACGTCCTTTGCATCTTTGTTATCCACGCATCCCAATTCGCCGGAGTCGCGCTCTCCACGAAGGCGTCGAGGCCGTCGTTTGCCTTCGGGAGGAATACGTACATAGCGATCTGTCCTTGCCCGTAGGGGAGGCGGACTGCCTGGAACTGATCGTTCTCAAGGTAGGAGAACCCGGATGTCTGCGACATCATCGGCAGGGTCTTTGTTGTGCCGTCTCCAAGGGTGAATGCGCCGTCATGCGTACTGAGCTTCTTGAAAGGCTGGCTCCAGTCCGCGTGGAAATAGATGGCGTTCGTAAGGACGGCAGCGCTGTATTTGACGGCTTCAGGCGTTACGATCTGGGTGATCTTACCCTGCGTGTTCTTGCCCACCCAATCGTTGATCGCGGCCGCGCCGGATGGATCGCGTAAGTTAAGCGTGTCTGCCGTGGCATTGTAGTACTGCCGCATTCGCTCTTTGTATGTCGCGTTAAGGGTAATGCCCTGATTGGCCCAGAGAGCGTTGGCCACGGAGATCGTGAACTTGGGGTCCTGGTTCTGCAGCGAATCGAGAAGGTTCTTATTGGCCTGGTTCGAATCGCCCTGAGATATGCCGTCGATACCGAGCGCTCTGCCGATCTGCTGCTGAGTCTCGCCTGCCGCGCCGTTATATGCCAGACCAAGCGCCTGAGACACACTGAATGGGGAGACGAAGACGTTTTTGGCGGGCTCATCGGCCGTCAGCTTTCCGATCAACGACAGGCCAAATGCCGTGTCTCCGGCCGCGACGGCCTTCACTTGTGGATCAGTCACCTGTGTTGCCGTATTCCCTTCTATGGGAGCGCCAAATGCATGGGCCGCTGCCGCCAGCAGCGGCAGATATATCGCCGCGCGCATTGCGCGTTTGACTGCGTTCATAAGGTTACCTCTAACGCATAAGACAATCGATGCCAAGTATTGCTTCAAGTAGAGACAGGACGCATGCTCTTCAGGCGCTCTATCTGAGCCTTCAAAAAACGTTGTTGAACGGCGTTGAGGCCGACCTCGGGCCGCGCCGATTTCATGATGCGTTCGGCGTCCTCGGCATTTGCAGCTACGCCTTTGGCGATCAAGACTCCTGCAACGACTGTAGCGGATCGTCCTCGGCCGAGGGCGCAATGAACGAGTGTACCGCCGTCGTGCCGGCATATTTGCTCCACGGCGGCGATAAAATCGCCGGCCTCCGGGATGGAAGCGTCGAGAGCGGGGACGCACAGATATTGCCGCCCTTTCAGGACGCCGCGAGGAGCCGCGAACTCCGTCGTCAGGTCTACGATCAAGGTGACGCCCTCCGGCAGATCGTTCGCATCCGGCCGTCGTCCAAGCCAGAGGCCGGGTTGGATCTCGTTATAGGCTATGCTATTACCGGCACGTGTGTTGAGCCGCCACATGGCCCACGCAAAGACTAGGAACGGTAGCAGAATGACGATTGACAGGGGAGATATTGTTCCATCCGGCCGTTTCCCAAGGATTTGCGCGCGGCCGGTTGCATAGGCGATGCCCATCAGGAGCCAGGCAAGGCCCGACCATGTGACCAGCCAGCCCCATGCGCCGGCCTGCGGAATGAGGCCGAATTGGGCGATGCCGATTATTGGGAGAAGGACGGCGTATTTGCGGTTGCGCATGGGGTATTGGACCTAATACTGCCAATACGCCTTCGAATGGCGGGATCGTTTCAAGGTGAGAGAGGGGGCGAAAATGGGCACGCGCTATTCGTCGTCCCGGTGATCTTCCATCGTGTAATTGACGTTTTCCGTTGACGAAATGGCTCCGATAATTCCCCCGATAATACCTATGACGGGAGACATCATCATAAATATGGCGCCGAGCATGCCGGCCATATCGCTGTGCGAGTGGCTCCTCTCAAAAAGCAGCAAAACAAAGCCGAAAATCGCGACAACAAATGTTGTCGCCACTCCAGCTCGAAGTCCCGCCTGCATCGCTTCATTGCGAGGTTGTTTCTCTGGCATTGTTAATATCTACCCGGATCGCTCTTCACTATGCGGCCGGTCGTCATACCTATCGGCGGCCATCAACCCGCCGAAGACCGCTCCCATAATACCTGCTGCCGGCGACGATAAAAACAGCAACCAGCCGGCAATTCCTGACATCTCGGCGCCGGGATGGCGGTTTTGATCAAAGAGCATGATGGCTATACCGGTCGTGGCGACAACAATTGTTGTCGCCACTCCGGCCTTGATTGTCCCTCGGAGTAGCACCGCATTGCGGGATCTTTGCTTTGCCATAGCTTTCGATACGGCATTTCTCCGGCGTGTCGTTAGCGCGAGGGGGCGCTATACCTGTGTTGCTTTCACGGTTAGGCGGCTAACTCGTGTCTGAACAACGGCCGTGATCAGGTTGCTGATCAGCCAGTAGAGTACGAAAGCGGATGCGGTGTGGCTTAGCCAGATTGTTACGCCCATGCCGAGCGGCATCAGCCATCGCATTGCTGCCTGCATCTGCTGCATGGCCGGTTCGGCAGCAGGCACAGGGCGCTGAGTGATGATCATACTGGCGGCGTAGAGGGTGATAAGAAGCAGGTCGGGGGCGGCCAGGCTTGTGGCCATGAAATGCGGATGCGCAGTGGACCAGGGGCTGCCGATCCACAGGAACGCGCCGTTACTGAACTGGTTGTGGTACTGCCAGACTGCCTGATACAGGACAAATAGGAGTAGCATCTGCGGGATTGCCAGGACGAAGCCGGCCGATGGGCTGATGCCACGCTCTTTGTAGAGACGAGTCAGTTCCTGGTGGAGCTTGAGAGGATCGTCCTTGTGCTTCGCCTGAATGGCGGAGACTTCCGGCTGAAGCGCTTGAAGCTGCGCTGCGGAACGTGCCTGGCGGACGGTGAAAGGCCACAGGACCAGGCGGGACAGGAGGGAGATCAGGAGCAGCGCAAGGGAGTAGGAGTAGGAACGCGCTCCTGTCAGCCTCACGAAGAAGTCCATAAAGCGGTAGAGCAGTGTGGGCGCTCCCTGAGCCGCCGCAGCTTTCGGCGGCGGAGTGGATACGCCTTGAGGGGTTGTGGACAGCCCCGGAGTGTGGCGGCTGCGTTGTTGAATCCCCGAGGTGTGAGGGTAGGCGGCTGAGCCGGCCTGGGCGTGTACAGGCGTGAGCAGCGCAAAGAAGACAAACATCGCCAGACCGGCGATCGTGAGCAACTGCCCGAGCGCCATCAACAGATGATCGTTCATACGGCATCGATTCTCCTTTCATGCGGCGGCGCGCGAAAGAAGAACCGCGCCGCCGTATTCAGATTAATACGTTGGCGTGGGCGAATCGTTGCACGTGGCTTAAGTTTTGGCGCTTTCGTAGATTCTTCTCACAATAGTCCAGGGACAAGTGTATGGCTTTCGGCTGCCGAAGCTGCCTTTAGAACCGAGTTTGCAAACGGAGCTCAGGAATACATGCCGCCAACGGACCTGCCCGTATCGACCACGGACGGCTCAGGCCACTCGATGATCACCCCGGCCGGCACGTTCACGTATGCCTACGACAACAACGGCCGGCCACAGTCCGTCACCAACCCGCAGTCCCAGACGACATCCTGGAGCTACGCTGACAATGACTGGTTGCAATCGCAGACGCTGGGCAACGGTGTTACCACGGAGTATGCGCGCAACGGCCATGGGCTTCTCACGCAACTCACCACGCGCAAGTCGGACAACACCTTGCTTTCCGACTACAGCGGCATGTCCTATGACGCCGTCGGCAATCAGCTTTCGATGACGGCGAACATTCCCGCAGCGACTTCCTTCAGCGGAATCACCAGCTACACTTACGATAACCGGGATCAACTGACCCAGGAGGCATCCGCCCGCAATGGCGGTTACACCAACACGTTTGCCTACGACAACAATGGCAAGGCCACCACCATGCGCGGCGTGTCCGCATCCTACGATATCGACGATCAGAAATCAGGAGCCACGTACGATGGCAGCGGCAACCCGGCATCTTATAACGGCAATGCTCTGAGCTTTGATGCCATCGGCAATGTGACCACGATCGGCACGGCGCTCACCGCAGGTTACCTTGCCGGTGGCCGCCGCGCCTTCAAGACCGCTGCCAGCGGCTCGACATACTACCTTTACGACGGCAGCAAGCCCATCTGCGAGATCGACAGCACCGGCACGGTCACGGCGCTGAATACGTGGGGACCAAACGGGCTTGTCTCCCGCGACACCAGCAGTGGCAGCGCCTTCTACACCTTCGATCCCCAGGGAAACGTGAGCCAGAAGCTCGACAACACAGGTACGCCTGTCGCCTCCAGCATGTTCGATGCCTACGGAGCCAGCGTCACCTCCGATCCCGATCCCTATAACGCTCCCGGCTCCCAGTTCGGCAACTACAAGGACGCCGAGACCGGGCTAATCTGGATGGGGCACCGCTACTACGATCCCGCAGCAGGCCGCTTCATCACCCGCGATCCCATTGGCAAGTCTGGCGGCTCCAACGAGTACGCCTACACCGGCAACAACCACGTTACCCGCAACGACGCCTCCGGTCTGGACTGGGATTACAACCCCAACGCGAACTATTACACGGCAAAGCCTGCGGACTATGCGCATCAGGGCGTGGTGATGCTGGCGTCGTTCGTCTCGGTGATCACCGATGGCAACTACGACGGTGGCAAGTACCGTTGCGAGCCTGGGTGGGAATTGTACCGCGCAGTGATGGGCTACACCTGGGGCTTTGTGGGCACGGATGGTCTAGGTGAAGTCGGCGAAGTGGAGGCAATGGCGCAGGAGGGAGAAGAGATTGCGATCAGTACGTGCAACTGGCTCTGTCTCACTGCCGACACTCAGGTTCAGATGGCGGATGGCACATCGAAGCCAATTGAACAGGTTAGGACTGGCGACTACGTTCTTGCTCGCAACCAGCAGAGTGGAGCGCTTGAGCAGAAGCGTGTGAGCGCGACCATCAGTCGCAAGGCACCGGTACTGGTGACATTGACGCTTGAGGATGTCAAGACAGGTCAGGTGGAAGCCTATACTGCAACACCTGAGCATCCGTTTCTTGTGGATGGCAAGATCTGGGCGACGGCAGGCACGTTAGCCAAAGGCACAGCGATCACCACTCGCGAAGGGCAAGCTTTGATCGTGAAGTCGATGGTTTGGCATCGTGACGAGGAACAGGGCTTCACGGTCTATAACATGACCGTCGAGGATGATCACGATTACCTTGCCGGAACGCTGCAAGGCGGAGTATGGGTACATAATAGCTTCTGCCCTTCGACCTACTGGTCGACAACACTTCCTCAGAATGTATGGAAGGCGACCAGATCTAAACATTTCAATGAGGCGAATAAAGCACTATTGGATGCTATGAAGAATAATCCAAATCTTGAACGCGTAATGGAGAAAATTAGCCCAGGAATACGTAATTGGCTGGAAGGTCCGCGCGGCGGTGTGCCTTGGAGCTCTCCACCAAATTTAACGTGGCATCATGACGTGACACCAGGAGTCATGCAACTAGCACCTCGCTGGGCGCATTTATCTTACGATGGCGCATATCATCCACTGGGTTACGGTGGATACGACATTTGGGGCAGGTAAGAGGAGACAATATGAAATTGTATGAAGTCATTTCACAACTGGATAAATATTCAGATGACCAATGTATTTATGCAGCTCAATCGAATGGAACCTGGTTTTCTGAATCTGATGCATTTGTAGTGCCTAATCCAGAAGACGGTGCTACTACTCAGATAATTGACGGAATAACGGCCGTGTATTTCCTAGAGGTCTTCTTGGCGAAAGAAATACTTGAAGACTGGGGGAATATTGCAGGGAAATTATCGTTCTCAAACGACGAAAAATTTATGGTTGCTTTATATTACGCAAAACACGATACGTGGCCAGATCCCAGTGCCGTCGACGAAGAACGACATTAATTACAGAGGACATATTCTCACATCAATACCGCGGCCGTGATTTTCAGCATTTTGCTTGCGGTGCCATGCCAATACTGTTAACGGCACAATCGCCTTCAGCAGGAATGAGATCCCACCACATTGCTCATCAGGTCGACTGACGAGCAATGTGGTGAGATCTCATCTGCATCTCGCCAAGTATAAGCTTGTCTTTAGGCACGATCCTCCGGTCTGTTCGATGCGCCACCTCCGATCCCGCCGCAGGCCGCTTCATCACCCGCGATCCCATCGGCAAGTCTGGCGGTTCCAATGAGTACGCCTACACCGGCAACAACCCCGTTACCCGCAACGACCCCTTCGGACTATCCTACTCCGGCAACGCCAGCTCCGCTCCCTCTCTGAGTCCTCGCGAGCAGGGGAAGATGGCACTCGCGGCGTTTGTTCATGTGATTACGGACGGCAACTACGACGGTGGCAAGTACCGTTGCGATCCCGACTGGGGTCTGATGACGGCAATAATGGGCTACGTCTGGGGAGTCGTCCAGCTTGATACCGGTGGTTTGTCCGAAGTGGGGGTAATGGAGGAGGAGGCCGTAGAGTGTGGTCTTGCAGGAGGTGGTTGCTTCCTGGCTGGTACGTCAGTGCAAATGGCAGATGGCTCAACGAAGCCCATCGAGCAGGTGAAGGCTGGCGACACGGTAATAAGCCGCAATGAGAAGACCGGCAAGACAGAACCTGAGAAGGTGACGGAGACAGTCAAGCACTACAATGTGCCTACGCTGACGCTGACGTTTTCAAACGGCGAGAAGATCGTTACGACGGGAGTTCATCCGTTCTACGTGCAGGGCAAAGGCTTTGTTGAAGCTGGTTACTTTGCAGTCGGGAATGCGATTATAGCTCGGGCCGGTCCTGCGGCGGCGATCACGAAGATCGAGCAGACGGCTCCCGAAACGGTCTATAATCTCACAGTAGACAATGACCACACGTACTTCGTCGGCAGTAAAGACGGCGGACTGTGGGTGCATAATGCCAAATATTGCGAAGGGGAAGTACCGGCTGAGGATACACTATTGTATCGTGGAGTTGCTCGTCGGACCTCTAAAGGGGAACCTAACCCAGCATACGAGCCAGCAACAAACGGCGAAGCATATCCAAGAAACCCTAATTCTCATATTGATGTTTACTCTCACAATCTCGAAAATACCGATTCGAAGTGGACATCATGGACGACAAATCGTTCCGTTGCTGTAGAGTCAGCCAAATCAGATGGGGTTGTATTGGAAAACGTTTTCCAACCGAGTGAAATGACATGGAGTCCGGATGCATTTGACGAAGACGAGATACTTATTGAAGGACCAGTTACCGGAGCGACGGTTACTACGCCATAGATGTTGCCAATAGAGAGCAAAAATATGAGGTTTTTGCAAACACATCAATGACAAAAGATAGATTATTTGCAATTCTTGAGTGCGCTAAGAACCGTGCCCAGTTTGAGGAATGGCTGCCGGATCTTATAAACGATGAAACGACGTTGACTCGTTGGATGGTTTCCGGTAAAGTCGCGGAGTTAGAGTCAATATATGAAATCCGATCCAGGCGGAATGACCTTCGTGGCGAACCAATCAAGGGCTTAAAGGATTTGGTGGCGGCACTGAATGCTACTTCCGACGATACTGTCGATATAGCGCTTCTGGTTAGTCCACTCACATCCTATGCAGTCTTCGTGGGTAGCTCAAGCCTTGATGTGCTTGCAGTTTTAAAGTTTCCTGTGAAGGATTCACAGACTGTTACACGAATGGATGGTGATGAATAACGAGCCTGGCGGAGTGCATTATGTGAATAATGGTTTGCATATTGCGACCACGTGCCGTCAAGTAAAGATAGCCAGCTAGCACATCAACTATAGGTTCCTGGCGGAGCTCTAGCTGGAATACCTACATGCCGTTAATGGCTAAATTGTGTTGAAAAAAAATTATACTGCAAATGCTCAATATAGGCTTTATATTATCCAATGTATCCCTTGGCTGGTCAGAAGCATTCTTGTTATATAAAAATGGTTTTATGCGATGGGAAGATTTTATTGAAATTGCTCACGATAGATTAAATAATGGGTCTGATAATTCACTGGAAATTGATTTAATCGTTATTGGTACATCGAATGTTTGGCAAACTCTCGAGATTGTCGAAGAGCTTGCCGAAGGCAAAGAGGCTTCAGCTGATGAGATAAGAGAGAAATGGCTTTTTCTTAATCTACTATGGGCTTACGAAAATCGCTCAGATTCTGATCCATTATACGAAGACGCTTTGAGTGAAGTAGAAGGCATTGCAGATGATTTTGGCTTACCTGACACAATCCGTAGTTTTGTTCGGTACGCCCCGCCTGACCCAGAAGATGAGTATCAACCTTCTTGTCATTCTTTAAAAGAAAACCGTGAACGAATGATGAGTAAATGGGCTCAATATTTAGAAGAAACTCGCAAACACTTCAATCGCTCTACTCCATACTGTCAGATGTAATACAAATATCAGACCGTAACGGTTCAGATATATTCTTTGAGTGATGAAATATTATGACTTATTTCCTTTGCCTCGCGTTTCCGAATGAGATTGTTTCAGTTTTACCTACGTCATTTGATGCGGCGGTTCATTTTAGTGATGCGAATAATTGGCCGATTGCTAAATCCGCACGTGGAAAGAATATACGTTGGGCTGCCCAAATTCTTCAGACCGGAACAAGCTCTGCATTTCTTATTGCGAAAGCATCTCTCAAAAGAAATCATAATACAGATAAAACAGGATTATTTATTGATGGTTTAAATTCTCTGTTAAAAGATAGTGGTTGCCCGGCAGTGTCATTCCTGTTTCACTGGGCGCATGGTGATATGAATAAAGAAATTATAGAAGTGAAAGGCGAATGCACTTACACGATTGCTGACCTTCGCAATAATATCTATTCATTACAAGATGACATTCGATATATCATAATTCATGATCAATTATCAAATAGTGATTGATTATATCTGAGGTGCATTGTACAATGGTAAATGGCTATATCAAGCATGCAGCTTTAGTTAATGTGGCGTGGGAGGCTGTATTGTCTGGTGACTTAATGCGTGGTAAGCCGTTGCTAACTCAGGCCCTTGCTGTGCAGCCTGACTATGTTGCCTATACTAGACGATCATGGTGCAATTTGCTGCTCGGCGATGGTGAAGCTGCACTCAATGATCAATTAGCCTCTCGGCATAATATGCGTAAAGATGCAACGTCTACTGGTGTTGGCGTTGCTTATTGGTATCTTAAACAATACGAGCAAGCATGTAATGATTGGAACAATGAGTTATTGCGCCTCATATCAGGTGAGGCAATTTATACCGACGCTGCAGGTGGAGGCGGGTTTGGATCTCTTCTCTGGTGGGCGTCCACGCACAAGTATCTAGGGCATTGGCGAGAGATTGCTGAAGATCATCTTAGGCGCTTGAGCACTGAAGAACACTATCAAAAAATCGATAGCGGAGCAACGGAATGGCCGGCTCCTGTTGCCGGTTATCTACTCGGAATGCATAGTGAGCATTCTGCTCGCGAACTGGCTAAAACGAAATATGACCGTGTATCAACTAATCGTATGACACAACTTGACTTCTATGTCGCAGCAAAAGAGTTATCGTTAGACCATAATATGGAGTATATTTCGTGGCTAAATAAGATAGTAATTAGCCCTGTAGGCATTTCGTCCGAAACCATGCTGGCGCGAATTGAGACGAATAACATGGATACCAGCGGCCCCTTGAAGTCGTTCCAAGCGATCAAGGCAGCGTCGCCGAACCCTGAATTATTCCGATTGAATTAGTTGATATTGATCTATTATGTTTCCAAAAGCAATCCTCAGGAATGTTTACAAATCTGCTGATTATTCGAAGTCTTTCATCGCTCGCATAGATAGGATACATGAACAATTAGTAAATAAAATATCGTTGCATATAAGGAAGCGGTATCGTCAAGACTATAGTGTCTCATCCTTTTTCACAATATATTTAGACGGAAATTGGAGTGCCACTGATACTGTTAAAGATGCAACCTACAAAATCCAAATTCTTATAAGTTCAAAAGGCCGATATTATACTTACATATGCAGTTGGAGTAATATTACCAATGACGCTCCGAAAACATGGCGCAGGTTTGATAATGATAATCTAAATATCAATTTAATTGAGATCCTAGATGATGTTCAGGTTATATTGCGTGGAAATGGATATACTCTGGTTACAGGCCCTGTACTTCAGGAAATAGTGCCTGATTTATACACTGACCTCGACAGTGTTCCCGCAACTTTAATGGATGTATTATTTGCCGAGATTGTATGATAACAAATAGAGTTTAATGACGAGCCTACTTCATTACATTGAAATGGATAGAAGAAAATATGGGAAACCAGCGATCAAGGGAATGGGCTAAGACGAAGGAGGTGGAAGCACAGCAAGTTCTGCGTGACGTTATTGAACGGAGGCATCCTGACCTTTTGCGGTTGCTCATAGATCGTGCTCGGGTACTCACCACAGATGAACGGTTTTCCATACAATCGGCCCTTTGCGATGAACTTACTGCAAATGGGCTGGAGAAATCGGGAGAGCCTACCGGCTACGGGCTGATTATCGAAGACCTGATCGACTTGGTTGGGACACTGTAGAGGGTTGCAACAAGGATTGATATAGACTGTACTGGTTTTCGAAAATAGGGAGCGATAGAATGGGTTTTCGGCTGAGCATAGCCGCGACGAAGGCTGATTGGATCAATCTGTTTGAAGAGGCCAATCTCATTGATCTGTTGAGTTTCTATCCGACGAGCACATGGGCGTTTGAGGGTATCATCCCGATGCGTTTGGGTGATGTCCATGATTTGGGCAATCTCAAATTTGGCGATCTGATTCACGAAGATAGATATCTTGTGTTACCTGTAAACGAGCCATCTCTTCCGCGAGAGATCCGTCTAAATATTGGGGGCGTCCGGTATGCTCTGGATCAACTCATCAACTCAGACTCACTTATGTTCAGCCCCGGTGGTGTTTGGAATGACGACTGTTATGTACCTGGTGAGATTTCATCGCGGCATAAGAGCGGTATTTCAGTTTTAGTGCCAAAGAAGATCAGGAATGTTCTGCGAAGGAAATATCGTTATTTAAATGGGGATTGGATAGGACCTGAGTGCAGCCGCCTCTACCCTCACTACCGGTATTCTACCGACTGTCGAAAACAAGACAGAAACGCTAAGTAATATATCGCATCCTTGATATGTCACAGTAGAATGATCGGGATTCCTGTTAGATCTATTCATGATTTTGCCATAGCCCTGATAAAATTTCATTGCCTTCGATGAAGGCAGATACAGGCAATACTAGTGTCAGGATGAATGAAAATATTTGAAATGGTAATAATCCAATGGGTTTGAATTTCAAAACGAACGGAAAGACTTTCTTTCAACCTTCGCGAATTTATGGAACTCTTTTTGTACTGCACTCCAAGCATCTTGAAGAGCTTCTGACTCGATTGCCAAGTGGTGTCAGCGATATCGTTTCCGACGAAGTCACGATCGATACGGAAGAGCTGCGAACTTTCATCAAGCTCTTATTGCAGATCATTAATTCTGCCAACAACAGAACCTTAGCGGTCTTAGCAGGTGGATACATCGCTATGGCAATAGATGTGTTGCGTATGGCTAAGGCAGATGCCGAGTTTCCAGGCGTTGACTTTCCTGCTCCGATCAGGGCAGCTGTCGAAGAACTAGAGCGCAGCCCCGTTCTTCGGTCGGGCCGCCCGCGTAATCCTAACCAGCAATTGCTAAATAACTTTGGACAATGTCTTATGACATCAGTCAGAACGCCGGCAATACACGAGATGCATAAAATGATACGTGGTGAAATGAAAGGTCAAACAGGGAGACTGTTTAGCGAGCTTTTTAAGGATTTTGATCAGGATGAATTGTCCATCATTGATCAGGCTACAGAGCTTGCAATCGACACTGTGCTTCATAAATTGCTATTCACCGCTGACACCGATCGATTCCGAATCATGTTTCGATCCACAGGTGTTGAATACATTAATATTGCCGATGCCAGTGATGGCCTAGCCGGCGAGTTGTATACTGAAGACGGATGGATTGAGCGGTTCTCATAGGGGCAATCAATGGCTTTGATTTTCAAAGTAGGTGGAAATACGATCTCTGAGCAAGTACGGCCGTTTGGACTTCTTTTTGTGCGACAGTCCAAAGATGTTGAGCGATTGTTTGAGTTTTCAAGTGGTGTCGGCGATATTGTTTCCGACGAGGTCACGATTGATACGGAGATTCTGTGGTCCTTCATTGCACGCTTATTGCAGATCATTGATGGGTCTAACAATCGCACGATGGCAACCCTATTGGGTGGATACATTGCGATGGCAATAAACCTTTTGCGATTGGCGGGGGCGAAATCCGAGTTTCCGGGGATTGAGATTGCTTCTCCGATTCGAGTGGCACTCGCAGAACTGGAAGGTAGTCCCAACCTTCGGCCGCCGCGTCCAAAAAGGTCGGGCCTCTAGCCGACACATACTAACGATCCTCACCGGCGCCTTCGATCCCTACAACTCACCTTGCTCATAGTACTCCAAAATGGCTCCATTTTGTCGCTGCAAAATTCGTATGGAACCTGAAAACGGTTTTGATTGACGAATTCAGGGCTTGTATTCTGAAAATATGGTACCACTCTGGTGATTTTGTGCCTCTTTGCGGCGCATCGGCATTAAATAGGAGCCAACCGGGGCGTTCGGTGGTACTATAATGGAAATTGGAACACTTACGGTTAGCGTGGGTATGTTTTCGCTATGAATTGCGTGTCGAGCTAAACACATGACAACAGAAGGGTCTGAGACAATGCTTCCACCAGGTCAGCCGGCGCCTGTGCGCGCATCGCAGCGTGTGGCGGGAATCCTGGCCGAACGGATCGCATCGGGATTGTATGCCGCCGGAGAGCAACTGCCGACAGAGCGAGCGCTCGCCGAAGATCTGCATGTGCACCGGCGTGTGGTGCGGACGGCTATCGATCAGCTTGAGCGGGACGGACTGGTTTTCCAGCGTCCGCACTGCCGCCCTACGGTGGGAGCGCGCCCCCAGGAGCAGGATGTGGATACCGGGACCAAGGCGCCGCCGCGACTGTCGGCTTCCAACCTTGTTGCGTTGATTATGTGGCATGGCGGAGGTCCGCTGGAGCACGCGGGCACATCTCAGCAGCGCATTTTCTGGGGCATGAACCAGTCACTCGCCGAAACGGGGCGGCATGCCGTATTTCTGGACATCGGCGGCGGACGTATCGGCACAGAGGAAGAGAACGCGGCTCGTGAAGCGGCCCATCTACGGTATGTGCTGGATAACGGCTTTGGTGGAGTGATCTTCTATCCTTATGCTTACCGAAGCAATCGCGAGCTTGTTAAGGAAGTCAACCGGAACATTCCGCTCGTCCTGCTCGACAGAAAGCTCGCCGGCGTGGAAGCGGATTTCGTCGGGGTCGAGAACCATGACTCGATCTTTGAAATGACCCGGCAACTGCTGTCGCAAGGCCATCGGCGTATCGCATATTTGACCAACTGCGAGCCGATCCACTCCGTCCAGGACCGTATCCAGGGGTACGTGCACGCGATACGCCAGGCCGATTCTTTTGATACTGTCGAGACAATTCTTACCATACCTCCCTTCTATGATGATCGCGCCTGGGGCGTCGTCGATGCCGTGTTCAAGCTTCCCGAAGGGCAGCGTCCCACGGCGGCAGTGTGCTTTACGGACTATACCGCTGTAGGCCTGGTAGAGCGTCTGGAATATCTTGGGCTTTCCGTCCCGGGAGATGTGGCAGTGACAGGGTTCGACGATATCGTTCCTGCGCTTCCGGGTGGCATGGGATTGACGACGGCGGCCCAGCCTTACGAGGACATCGGAAGCAAAGCGGTAGAACTCCTCCTGCGCCGTATGGAAGACTTCTCAGCTCCTGTTGAGTCTGTCGAACTGCCGGCGCGCCTTGCCTTTAGAGAGAGCAGCGCGGGATCCCGGTAGGGAATTCCAAGAGTGGTACCACTGCTGTGACGCACGAACTCAATAATGATGCCGCGAACCTATTCACCCGGCGGGAAATCGTGGTGGGAGCTCTCAAATCAATGCTAGTCGCCTCAGTATTGCCCGCTGCTGTTCTGGAGGCCGATGCGGCCTCGCCGAAACCGCGTCGCGTCATCAATATCATGAACTTTATTCGCGCCGAAGAGCCGCGTGAGCCCATGGATCTCATGCTGCCGGTGCGCGAACAGATGGCGCTGATCAAATCTCACAAGTTCCCCGCCACATGGCTGCTGCAATACGATGCCCTGGTCGAAGGCCCCTTTGTCGAGTTCCTCAAGGCAGAAATGCCGCCCGATCATGAAGTTGGGATCTGGTTCGAGATGAACCGGAAAATCTGCGACGACGCAGGCATCGCCTGGCGCGGTAACCCCGATTGGGAGTGGGATTACCATGTGCCCGTGGCCTATTCCATCGGCTATATGCCCGAGGAACGCCGACGCCTTGCCGATACGGCCGTGGCGACTTTCAAGCGCGTTTTCGGCAAGGATGTAAAATCCATCGCCTCATGGAACCTCGATGCCGTCTCCGTTGCGCACCTCTCCGATCATTACGGTATCGATGCTTTCGGCAACTGCCGCGACCAGCTTGCTACCGACGGTTTCACGATCTGGGGAGCGCCCATTGCGGCCTACTATCCGAACCGGGTGAACGCCTGGAGCCCGGCGGTGGACACAAAGAACCAGATCGGCAGCCCCATTTTCCGTCTGTTGGGCCAAGATCCTGTCTACTATTACGGAGAAGGCATTCCAGCGCCTGATACCATGGAGCCTGTGTGGCCTACAGGCCGGTCCGAGATCTTCGTGGACCACTTCCTCGATATGATCGCTCATGGCCCCACGCAAGCATTTGGATATGCGCAGCTCGGTCAGGAGAACAGCTTCGGCTGGCCGGAGATGAAGCAGGCATATCCGATGCAGATGGACAAGCTCGTCAGGCTGCGCAGTGAAGGCGGGGTGGTCGTTGAGACAATGGGAGAAACGGGACGCCGTTTCAAGCGCGACTTCAAGTCCACGCCGGCGCAGGCTCAGGTGATGCTCGAAGACCCATTCGGACATACCGATTCACCGCATCGCACTGTCTGGTATCAGAGCAAGTTCCTCCGAGCCAATCTTCACTTTGTGGACAAAGCGTTCTACCTGCGCGACCTCCACGTGTACAATGATCACTACCCGCAGCCGTTTCTCACGGAGACCGTCAGGGAACACGGTATCGAGCAGCGCTTGCTGGCCGTGCTCGACGGCTACCACTGGAGCGACGATAACGTGCGCGGCAACCGCGCCGGACAGAGGGCCATGGGCCGGTTTGTCTTGATCGGAGAGGATGGCCGGGAGACGGCGCTGGAACTGGCCGGCCTTCCCACGGTGAGCGAGAAGAAAGACACCCTGCGGACGGAGGTTCCTCTGTCCGGCGGCGGTAAGCTCGTGGTGGTCTTCCACGAACGCGATATCGAGTTCAGTATCTCGGGCGCTCCATCTGGCTCACGGCTGGGTTTAATCTTCGAATGGGTTCCGGAACGGAGCGCGCTTCAGAACGTCTCCGCCGATCAATTGAACTACCGCTTCCGCAACTTCGATTACTCCATTCGAGTCGCCGGCGGGACCGCATCTAAGACCGGCAACGGAGTGCGTATCGTTGCAAGCGGACAAGGCGCGCTGCGGCTGCAGATGGCGCAGTGATGTTAAGCCTCTACATCGGCGTCTGCGATTTTCTGATGCCGGCAGGGGTTTGACCGTACTGCGCAAGAAAGACATCATGGAACCGGCGTACAGACCCGAAGCCGGCTTCGAGCGCGATTTCCAAAATCGTGCTGCCGGTTTCGGTCAGCGCGCGGTAGGCATAGGCAAGGCGGCGCTGTGTAATGTATTCCGTAATGGTCATGTCAAACGCATTGTGAAAGAGGGATGAGGCATAGTTGGGGTGAACGCCAACGTGTTTCGCGACATCCGCCGCCGTGATGCTCTCCCGATAGCCTGTCGAGATGAACATCGTCATTCGCTCAAGTTTGTCCCACTGCGTCGCCTGCTCATCGGCTGCGCCATGATCCCACTCGAAAACCTGAAAGCGCTGAAGCGATTGCGGTTCGGCGCGATAATCGCCGGATCCCGCCACCATGCCGGCCGCCATTCGGCGAAGGCGCCCATATAATTCGGCATACAGGGCTTCAATACGGTCTTCATCCGCATCTGCCATATCTTTCATCCACAAACCGAACTGTGTTTCATCCAGCAATCTGCGGTCAGGGTTGTCCTCTATGAGCACTTCGCCATGAGTCAGCCGCGATACGAACTCCCTCGGCAGATCCCACTGAAGAAACCTTGCCATTGGCACATGTATACCGTATACGAAAGTATCCTCCGATGTGTCGATGCATCGATGAGGGTTAAGTGCATAAAACGCGGTCAATTGCCCGGGTTCGACACGACATGACCGCATGGGGAAAAGCTCGGTCATATGGCCTCGCACCACGTAGACGAGCTCAATGCTGTTATGCATGTGGGCATACTGTACAACTTGCGGTCTTCCCATATACGCCTTGAGCATATAATGAGAGCCCTCGATCGCGTCTTGCATCCGCATTGGAATTTAGCCTCGCTGTTATTATATGGCTTAAAGCGCCCTGGATATCGCAGCGCTGAATTCTCACGTTCGCACAGGAAATAACGGCACGACAATCACTGCCCCGATCACGTAAACTATTCACACGCCGGCTGAATATCCAAATATCATTTTCGCCAGAACTCGAAGGACAATCTTTAGTTATGAAACGTCGCCAAGCATTTACTTTGATTGAATTACTAGTTGTTATAGCTATAATAGCGATTCTTGCTGCTATTCTCTTCCCCGTCTTCGCCAAGGTCCGTGAAAAGGCCCGGCAGACTTCCTGCGCGAGCAATCTCAAACAGGTTGGTCTGGGATTGATTCAGTATAACCAGGACAACGATGAAAAGATGCCATGTGTGGACAACATGAATGGGGGGCCGATCCCGCCCAATGCCGACGGTGTTGGAATGACATGGGATCTCGTCATCCAGCCTTATGTGAAAAGCATCGCCGTTATTTCCTGCCCCGACGATTCCCTGTCGAAGACTTTCGATATCGCCGGATATGGGAAATCCGTTCGCGCTTCTTATTCGATGCCGCGCGACATGATGGATAACGGCGGAGTGGGTATTGCGCTCGCTCAGATTGCGGCGCCGGCGCTCACGGTCATGAGCCTTGAGCGTGGCCGGTGCGCCAATGATGCTGCGACATGGGGATACTGCGCCACCACCGGCAATTTTGGGCCGGATATGAACCAATCCTCCAGTCAGTATGGCTGGCGCCATGTCAGTCGCAATGCCGCCAATTTTCTGTTTACGGACGGTCATGTAAAGAATGTGAACTGGAGCGGAGACCTATTCCATTACCCGCAGTTCCCGGGGTATGAATACGGCATTGCCGACGGTGGTGGACACTTCGGATCGTACGCCAATCCGTGGAACGCCATGCCTCAATAAGGAGATACGCGCCCGGTGCCGCTTGCCCGATGCCTGCCCCCATTGAAAAGGGCATCGGGCGCGATGCCGGGATCGACAACATGAAGTATCTGCTCTCTCTTTTCATTGCCTGCGTGTGTATCTGCGAAGGCAATATCTCCCTCGCTGCGTCCCCTGATCGAGCTCCTGTCGCAATTACGGAATGGCAATGGATGGCCGATAGTCACGCACAGACTGCCGGTGTCTATATTGCAGTGCCACAGGCGAATGCAAGCGGAAACGATTGGAAGAACGCCTCGATCGGTCAGGATGTCTTTCACGGACGTATCGGCTGCGCCTGGTTCAGGGCTGTGCTTCCTGCTTCGGCAATTCCTCCCCGGCGCATTCACTTCGAAAGTGTCGATGACAACGCGGCCATCTATTTGAACGGCAGACGTCTGATATACCATGAAATTTGGAACGAGCCGTTTGATGCGCCGGTAGGCGCATTGTGGAAACCGCACGGGCCGAATGTGCTGTCTGTGCTGGTGCAGAATACGGCGGGCGCGGGGGGGATTCTCGGCGAAGTGCGAGAAGAATTTAGCGAACGCCCTCAACTGCTCGGAGGCGCGTTCGTTGCAACCATCGACCCGATGAGCGGCGGATTGGCTTCGATTGTAAACGCCGACGATCCCTATACTATGAACTGGGTGCATGCGGCGTCTCAATGGGGAGTTGGCTGGATCCGTTCAGGCGGTCAAAAGCTGAACTGGAAGATGATCGTCCCGCCTCATCGATTGAGCAGCGCACAGCGTGAGGATGCGTCAGGTCGACTGCCCGGCGCACAGCGTGAGGGGGCGATCGCAAATGCCTGGGCCGTTGAGTATCAGGCCGGCTCGGTCCGTATTTCAGTTCAGCGCCGCATTACTCCGCATGGGAGGCTGGACGAGACCTACACGTTTGCCAACCGTGGAACGAAGCCTGTTACGCTTTCCGGACAGGACATCGGCATACAGACGCCGTTTAACGACACATATTCCGGAGGCGCTTCTATTGCCGTCAAGCGCCGCTGCAATGCTCATATCTGGTGCGGCGGCACGACTGCCTATGTTTGCGCCACGCGCATGGGCGGCGCTGCTCCGCATCTGGGGTTGGTCCTGACAAACGGCAGCGTCACGGGGTATTGCATTGAAAACACGCAGCAGAGCGATGAGCGCGGCCTGATCTCTCTCAACCCTTCGGCCATGACCCTCGGAGCCGGTCAGAGCCGGTCCATCTCCTGGACCCTTTTCTGGCACCGTGGCTGGGATGACTTCTTCGCCAAAGCTGCCGTTGTTCCTGCGTTTACGCGACTGGAAGCCAGTCGATATACCCTCGTTCAATACGAGGCTGCGACAATCACAGCGCGGAACGCCCCACCGCATGCGCGTCTCTCCGTCGACGGCCACACTATACCGTCAAAGCATACTCCAGATGGATTGGAGTGGAAATATCGTGCAACCACGCCGGGAGAACATATCGCGCGGCTGACCGGTGATGGAAAAGATACATTCCTTCGCATTTTCGTCACACCACCGCCGATGGATCTCATTCGCAGCCGCGCCTTGTTTATCGCGAGGCATCAGCAAAGAAACGCTCCGGGAACACCACTGGACGGGGCGTATCTGATCTACGATAACGATACAAATACGCAGATATATGAAACTGTGAACGATCACAATGCCGGGCGTGAACGTGTGGGCATGGGGTGTCTGGTCGCACGGTATCTGCTTCGCTGCCCTGATCCCGCGGTATCCAGGGAACTGAGAACAAGTCTCGACCGTTACTATGCGTTCGTCAACAGGGAGCTCACGGATGACAAAGGTGTCGTCTACGGCGATGCCGGTCGCCGGGATGCAGGGCGGCTTTATAACTACCCCTGGATCGCCGAATTGCATGTTCTAATGTACCGGGTAACGCGTGATCCCGCGTGCCTTCGCCGTTTCACGCGCGTTATTCACGTGCTCTATAGCCGGGACGGATTTGGTTTCTACTGCATCGGCTTGCCGATATCCGAAGGACTTACGCAGCTCAAGGCGGCCGGGATGACATCGCAATATAACGAAGTTCTGGGAGAGTTCGTTAAACATGCCGATCATCTTGCGGCTAACGGTATCCAAATCCCTGCCAGCGAGGTTTCCTACGAACAGAGCATTGTCGCGCCGGCCGTGCAGATCCTGCTGGAAGTCTATAAGGTGACACGGCGAGTGAAGTATATGGAGGCGGCGAAGACCCTCTATCCGCTGATGGTCTCATTTAACGGCCGGCAGCCGGATTATCACCTGCATGACATTGCCATCCGGCATTGGGACGACTACTGGTTCGGTAAATCGCGCCAATATGGGGACACGTTCCCGCACTATTGGACGACCATCACGGGCGTTGCGCTTCATGATCTTGCCGAGGTCACGAACGATAAATCGACGCAAATGCGGGCAGAGCAGATCGTTGCCGGCAATCTGTGCTCGTTCCGGCCCGATGGGCGCGCCTCATGCGCTTACGTGTATCCGGCCATGGTGGATGGAACACCGGGGCGTTTCTTCGATGCATGGGCCAACGACCAGGATTGGGCGCTGGACAATTACCTGATCGTCATGTCCGAGCGATCAGTCGGTGCGAAACCACTTTAGGTGAAAGGATTTGTTTTAACGTGCTGTCGGCGCTTGATAGGTGCGGCATGCGATGCCGGCGGCGTCGGCGATGGATTGAGCTGCCTTGTTTGCGGCGTCAGCATCGTCGTAAATTCCGATTGGAAGGCCGGTAGGGATGTCGCGCCACTTTACAAGCACGGCAAAGCTGCGTCCCTTCCGGTTCCTTTCCACCACGAGCCCCCCAAGATCGTCCATACTGCCATGCCGGCGTTTACCGAAAAACGGCAGGCCGTGCCGGAAGTCATACTCGCGCTTTTCAGGCTGGAATACGAGAACGCAGGGAAACGTCTGCCACATAATGATGCACAGAAGCGGCAGTAGCAGAAATGAGGACAGGAAGAATAGAGGCACGATCGAAATGACCGAAAACACGTGAGCGCCGCTTACGGACAGTCCTGCCATAATCAAGAGGACCAGGAGAAAGAAGCTGCCCTGCAGAAAGAAGGCAATTCGCTGTACAAGAGGGCGGCGCAGAATAACGACTTCCTTATCGGAACGAGCCACCCAGGATGCATCGGCGGTGATGCTGACGACAGCCGATGTGCCCAGCATGTATGCGACCAGGAACATGGGAGCATTGAATTTCCAGGGCTGGCCAGGACCTTGAGGCAGCGTGCTGATCACCACAAGAACTCCGGCGATCGCCAGCATAAGCAGCACGTTGACAAGAGGCGTCCACTTGCCGAAATCAGGTTTTTTTGTCCGCATGTTCGTCATAGGGCGACTCGTCGCATCTATTGCTTTCTTTCGGCGGCGACTTCTGAGCGTCCGCCCCTATTTACCGGTCATGCCGTGAGTAATGCGCCATCATTGTCGATTACGGCAAATATACCACATGGCTATTCACCGCCGTCATAAATGACGCAAACCGAGCTGTGGGAGTCACGGTCTTTGTCTTTAGCTGTCGCCAGTCTCATCCGGAAATTTGCCTGCCGCGAGCATCGTCAGGAATTCAGGCAGCGATTGAGCGATCGTCGCTGTTTCATCCAGGCTGGACTCAAGCAGTCCATGCACGATCTGCCCGGCTTTCTCGGGTTGCAAGCACATGGCGAAGTAGGCATATCCTGAGTGAGTAGACAGGAGTACGGGAATATGGGCATCCCAGAACGCGGTAATTGTCGCCTTCTCGGCTTCGTTTTCTGCCCAAACGAGCATCATCTCTTCCATCTCGTTCCAGCGCCACTCCGATTCGCTTGCACCGGCGAAGTCGTCGCGGCATACGAACCAGGCGGTTTGGCCCTTGTTCCAGCACGACTTCAAATCGTTGTGGAATAGCGCCAGTGCCGAAGGCAGCAGCGGATAACGGGACCGGAGTTCCGATGGAAGCTCAAACGGCACGCCGATCACTGTCTCAAATGACCAGCCGCGTTCCGCCAGTCTCTGCAAAGCCGCCATTCTTGGCGCTCGTTCTTCGCTCATCGTCATAATTCCTATCAGTCCTGCCTTGGCGTTTGCCGGTTACGAATACGCTTCGGTATATATTGCGTCCAGCGCTGGGAGGCCGTCGATGCTGCGCGTGTTCTTCTCAGCGCGGTAGGCAATGAGGCCGTCCCGTCCTTTGGATACTGCCCACTTATTGAGGACTTCACGGTCGGAGCGATAATCCATCAATGGGACGCTGAAGCCGCACGATGTGGATACGCGCGTCACATTTACAAGGACGACGGCGCGTGTGCCCGCGTTTATCGGAAAGAGTGAGATCAATTCGCCATAGCGGGGATTGTCCGGGGTGATCGCCGCGCCTTCGCCATGCAGACGGACAATGTTCGGCTTGCCGTCGAACGCGCAGAACATTACCACGATCCGTCCGTTTTCGCGCAGGTGCGCCGATGTCTCCGCTCCACTGCCTGTATAGTCGGCATACGCTACCGTGTGGTCATCGAGGATACGGAAACAGTCGCCCCCTTTCGGGGAGCAGTTTACGTGCCCCTCGGCATCGAGCGGCGCAGTGGCTACAAAGAAAATGTGCTGCTCAAGGAGCCATGCCGCCAATTCTTCATCGATACGTTCCAGCAATTTCATGTTTCGCGCCCCCTTGCATTGAATATCTTGTAATCCTATGATACTCAACAATGCAGGGCGAGAGTATTGTTTGCCGCAGGATTGTTCTCAGCGGACTCCCACCGGGTTGCCGATGATGAAGCTCAGGATCAAGATGAAGTGGCAGATGCTGCCGCCAAGCACGAAAATGTGCCAGAGATCATGGGCGCTGAACCGCCCTCGCACCAGGTGCGGCCAGTCGGTTGCGAAGATCACTGCCCCGACCGTATAGGTAATGCCTCCCGCCACGAGCCAGGACATTGCGGCATGGGGAAGCAGGGCGCTCAACGGACGGAGGGCCAGAGAGACCAGCCAGCCCATGGCGAGATACAGCACGACGCGCACCCAGGCTGGAGCGCGCTTCCAGAACAGGCTGCAGCAGATCCCGATGGCGGCAAGGGCGCTCACAGCGCCCAGAAGAGTCCAGCCCAGTGTGTTGTGGAGGGTAATCAGGCACAGAGGGACATATGATCCCAGGATCAATAGATAGATTGCGATGTGATCGAGGCGCTGGAGACGGTTGGCTACTTTCTCCGAGACATGCAGTGTGTGGTAGAGTGCGCTCGACGTGTAGAGGAATATAAGGCTGACGCCGTAGACGATGGAAGCAAGAGTGTTCCAAAAGCGGCCATGAGAGACGATCACCAGGGTGATGAGAGCTGCTACTGAAAGCAAAGCGCCGACAAAATGAGAGATCCCGCAAAATGGTTCTCGGCACCAGGTTTGAAAACGCGATCTTGTGACAGGAGGCTTCGTCACAGGCTCCTTTTCCTTTCCGTTAACGGGCACGACGTTTCAGATACTTTTTTGGACACTCAATATTTGCTGGGGCCGGATAATAATCAGCCGGCCTGCCAAATGGCAGGCCGGCGACTTCGTTCTCGCGCTTCACGGCATTGTGGTGGCGAAAACGAAGAACGTGGCGCGCCGGATTTCTCCGAGTCTCCTGTTATGAGACGGTCGCGCGCGGCAAAGTGTTACCAGGATTTTGTTCCTGGACAATTATAAATCTGTTTGCCCTCGTGAGACTAGGAAGGCGTTCGATGAGTATGGCATACATAGAGCACCAATAGCTGTATAATCGTTGAACGCTGTGAATACAAAGGTGCGGATATGATCATGCGAAAGTCAATTTCCCTGTGCCTGCTACTAATGCTGCTTTTCGGCGGCGCTGGAGGATGCCTTGCCGCGGATCCACCGGGAATCCTTGCGTACTACGACAGCGATGCTGCGAATGATGACAGGCTCGCTAAACTTGGCGGTTCGTTCAACCAGGTCTCCACCGACGTTTTCAATGTCAACACGGATGGAGAGGTCATCGGCGATGTGCCCACCAAGGCGATAGCCATCGCGAAATCCCGGCACATGGCAGTTTATGCCTGCTTTTCGAATTACAGCAGCCGCGTCAACGACTTCGATCCTGTGCTGGGGCATGCCCTGCTGGCGACCCCTGCCGTTCAAACAACGCTGATCGCTAATCTGATAGCCCTGGTGCGGAAGTATCGGTACACCGGCGTGAATGTCGACATGGAAGGGATGTATCCCGCCGATCGCGCTGCGTTCACCAAGTTCATACATGATCTATCAACGGCAATGCATGCCGAGGGTTTCGCCGTAGTGATCTCCGTTCCCGCGGAACTTCGCGACGACCCTGCGGATACGTGGAGCGGCGCGTTTGACCTGAAGGCGATCGGGGCGGATGTGGATATCGTGCAGCTGATGTCCTACGACGAAAACGGTCCATGGGGAGCGCCCGGGCCGGTTGCGGGGACGGACTGGGTACGGTCATCGGCGCGTTATACGATTTCCGTAGTTCCGGCCAAGAAGGTCAGCCTGGGGTTGGCCGCATACGGCTACGACTGGAACACGACAAAGAAAACCGGCGCCTCGGTAGCATGGCGTGACATTCCGGCTCTGATCAAGGCCACCGGAGGCAAGCCTGCTGTCGATGCCGCTTCCGGCTCTCCCACCTTTACTTATGTCGCAAACGACAAATCCAGCCACATTGTCTGGTACGAGGACGCCACAAGTATCGGGCGAAAGGTAAGCCTGGCCGTGGCCTATAAAATGGCAGGAGTATCTGTCTGGTCGTTGGGCTCCTCCGACGCATCATTCTGGAACGCCGTCCACGCAGGCTTCAAATAATAAAGGCGCTATGGCACATGGCCATAGCGCCTCCGCGGTGGCAGCTATACGGTTATGTGGCCTGCCAGCCATTGATCCAGGTCTGCCATACTGCCGAAATCCAGTAATGCTTCGCCAAGATCCTCCAATTGTTCCGCAGTCAGGCCGTCAAGCTGTGATTGAACAGAGGAAGGAAGCGTTCCGAGACGGCGGTGCAATAGTCGCATAACCACTCGTTCGGACCCTTGCTTAAGACCTAGTTCAATTCCCCGACGCTCCCAACTTGATACCAATGCCACGGTTTCTTCCCTCTCTTTCGGTAACAGTTCTTCACGTTCACGTTCGAATTGTTTAAGTTCGTTTGCGTTCAACTTCAAATAAGAATCCAGAAAGCCGCCAATCAGCTTTGATCGGGCAGGGTCCAGCTTCAATCGAGCCAGAAGACGAAGACACTCCAATTTTACC
>Ga0105237_10000256_pt1 | contig 75634 bp, 65 predicted proteins | sample KBSC24metaG_FD_81520 | JGI IMG/M metagenome (GOLD analysis project Ga0105237, IMG submission 81520) | Corn rhizosphere microbial communities from Kellogg Biological Station, Michigan, USA - KBS C2-4 metaG | ecosystem: Host-associated > Plants > Roots > Rhizosphere > Soil | place: Michigan, USA...
CCGGTGCAAAGTTTGCGGACGGAGTAAGGCGAGTGGTCATTACATTTTCTTCATCATTTTGCTACATTTTTCCGCCTCATCCAAATGATGACGCAACGTATGCAAAGTGCTATCGGCAAAACCGCGGATGTCGGAATCTGAACCATTCTTTGCTTCATCTTCAAAAGCGCTGATCACTTTTTTATGATCTGATTTCATCATATCGATATAGGCCTTGTCAAAATCATGTCCATCTTTCTTTTGAAGGTCGTCAATGTCCTTCTGCATTTCAGGGGATATGGCAGAAGGCAGGGTTATATTCTTGGAAGCCGCAATGGTCTTCAACTTATCGGCTGCCATAGTATGATCTTTAACCATCATAGCGCCATATTCCTTTACGTCTTTGGCCATTCCTTTCTGCTGCGCCATTTGACCTGCCTGGATCTCGGTCATTCCTGCATTGGCTGCATTAACAGCGAATTCCTGATCCCCCTTGGATACCGTAGCCGGAATAGTTGGTGTTGCCGTAGTAGTGCCGGTTCCCGTACTATCCATCTTTGTAGCGTTGGAATCTTTTGCAGCCTGTGTATTGTCAGACTGACCGCTATTACCACAGCTAGAACAAAAGAGGATAAAGGTTCCGACAACACAATACTTAGCTAGTTCTTTCATAAATGGAAATTTTTCAGTTAGAAATAATATTGGACAACAATATGGCAATGCAAAAGAGGGACGGATGACTGGATCGAAAGGGTAGGAAAGCAAGCTGCTTAGGGTAGGAAGACAAAAAGGGTTAGGCCACGGGGCGGTAAGACAACATAGGCATAGGTGTATCTGCGAGATTATATGGCTTATAGCCGGGACGGGTATTGAACAGCCAGGCATTTACATGGCTGCATAAATCACGCCACCAGCCGGCCTGATGCGACATATCCGGGCTTTCAAAATAGTCCGCTTTCGTCATCTTTACTTTTATGAGAACCATATGGTTACCCGCCTGTTGGCGGAGATCCTCAAAAACCAGGTTATTGATCTCTTCCGGATCGGTAACAATAAATGCCTTACCGGAAACATGTAAAAAGAATTTTTTTCCTTTACGGAAGAAGTCCAGCCGGACGGGGAATTCCCGGTCGAATTCGTGCAAAGCCTGACGGGGTTTGGGGACAAAGAACCACATTTGCCCCAATTCATCCACCCGTAATACCGAGATAATGGCAGTAGCTATCCGCAATAAAGCGGTATTCTGAGGAAAAAAAAGCGCGTTTTTCAGATCTTGTATTTTTTCCCGTAAGAAGTGTATATCTGATCTATTGTACATAACGTTTCATTTTAACGGTATGTCTCAAATTCAATACCACATAGCAAAATGCCGGACAATCCGGAAGTAAAAAAGCGCGGTTGAGGAAAATATTACCCAGGTGAAAGAAAGAAGAAACCGGATTGGCACAATTTTTTAGTAGGCTTACCAGTCAATAAACCTGAAAGAATAAATTGGACCCCGTTTCTACGGGGTTCTATTACTTAAAAAAAGTCGTTATGATACGTAAATTAAAATCAGGGCAATACCGTATTTATTCCAGAAAGGTAGACCCTAAAACAAACAAGCGGAAGAATCTAGGGACTTTTGATTCGCTGGAAGCAGCCAGGAAACATGAAAGGGAGATCCAGTATTTTAAACATCATTAGTGCCCTCTCCCGCCCGCGTCAAACGCTGCTGCGCCCGTTCCAGGGCCCACAACTGGCTTTCTACCAGTTGATAAATATTCCGGGGCAATTCTCCGCTGTCCAGGGCATATTGATACAACTGCTTAACGGCCTCCTCCCCACGCCTGCAATCGGCCAACAGCTCGCTCACCGTTTCTCCATCAAAATTTGTCTTTCCATTCAACCAGTGTAAATAAAGTTTACCGGTGATCGTTGTCTGCGTGACTGGCGCGCCTCCCAGCCGGATCACCTCCGCATGGAGGTCATTGACATAAGACCTGCTTTCTGTCGCCATCTGGTAAAAAGCCTCTTTTATCTCCTGACCGGTGCGTTTTTCTTCATGGGCGCCTTTTTCGTAAGCCGTGATACGATCGATATTTATGCGGATAAGATCGTTCAAAATACTTAGCACTTTTTTATGCCGCCCGGATAACTTTGAGTGATGGGTCTCCATAAAAATTAGTTTTACATCTTAAATTGCAAAGGAAGCCCGATACGTATGTACCGGGCTTTAGAGTACAGATCGTTAATAGGGTCACTGCTGATCAGTAGTTATTTATACATATTCGGGATGTTCCTGGGAATAGTATTTACACTTATAATGAATAAAAAAATATGCCACCCGGCCAGCCAAGTCTTGGATAAACGCGGATGCCTGTATGCGGCCAGAGAGAGCGTAGAAAAATTTTCCGGATGGGGAATGAGTTGCTCCGATGCGGCGCCTGCTACGCAGGGCCTGGCCGGGCGTTTAGAAAGGATAACCGATCGCCAGATTTAAAACCATATTGGAAATATCCGTCACCGCATGGAAATTCCATTTCTTATTGTCGGCCACCCACGGAAAACGCACCGGAGCCGCCACATCCACCCGCAGAACGAGAATACTGAGGTCAAATCTAAGTCCCGTCCCCACCCCGACCGCAAAGTCATTGAGGAAGTTTTTGGTGAAGACCGATCCCGGACGGCTACTATCCGTTCGGAGGGTCCAGATATTACCCGCATCGACAAAAAGAGCCCACCGGACAAGAGCAAATAGCTTGGCCCGGTATTCCAGGTTCATTTCCAGTTTGACATCCCCGGGCTGATCCGGCAACAGAGGTTGCTGGTTGGGATTGCCCGCGTAAAAACTACCCGGGCCCAGGGCACGGCTCCGGAAAGCCCTGATATCATTGGTGCCGCCTGCGAAGAATTGCTTGATAAAAGGCATTGTGCTGCTATTGCCATAGGCTATCCCTACTCCACCTGTTATACGCGAAACTAATTGGCTGTATTGGCTAAACCGTAGATAATGCCGGAAATCAGCCTCCAAACGAATGTATTGGGCCAACGGGACATTAAAAAGTTCCTTTTGTTTTCCTTTGTTGATATTGGCGCCGCTGAGAATGCCCACCAGGTTGTTCGAAAGATCGGCCGAGCCATTGAAATAATAGTTGTTCACCCGGCGATTGGGCTTTGTCTGGGAATTATAATTGAAGTTATAGGTAGGACCGATGATGAACTGTCTTTCGATGGCGCGCGCCAGCATTATACTGGAGTCGAGCCTTTTCTGGTATGCCGGATCTATATTCGTAGGACGGACATAGTTGATCCCCAATATAGTCAGCTGATTCTCCGTATTGACCGTATTTTTGAAGATATACCCAAAGCTGCCCCGGGCGGAGGTAAGGGTATATTCACTGCTCCTGTCGAAGATGTCATAGGCAGCATTGATCCTGGTCTTCGGCACAAAGGCGCTGCTGGTATTGAGGTCGAACGGAGAGATGATCCGGGGGAAATACAGGTTGAAGTCGACGCCGGTCCTCTTCGTGCTGATCTTCTGGCTCTTGCCGATAAACTGCTCTTCCAGACCGCCATAAACGGTGGCCGTGAACAACTCGGCCCCTCTGAAAAAATTACGGTGCCGCCAGGACAAGGAGAGCTCGGTGCCCGTCGTATTATCACTCCGGGTGAGCCCGGACGCCTCGAAACGAATGGATTTTTTTGCGCCCGGCGTCAGATAATAAAAAGCATTAAGGGTCTTGTTCGTATCCGAGGAGGAAACAGGCTGGAAACGTGCTTTGACGAATTTGTAAACCCCAAGACTAACAAAACGGCTCAGCGAAAGATTGTGGTCATCCCGTTTGTAAAGATCACCGGGTTTGAACACAAGGGTTTTGCGATAAACTATCGGCTTTAAAAAGTGCGCGGTGTCGAGGATATGAAAACCTTCGGGCGTAGTAAAGGTTCTCTGGAGACTGGTGTCACTCCGGATATCATACTGTCCATATACCACCACCTCTCCGATGTGATAAACATTACGGCTTATCTGCGGTGTCTGCGGCTTGATGGTCAGATACATATCCACCTGGTGGTTCCCTACCGTAGTATCCGCGTCGATAAGGAGCTCATCGGGGTTGAAAAAATAAAATCCTTTGTTTTTAAGTCTACTGTCAACACGCGCCCGCTCGTTCTTAATGACATCGATGTCAAAAAAATCCCCCTTTTTCAACAGGCTATACGGCTGGGTGCTGTCGCCCGCCCTGCGACGGAGAAGCCTGCGTTTGCGGAACATGCCCCGCCCAAGGCTGTCGATGGTCCTTCCAAGAATATCCCCGTCGTCGGGGTAATAAACATCCCTGATAACATAGCGCGGACCGATCTGCGCCGTGTACGTAGCCGTAAGATGTTTGTCTTTGACTTTCGTATCGGCAATGACCGTATCGTGAAACCAGCCTTTGTTCTCCAGATGGTTTTGCAGCACGTCGGCATTCTTTTTTATCAGGTTGGCCGACGCCAGTACCGGCGCCTCCCCTACTTTATATTTCAGCCAGTGCTTGAACCCTTTGTTCTTTTTGGGAGTACCGGCAATATTGTATATCCACAGCTTGAAACGGACACCCAATATTTTACCGTTCAACTTTGGCCGCAGAAGATCGTCCAACTCATCGGCCAGCGCCTTCTTCTTTTTTAACGGAACAGAAGATTCTACCTTCACCTTGTTGGCGGCATACAATGTCTGTCCGGCACTCAAATATTTGGATTCGTTGCAGGCCAGACTGAAGATCACCAGGCAAAGAGGAGCTATTTGTCGTAGAATAATTCGGAGGACGCTCATGGTCATTAATTTGAAGCCGGGGTTATAGCCGGCCCCTTTGCCGGTTTAGTCCTTGTTCTTTCCAGGAGTTTTTCTTCGCGGGTTTTTCCGAACAGTTCACGGAAACGGTCATAGTCGAAGGTGAGGATAAAACTTACGCCAGTCTCTACCACCTGCCCTTCTATGACGGCCTCGTATTGATTTTTACGGTAGGCCCGCACCATATAACGGCCATCCTTGGTCAGCTTGTAATCCACCGCCACATTACCGGCAATATTGGATGCGCTCTGACCGGAATTGGTATTCCCCTGTACGTCAAAGTTGCTGCCCACGCTGACCTGTATGCGTTCGTTAAACAGCTTTTTGCTGACGGAGACGTTCAATTCGGTATAGTCCTGCTCCTTGCCCGTGCTGTAATCCTGCTGATTGTTGAGATCGAAATTGATATCCACCCCTTTGATCAGGCTGCCCGCCAGCTGGTTCAGCTGATTGGTCAGGATCTGGCTGGCGCTCTGCCAGGCCATGCTGCCCAGAGTGGACCCGCCCCCGGCCTGACTTTGCAGCGGGTCTTCCCCGACAAAACGGTTCAACAGCAGCAGGGCGAACACCTGTTTATCCAATTCGGATTCCTGGACCCGTATCTGTTGCAGCTTCTGATCCACATCGGGCCATAATGCGAGTATATTGGTAGGCAGGGTGATATCAAAGGTGATCTTTGGCTTGAGCAGCTCGCCTTCCATCTTCAGCGTGACCAGGAAAGGCAGCCGCTGTTTGAATTTATTAATATCCGTTGGACTTCGGCCGGCAATCTCATTGGCGATAAGATCAATAGAAGCAGTATTGGCGGTATAATTGGCCGTCAGATCGATAGTAGCAGTCAGAGGATCACCGGTCCAGGTGATGGTGCTGCCACGGGTAATATCGAATTTTCTTTTCAGGGTCTGAAGGGAAAGATTATAGGAACCACTTTCTACCTCATACGTACCGGTGAGATCCATCTTGCCGCTTTTGTCGATGCCAAAGACAAGGTTACTCCGCCCCCGCGCAGTAAGAGCGTCACCCGTGCGCTCGTCGACGACCATGGTAAAAACAGCGCTGCTGTCCGTTTGGATATTCATGCTGAAGTCCGTACCTTTCAGCGTCTTATCCTGCTGGATCTTCCGGGCGTTCTTATCCACAAGCGTATCCCCTTTCGCATTGATGAACCTTACGACGCCCAGCCGGTTGACCACTTCAGGGTCATTGCCGGGTAATACGAAATAAAAATTGGTCTGTTTATTGGCACGTACGGCTCCATCCACTTTTGGCGATTCCATATCCCCTTCCAGATTGATAGCAGCGTCAATATTCAGTGTCCCATAAAATTGCTGGTTATTGGATTCCGGCGAATTGACCAGGCGGAAATTATCAGCGTTGATCGACATATCGAATCCGTAAGTACGGTAATCTTTGGTAAAGACGTTCCCGTCCAGCGTCATTTTGTTGCCGGAAGAATCCTGCAGCCGGAATTTGCTGAAGTTGAATCCTTCCTCGTCGAATTCTATCCTGTCGTTGGAGATAGACAACGGCTCGCCGGATATCACCGGGGTAATACGCGCACTGTCAAAATTGAGATTACCTTTCAGCACCGGTTGATCCGCCGTCCCGGTAAGGGAAAGCTCGCCTTTCAAATACCCCCGCATCCGCTGTGCCTGTTCCTGCGCGACACCGTTGAAACTGGCCAGATTCAGCTGACCCAAAATTACTTTCAGGTCCATTCGTCCTTCTCCGGTATAATATTCGCCCTGGACCTTTACGTCATTCTTATTCCCCGACAAAGCAATATCCGCGGAAAAGGCATTTGCCTTTTCATTGTTGACCTTCACGGCTATATCCCCTACCGTATCGCTCCGGTAGGATAGTTTTTGTATGGTGACATCGGACGTGAAGACCGGATTGGTCGTGACATCCTTTACCTCTGCCGTCCCATTCATCGTACCCTCGATCAAAAGAGAATCCTGGTTGGCCAGCCGGGTCAACGTACCCAGTTTGAAATTCGCGAACCTGACCGTAATGGGAGCATTTGGTGTCGGAGGATTACTGTTGACGGATAGGGAATCGCCCTTATTGCTTATGGAAAGATCATGCACGACAATACCCGATGAATCGTGTTGGAAATAGTTGTCCCGGCTCACCTGCCATTTCTCGTAATTCAGCAGGAGACTGTCGGGATCGAGGACGAACTTTAACCCGTCTTCTATCTTATCCATTTGACCGGCCAGCCGGTACCGCTCTTTATCTTTTCTATCCCGCAGCAGCAGCGTCGTAGTCAGGTGATCATCCCGGAGTGTACCTGTAACACCAGTGCGGTACAGGGCAAAGTTACCGCCATTGCCATCGCTCATCTGTACGCCGTAATTCAATTGGTCGTTCTTCGTTGCAGCCATGACACTGACATTATGAAAACGCTGGCCGGCATAGACGATACGGGGCGTACGAAGATCGAGATGAAGATCGTTCCGGTCGCTGTTGAAGACCATGACCCCACCCAAAGTATCCGTATTTTTCAACGAAGGCATAATACCCAGCACCATCGGGGAAGCACGAAAATGCATATTCATGGTCCAGTCCTGGGCTGTGAAGGCCGTATCTTTAAAACCGCTAAGACGGTAATACTGGTTGATCGTATGCTGCAGGGCAAGACCAGTCTCCGTGAGCTTATACCGTCCTTTCCAGTCAATATCGGCCATTTCACTCCGAAGCCGGATATCCTGGACCCCGTCCTGGTGAGTAGCCAGGAGCAAAATGCTGTCGGTGGTCAAATGCTGCGTTCCCTCAACGTAAGCCAGATTATATAAGGAAAGCGCCCCTTGTAAGGAATCGGGATTGGTATCGGCAAAATCCGCGTTGATATGTCCCTTGAATTGCAAGGTATCTTTCACCAGGTGCAAGGCATGCAGATCGAGCGTGTCGATCTGCCAATCCAGCTTAAGAGCCGGATATTTGCGGGCCAGATCGCCCGATGCCTGCAATTGGAAGTGGACTGCCGTATTATTGATAGACGACCGCAGGGTCGCATGCTGGCCGGCAACAGATCCGTCAATCGCAAGATCCTGATAGGTATATTGTTTATAGACCGCTGACTGTACCCGGCCGGTAAGGGTCGCATCAGCCGTATGCATGTCCAATCCTCTGCCTTTTACCGCAACAACAGCAGTAACTAGCCCATACTGTACGCTGTCTTTTAAGATGCTGCCCACATTGAGCCCGATGGTCTGTAACGCCAGATCATAAGTAACTCCATTGGTGGACCGGATATTACGGGCAAAACCTTTTAGTTTTATGTTGCCGGAAGAGGTGTTCAGAACAACATCGGACTGCATGGCATCCATGCTGCCGTCCAATTTGCCATGTAAGTCAAACCTGGCCGGGATACTGATATTGTTGGGTACAGTCCCCCCGGGCAATACACTGAGCAGGGCCTCCCGGCTGCCGGAAGCATTACGCACATCGAGGTTCGCCTGGAACCGTCGGGTATCCATAGGATGGATAAGCCGGCCCGCCACGTCAAGATGTATATCCTGGATACCGCTGAACTGTAAGTCCTGTATATCAAGAATATCGAGCGTACCCTTTGCCCGCGCATTTATCGACCAGACATCGGCCGGATGACTGAATACCGGCTGGGTATTGAGAAAAGGCGCAAACACCAGGATATCTTTTACCTGGACCCTGCTATTGGCCAGATCGAGATCCAGCCTTGTCCTGGCCGGATGGGTCGTTATGGCGGCGAGAGAATCATATTCCAGCGCTACCGAACGCTGTAATAAAGTGCCTGGCGTCTGTAGCAGCAGATCTCTTAGCCAGGTTCGATGGCTGGAATAGAAAAACCGGGTCTGGAGACGCTGAAGACGGAAACCCGACTGTTCCACGAATTCCCCTTTACTGATAAGGCCGCTGATAGAATCCGGGGTATAGACGACCCCGCCGGTATGAAGAGCCAATTGTCCTAGCTGCAGATGGCCGTAGTCCATGCCCGTCTTTTGATGACGCAGGCTGTCGTTGTCGAATCGGATATCGGCGCTATCCAGACGGGTGGAGTTCAGACGAAAGATCATTTTATTGAGATCGGCCGTCTTTACATCCGCCGACAGGGTTCCCAGTTGCACGGCAGTGGAAAGGGCATGGACGGTATTGCGGTAGTTAAACGTAGTTCTGCGCATATCGATCCTGCCCGCATATTTCCCATTCGCCGGATCCAGTTCATCCATCTTCGTCTCATTATGCCCGATGAAAACTTCCACATCATTCCCGGTGACGGCATCGGCATAGACCAACCGTATCTTATCCAACAGGAGATCATGCAACGCCATTTTCATAGGCGTGGAAGCCGTGGTATCCGGCTTTTTTTCAGCCGGCGCTCCGATGAATGCGTCTACGATGAATTGGAAATTATAAACGGTGTCGGGTGATCCGCGTTTGATCTTCACTGTCAGATCGCTCAGCTGTATTTTTTTGATATCGAGATTATGGTGTAATAACCCCAGCACATGAAGATTGACGTCGATGACACCGGCGGAAAGCAAGGTGTCCTTTTTCCTGTCTTCTATATACACATCGGTTAACGTCACCGAATGAAGGAAATTGATCCGGAGTCCCCCGATGCGGATGGCGGTATTCAGCTTGCGGGAAAGATAAGTTTCCGCCCTGGCACGGGCAAAATTCTGGACGAAAGGGGTCTGGATAAGGAGCAGAACGATCACCAGGATGATCACTATGGTCAATAGGCTTTTTAGAAATATTCTCACCAACCGGCGAGGCAGTGACCTGCGAGGCGGATCTGCGGATTGGTGTGTTGTCATATGATGATGGTTCTGAAATTACGCTATAACTTACATCTGTCAAAATACAGACCATATTGTCCAGTGGGGATTTGCCGGGAAGAAACCCCTGAAATCATTGTCATTCAAGGGATTTGTACCCTTTTTTCCCCAAAACCGTAACGTTTTTTCTACAGGACAGGCTGCGCGGGAAACGCCTTGCGCCCTTACAGACAGGCAGTTAATTTCTGGTCCCGGATTTGTCGTACTCTTTCTACAATTTCACAAAAACCGGGTATTATGCTGAAGCAAGTTCAAACCCAAAAACAGCAGCACACTATTCTGCCGCAGCAGATCGAATTACTGAATCTTTTCCATCTGAACACCCTCGAGCTGGAGCAACGGATACAAGACGAACTAAATGAAAACCCTGCCCTGGAGGAGCTGTCTTCCGGGGAGGATGCGACGGGCGATAAATTTTCCAAAGACACTATTCAGGATTTTCAGAATTGGGAAGAACATGGGTACGATGATATTCCGGACTACAAGACGGAGTATCATAATTATATAAATACAGAAAAAGTTCCGGAAAAACCCATTGCAGAGATCCCGGATTTCCGGGAAGAATTAAAGCGGCAATGTCGTTTCCTGGATATCCCCGAAGAACAACAGTATCTGTATGACTTCCTTATCGACTCCATCAATGAGAACGGTTTCCTGGAGCAGAGCCTGGACGAATTAGCTTCCGAGATATCTTTTAAGCGAAAGATGTGGATCGAGGTGGAAGAGCTGGAAGAAGCGTTAAAGCTGATACGCGATCTGGAACCCATAGGCGCCGGGTGCGGGAGCGTGCAGGAATACATGCTGCTGCAACTCAAAAAAATGAATGTCAAACGACCGGACGTGCGAACCGCCATCCGTCTGCTGGAAGAACATTTTCAGGACCTCCGCAGTTGCAACCTGGACAAGCTACGCAAACAGCTGGGTCTGGAAGAAGACGAGATCCGTATAGTACTGGAATTACTGGCTCACCTCAGTACCAGACCTTTCAATGTGCAGTCCAATGCCATGCAAGCCAACCCTTCCATTTTACCGGACTTTCTCGTCATCGACGAAGGAGAGACCCTGGAGCTGGCCTTATACCGCCAGCGAAGCTCCAATCTGCATATCAGCCAGTCCTGGATGGAGATGGTGCAACAGACCGCACAAAATGCTTCCGCCGACAAATCCACGAAACAATATCTTCGAAGCAAATTATCTTCGGCACAGTGGTTCATCAATGCGATCCAACAGCGGGAGTCGAATATGCTGAAGATCATGCAGGCCATCGTGGATATGCAGTATGAATATTTCAAATACGGGGATATCCTGCTGCTGAAACCCATGAAGCTAAAAGACATTGCCGACAAAGTAAAAGTGGATATTTCCACCGTCTCCCGGCTCACCTGTAACAAATATGCCGAGACCTCATTTGGAACCGTATTGTTGAAAGACCTTTTCACAGAAGGTATCCTTAACCAGGAAGGGAATAATATAAGCAACAAGGTGATCCAGAACATCATCGGAGAGGTCATTCAGACAGAAGACAAAAAATCTCCCTATACAGACCGACAGTTGGTAGCCATTCTTGCAGAAAAAGGTTACTGCATCGCCCGCCGTACCGTCGCTAAATATAGGGAGTTGATGAATATTCCCGTGGCCCAGGTGCGCGGCCTCTGGAACTAGAATCCGAAACCTACATAAACGGAGAAACCCGCATTCTTGGAATTCTTTGTAAGGGCTCCGGTAAGATTATCATCTTTACCAATGTGCGAGAGACCATAGTTATACCGGGCGCCAAGCGTGAAGTTCTCGATGTCAAAACCCAACCCGCCGACGAGACCAAAATCCCAGCGATTGAAATCTCCGGTGCTAAGCTCGGTAGCGTTCTGAATATTGCCGCTGTTATCTACATTCTTGATATTCGCATTCACAAGATATGCGGCATAGCCACCGAGATGCAGATTGAAATTAGGAGCGAGATTGACAACAGCCAGTACGGGCAATTCCATATATCCAAGATTGAACCGGTATGAGCCGCTGCCTTGCACAAAATTGTTGTAATCTTCTTTTGCACCCTTCAAACTGTAGAGGAGTTCGGGCTGGATGGAGAAACCTTTCGTCACCGGCAGTTTCGCGAATACACCTGCGTTGAAGCCAGCTTTCATATGTTCGTTAGATACGTCGGCAACATAAAGATTGGTCAGATTTAATCCGCCTTTTATCCCGAACTTTGCTTTGAGATTGCTCTCGGCAGATGTTTGTTGTTCTTGCGCACGGACTACCGTTGAGATAAGTAATAACCCTACCATAATGAAAACACTTAGTTTTCGTAAGACTGATGGATGATGTTTTTTCATAAAAGATTATTTGTTTATTCATCATATTCAATTGTTATGCCTATGCGATCAATATGGACCGGGGCCATCGGATTCGGACTGGTGAACATCCCCATAAAAATGTACAGTGCCGTACAGGGCAGCGAGTTAGATCTCGACATGCTGGACAAAAAAGATCACGCCAATATCAAATTCAAACGCGTGAACGAGCACACAGGAAAAGAAGTCGCCTGGGAGAATATCGTAAAGGGATACAAATTGGACGACAAGTATATCGTGCTCACCGATGAAGACTTTGCCAAGGCGAGTCCCGAAAAAACAAAGATCATCGACATCGCGGAATTTGTCGAAGAGAGCAATATCGATAGCATTTATTACGAAACGCCATACTACCTGGAGCCGGAAAAATCCGGCGCGAAAGCGTATGCCCTGCTGCGTGATGCTCTGCACAAAACAGGCAAGGTCGGGTTTGGTAGTTTTGTCATGCGAAATAAAGAAGGCCTTTGCCTGATCAAGCCGATGGAAGAGATCCTGGTATTGTGCCGCATCCGGTGGGCGCAGGAGATCCGGCCCACCGACGAGCTGACCGTTCCCGCCGGCAGCCCCAAACCTGCGGAGATGAAGATGGCTATCGAACTGATCAATCAATTATCGGGACCATTTGATATCGCCAAATACAAAGACACCTATACCGATGAGCTGATGAAACTGATCAAGGCCAAGGCGAAAGGCCGGAAGCCGGTAACGCCGACACTGCGGGTGGTACATAAACAAGGAAAGGACCTGATGTCGCAATTGAAGGCCAGTCTTAGCAAAGGCAGAAAAGCTAGTTAGTCAGTTCCCGGGATTCGGTTTTGACAATAAATACCGCGGTATCAGAAGGCTTGATCCCGTATCCATTATCTATTGCATAGGCCCTGGTGAACTCTGCACCGAAATAAAGAATAATACTCGAATAGTATACCCAGACGAGGATCACCACTATCGATGCAGCAGCCCCATACATAAGGCCGATATTGGAATGTCCCAGGTAAAGGCCGATAGCTATTTTTCCAAACATGAATAACAGACCGGTAAAAACAGCTCCTATAAACGCATCCTTCCAGCGAATAATGGCATCCGGCAGCACCCGGAACACGATCATGAAAAGCAGCACTATCGCTCCCAGGGTCAATCCCACATTGACCCAATAGAAAAAATAGACGGTGAAATGGGAAAAATAATGCTTCAGCCAGTCACTCAGGAGATCCATAAGTGAATTTATCAGCAGGGATACCATGGAAATAAATCCAAAAGTGACGATCAGTGAAAAGGAAAGCAGCCGGTTGACGATCAGTTTCAACCAGCCCTTTTTAGGTTTTGCCTGTATGGACCACATATAGTTGATAGAGCTCTGTATCTCTGTGAACGCCCCGGTAGCGCCAATAAAAAGGACTATACCGCCAAAAACAGCGCCGCCCACCGTATGCCTGGACTGCTGCGTATATTTGATGATATCCTGTATCTGTACCGCAGCATTACTTCCGACAAGGTCTTTTATCTGGTCATAGACCCTTCCCCGGACCGCATCATGTCCCCAGAATATTCCCACCAGCGAAATAACAAGGATCACTAAGGGGCCCATGGCAAAGATCATGGAATAAGAAAGCGAAGCAGCCAGCTTGAACCCATGATCACCATCAAAGTCCACCGCTGCGGTTTTTATAGCGGACCAAACCGCTGACAACTTGAATTTTTTCTTTTCCATCTTTGGCAATGATAGTAAGACCGTGCCAGTCCGGACAACCCAATATCGCCCGCACCCCGGTATAAATTGTAGATTTTCTTCCACAATATGAACGATTTACGGCATTTTATCGCTTTGAAGCCAATTGGCAAGAATTTTTCAATACAGACTATAGACAAGCAACAATTCCTTACTTACTTAAAATTATTTTTATGAGTGGATTATTGTATTTAATAGCAGTGATTCTAATTATAGGCTGGCTCCTGGGGGTATTTGTTTATAGTGTAGGCGGACTCATCCACGTACTGATCGTATTGGCTATCATCTCCCTGGTACTTGGTATTATCAGGAGAGCCTGATGGTTATGGTTCGGGGTAAAAGCCTGGGTTCAACGGGCTTTAAGCCGGTCCCTGGACCGGCTATTTTTTTCCCAATATTTTCATCAGTATCTCCTCTTCGGCAGTGAGACCCGCTCCGTCAGCCGGCGCCGTCCCGGGATCGTCCAAATATTTTACCAGCTGGTTATCTTCATACAGCTGGATCAGGCCGGGATGCACATAGTATTTCTTACATACGGTCCGGGTATTACCCAGCTTGCCGGCAACAATATCTAATGCTGCCACCACATTCTTTTTACATTCGGTAACAGTACTGGCTTCCCCCATCGAACGGAAAGCCTGAAGGGCATGCAGGGATCCGGCCCAGGTACGGAAATCCTTGGCGGTGAAATCCATTTCGACGGCGTCCCTGATATACTGGTTCACCATTCCCGAGTCAATACTGTGGCGGGTTCCATCGGCATCATAATATTGAAACAATTCTTTGCCGGGTATATCCCGGCACTGGCTTACGATACGGGCCAGTCTTTTATTTCGCAGCGTGATGTTTTGCTGAATGCCCTTCTTCCCCATGAATGAAAAAACAATTTTATCGCCGTGTATCGAAACATGTTTGTTTTTCAGGGTCGTCAACCCATAAGAGCCATTCGTTCGCTCATATTCATTATTGCCCACGCGGATATAGGTCCTTTCCATCAGACTCAGCACCGTCGCCAGCACTTTGTCCCTGGTCAGCTCTTTTTTCCGGGAGTCGGCCTCCATTTTTTCCCGCAACACGGGCAGGGCCTTGCCGAATTCATACAGCCGGTGGAACTTGGTTTCGCTGCGCAGCTGGCTCCAAAGAGGATGGTAACGATATTGTTTTCGCTGGCGCGCATCGAGTCCTGTAGCCTGGATATGGCCATTGGCGGCTGAACAGATCCATACATTCGTCCAGGCCGGCGGAATGACCAGCCAACTCATAATCATGATCTACCTTCAACAGTTCTTTATGGGATAAGACGGAGAGAGTTTCCATACTATATTTCACATTATAAAAGCCATCCCGGGGAACCGGGACGGCATCCATTAACCTAAACCTCTATCGCACAATCCGTAACTATTATGTGCCTTGTCTATTTTAATAGAAAAAGATATGCCAGACCCCCAGTTTGGCTTAAACCTTGTAACTTAAGGACGGAAATTCATCCTATAACTTATGCCGGACCAGTTTACAGATCAATTTAGCCACCTGCCAGACATTTTATGGGATGCTATTCTGGCGGCTGTAGCCATTGTCATAGGTCTGATCGTGAAATACATGCTTTCTCTCCTGCTGAAAAAGAAACCTAAAAGCGACCGGCCTTCTTTTTCAGTCACCCGATCGGTCCTGTCCCGTCTTGGCAAACCCTTCAGCTATTTTTTACCTTTGCTGGCTTTTAACTTTCTGATGCCGGTGATGCGGATGAGATCCAATATATTCCCGGCTATCAATAAGGTAGTGGAGATCCTGCTGGCAATATCTTTTGCCAATGTGCTCATTGGCGTGATCAAGGTGTTTGAGGATTATATTTATCACCATTTTGACATTCAAAAGGCCGACAACCTCAAAGAAAGGAAGATCCGCACCCAGCTGCAGTTCATCCGACAAATAGCCATCAGCCTGATCATCATCCTCACCGTATGCGTCATTTTACTGAGTTTTAACAATCTCAGAAAACTCGGCACAGGCCTGCTCACCGGCGTCGGGGTAAGTGGTATCATCATCGGCTTTGCGGCCCAAAAATCATTGGGCAATCTGCTGGCCGGTTTTCAGCTGGCCTTTACCCAACCCCTGCGTATCGACGACGTACTGGTCGTAGAAGGCGAATGGGGCCGTGTAGAAGAGATCACCCTCACCTATGTAGTATTGAATATATGGGACCAGCGCCGGCTGATCCTTCCCATCAATTATTTTGTCGAAAAACCTTTTCAGAACTGGACGCGGAACAGCGCGGATATATTGGGTACCGTCTTTCTCTATCTCGATTATACCATACCGATGGATCCCCTGCGCGAAGAATTTACCCGTCTGCTGGATAGCAATCCCCTATGGGACAAACGCGTAAAAGTGATGCAGGTGACCAACACAAGCGAACGGACCATCGAGGTCCGCGCCCTGATGAGCGCCAGCAGTTCCGGCAATGCCTTTGACCTGCGCTGTGACGTACGCGAAGGACTCATCAAATTCGTGCAACAACATTATCCGGACTGTTTCCCGCTGACACGCGCCATCATCGAAAAAGAAGACCGGCCCATCCAACGCGAAGACAGCAGGAAAGATACTCATCCATCCGAAAAAGGAGAAAGGGTCGGCGAACCGGGATTGCTGCAAGGCCCGCCCACACCGCGTCGATCTAATTGATCTATTTTTTACCGCGGGCTTTCTTTTTAGCGCAATCATTGCAAACGATAACAATATTCCGGGCAAATCGTGGACTGATACTGGATCTTTTCCCATTTACCTCGATGTCGATCAACTCATCATAAGGATGTCTTGCGACCACGGTAATTATATTATTAATGCTGAGTCCCACCTGGGAAACATATTGCAGGAAAGCAGCAGAATTATCCTTCACAGCCACCATCGTACAATGATGCCCCACCTCTTCCTCTAAAAGCGTTTTCTTGGGAACCACCGGCATCTCGCCTTTTGCATTGGGGATCACATCCCCGTGCGGATCATATGCGGGGAAATTCAGGAATTCGTCAAGTTTGTCCACCAGTTTGGCGCTTTGAATATGCTCCAGCTGTTCGGCCACCTCATGAACCTCGTCCCAGGTGAAAGCAAATTTCTCGTAGAGAAAGGTTTCCCATAACCGGTGTTTACGTACGACCTCGATGGCTTTTTTACGTCCGTCCTCCGTCAGCGATATCTTCCCATATTTCTCGTAATTGACCAGTTGTTTTTCCTTTAGCTTTTTCAGCATGTCATTGACAGAAGCAGGCTTCACCCCCAGCGAGACAGCCAGCTCATTGGTACCCGCCTCTCGCGCGCCGTCCCTTTCTATGGTGAGATGCAAAAGGGTCTTGAGATAGTTCTCCTCCGTTTGTGATAACATAGGACAAAGATAGAAAAAGGACCAAATAAAATTTGTTAGACTAACCTAACTTTACTTATTTTGTAATTCAAACTTTAGTTTCTATGCGCACCAAACATCTGCTTCCTGGCCTTCTGCTGTTCGTCCTACTCCTGCCGGTAGCCGTGCTCCACGCCCAGGACAGCGTCTGGCATCGCATAGATTCTTTACGGGCCATCGTCGTAACGGGAGTCCGCGGGGCGGTATTGCTCAGGGAGACACCCATCGCCATCGTAGCGATCCCCGCTAAAAAACTATCCGCCACCATCGAACCCAATATCGTGGACGCGCTCGTAGTGCATGTTCCAGGACTCAATGCGGTGAAGACAGGTCCCAATATCTCGAAACCCTTTATCCGTGGTCTGGGTTACAACCGGGTCCTGACCCTATACGACGGACTAAGACAGGAAGGACAACAATGGGGCGACGAACACGGCATCGAAGTGGACGCCTACGGCATCGACAGGGGCGAAGTGATCAAGGGCCCGGCCAGCCTTTTATATGGCTCCGATGCCCTGGGCGGCGTGATGAGCCTCTTCTCCTTTATCCCCGGCGAAAAAGACGGACAGTTACACGGCCGCTGGCTCAGCGAATACCAAAGCAACAATGGACTGGCAGGCAATGCACTCCGTCTTACACAGAGCAATGACCGTTGGTGGTTCACCGCCAGCGGATCCTACCGGCTGGCAAAAAATTATACCAATCCCATCGACGGCCGCGTTTATAATACCGGCTTCCGGGAGACGAATGCCAGCGTCGGAGCCGGTTACAACTTCAAAGACGGCTCGATCCGCGTACACGCCACACTCTATAATAATTTACAGGGCATACCCGATGGCAGCCGCGATTCTCTGACCCGACGGTTTACCAAACAGACCTACGAGGCCGGACAGGATACCCTGAACAAACGGCCGATCGTCTCTACTTCCGAACTAAACAGTTATACGCTGAGCCCGCTCCATCAACATATTCAACACTATCGGGTGTACAGCGTGGCAAAAAAGGGACCGGTGGAAGCCTTGCTTGGCTTTCAGCAAAACATTCGCAGGGAATATAACCACCCCACCGATGTCCAACAGGCAGGACTATACGTTCAGCTCAATACGCTTAACTATGGCCTCAAATACATGGCGCCCCGCTGGCTCAATACCGATATCACAGCAGGTGTCAATGGCATGTACCAGGCAAATAAGAGCCTGGACGCGACAGACTTTCCTATCCCCAATTATCATTTGTTCGATGGCGGTCTTTATGTATATGGAAAATGGCGACAGCAGCAGCTGACCATCAGCGGGGGCATCCGCTATGACACCAGGCGACTCAACATTCCCGACTTTTACACCCACGCAAGCGACTCTACCCCACAATTTCCCGCTCTGCGGAAAACTTTCACCGGCATCTCCTCCAGCCTGGGCCTGGCCTGGCAGCTGACACCCGGATTGACGGTCAAAGCCAATCTATCCAGCGGCTACAGAAGTCCCAATATCACCGAAATAGCCTCCAATGGTCTCGATCCCGGCGCGCATATCATCTACCTGGGAAACCGGAATTTTGTCCCCGAGATCAGCTGGCAACAGGATATAGGCATAGATCACCGGTCCGACAACTGGGATTTGACAGTAAGCATCTTTAACAATCAACTGCAGCATTATATCTATTTATCCCAACTGGCTGATGCCGCAGGCAATCCCATAACGGACGCGCAGGGCAACAAAACTTTTCAATACGAACAGGCAGCCGCCCATTTATATGGCCTGGAAGCCGCTGTCACTATTCATCCGGAAAACTTAAGAGGATTTAATTTCGACAATACGCTTGCTCTCGTATATGGAGTAAATAAAAAAAGCGCCTATGCGCACGCAGGCATCCGGGGCGAATACCTGCCCTTTATCCCACCCTTGCGCTGGACGGGCAATATCGAACAGATGATACGATTGTCGGAGACGCTCTCCCTCACCGCCAAAGCAGGTTTTGAATTCAACGCCGCCCAACACCGTTACCTGGCCTTATACAATACGGAAACGCCAACCCCTTCCTATACGCTGGTACACGCCGGAGCCAGCGCAGACATACGCCTGTCTTCCCGGCTGATCATCCAATGGCAGATACAGGTAGACAATCTCCTGGACAAAGCCTATCAAAGCAATTTAAGCCGGCTGAAGTATTTTGAATATTACGGCCAAAGCCCCAACGGGCACCTGGGTATCTATAATATGGGGAGGTCCATCAATACGAGGATAATGGTACCATTTTGACCCCGGCGGCCGCTGCCCTATCTGCGACGGACGCCCTATTCTTCTTCATCGTCATTATTATCACTCAACGAATAGTCATTGTTCTCTTCATCCTCCTCACCCAGCTCCTCATCAAGATCATCCTGCTCTGAGCCCGGGACGTCGAGATCATCTCCGGCCAGGTCATTGCCAAATCCTCCCTCGTTGAGAGGTGTGCCATCTTCATCGGTGGAGTCCAGCGCACTTTCCTGCAATACCAGGTCTTCACTGCCGGCTCTCCTTCTGTCAAGATTGGCGAGGGTGGATCGCTCTTCGGCCGTCACATTGCCTCCATCTTCCATCACCAGAGCTTCGGCGGGGCTGCTTTGCCACGCCCCTTCTCGCTCATTCCCTTCGCTTCGCTCGGGAACCTTATCCTCCGGATCGAATACATCATCCCCCTCTTCGTCGGCAGAGCTAGGGGTGGTATCCGCCAATTCCCCAAGACGGGGGGGCCTGATATGTTCCTGCCCGGGAATGTCATTAACATCAGGCAGGTCGATGGTATTCTTGTTCTTTTTTGCCATAAAATTTGGTTTAGACTTCTAATTTACCTCTTTCCAATGGGGAAGCAATAAGGGTGCCGGGCGACGATCCGGGACGAAACGCCATATTCAATGGACGGGGGTAAAAAAGTGGCAGTAGAGACTTTTCCCGCTAATACGTTTTACTAATTAGGAATTAAAAAAAATACTACTCTTTAGTTATAATTTTTAAAACAAATAAGTAATACCTATAAAAATCAATGAATTCTCCATAGTTAATTCAATACATATTTAGAACTTACCTAATTTAGCAGCAGGATAAGGTCTAAATTCGAGTCGACTCACTACCCGGTATCTTCATACCGGGTTTTCTTTTTTATAGGGGTTTATCCCGAGATCTTCAGAAGGTCTGCCAGATCGTGAAAATAACCGGCAGACCAGATATCCAGCATTTTGGGGTTAGGGATAGGGAGGCTTTATACATTTCACATAAAAAGAAAATGGTCTCAGCAGCAATTTTTCTTCCGTCTCAAAACCCAGAGGCGGTGATGTATCCACTTCCAATTTAACGGTAATATTCGCCTTTTGATCCAATCCGCTTTGTGGGATGATCTGTTCCAAAACAAGTTCTCTCCAGATGGTCTCTGATTTCAAAAAGGCAGAGTCGATATTTGTCTTATTTGTTTTTTCTTTTTCCTTTATCGATACCTGCATGCCCTGTGAGGCAAATTCATCACGGATAGCATCCAGATATTTATCCAAAGAAAAATCAGGGTTTACTTCCAGCAGAGAAAAATCAAGATCTTCCGAGAAACGATCCAATCCATAAAATATCCGCAATGCAGTTCCGCCATAGAACGCCGCCTTCTCAAAGAAACCCGCCCGCTGCAGCCCCGCCAGTGCAATTTCCTGCATGATCTCACGCAGAGCTTGCAATGCATCCTCTTTGTTTGCCGGATGATAAGAATCCAGCCATTCCTTTATCATAAGTTGTTTATCATTTTGATCGCCAGGGAGAGACTTGCCTTCTTCGGCGCATCGGACAGCCAATCTGACATCATCTTTGTGTCGAGCGTCTTCAGATGATCGTCGTCTATTCGCAAATTTTCCAATAAATATTCGGCTGCAGCCTTTTGGCTTCTGATGATAATACCCGAAGTAGCGACAATTTTATCAGTTAAAGCCTTTTCCGGAGAGGCGACCATAGCATACTGGTCTTCGGCCATCTTCAGACAGCGAATACCAAAAGTATAATAAGGCATTGGAAGATGTGTATAGCTAAATATCCCCAGCGGCGTATCAAACATTCGCCCCGCCTTGGTCGTCACAGAAGAAGTTTCAAAGACGCGTTCAGGTATGAGCCCATGGTAAGCCAGGGCAGCATCTAAAGAAACATAACTGGGGCCAAATATATGATTAGCCAGCAGGAATGAAGAAGGCCTATCGGCCTTTATAGCAGGACCAGTAACATACAATCCCTTTCTAACAGATTGTAAAACACCCTGTTGGATCAGGGCATGTACCTTATCGTTCGGTCGCTTGTAATCACGCAATACGGACGATACCACCTGGTGAGTAAGGGGCTGGGAAGAAAAGGATTGTATAGCTTGTACCGTCTCCAAGACGACACAAAGATAGGAAAAAATGTAATAAAAATAGATGATAATCGAAAATAAACCGATTATCCTATTAAAAAATTACAAGTTTTTTATTCTGAATAAACCAGCGATCCGGCTGGCTGGAAGTTAAAATATTGGCGGGCATTATAGTAACAGATATCCCTCACTACCTTCCCGATCCATTCCATATCATTAGGCAATTCCCCATTGGTAATCTCTTCCCCAAAAAGATTACAGAGTATCCGGCGGAAGTATTCGTGCCGGGGGAAGGAAAGAAAACTGCGGGAATCCGTCAGCATCCCTACAAAACGACTTAGCAATCCCATATTGGAAAGCGCATTGATCTGACGGACCATACCATCCTTCTGGTCAAGAAACCACCAGGCGGAGCCGAACTGCACCTTACCGGCAATAGAACCATCATTAAAATTACCGATCATCGTGGCGATAAGTTCATTATCGCTGGGATTCAGATTGTAAAGAATGGTCCGGGCTAACTTGTCCTCTTTATCGAGACGGTCGAGGAATCGCGCCAGAGCGCGTCCCTGGGAGAAGTCGCCGATAGAATCCCATCCGGTATCAGGTCCAAGTTTGGACATCATACGGCTATTGTTGTTCCTTAGCGCTCCAAGATGGAACTGCTGGACCCAGCCTTTCTCCCAATCCCATTCTGCAAAGTGCACCAACATCGCAGATTTGAACTTGCGGCGTTCGGGTTCGTTGAGTTCTTTCCCGGCCCGCACTTTATTAAAGATGGCTTCCACTTCCCAGCCGGTGAACTCTTCTACATATATTTCTTCCAGGCCATGGTCGGAGACAGTGCACCCCATCGAGGCGAAAAAGTCATGCCGGTTCTCCAGCGCAAAGAGATAGTCATTAAAACTGGAAATGGCGACATTGGTGGCTCCCTCGAGCTTTTTAATATACCCATTGAATTTTTCCGGGCTGTCGACATTCATCGCATTGTCGGGACGAAAGGCAGGCAAGATGGGGATCTCGAAACCATCCTGTTTCAGTTGGGCATGAAATTCCAGTGTGTCGACGGGGTCGTCGGTGGTGCAGACGGTGCGCACATTCATTTTCCGCAGCAGGTTGCGTACGGAATATTCTTTGGTCTGCAGTTTGGCCGAACAGGTCTCATAAATGTTCCGCGCCGTACGACTGCTGACGATATCACTGATATCGAAATAACGCTGTAATTCAAGATGGGTCCAGTGATACAACGGATTTCGTAAAGTGTAAGGAACGGTCTCCGCCCATTTCTGAAATTTCTCCCAATCCGGCTGGTCACCGGTGCAATAACTCTCATCCACTCCATTGGTGCGCATCGCCCGCCATTTGTAATGATCCCCATACAGCCAGGCCTGGGTAAGATTTTCAAACTGGTGGTCGGCAGCTATCTGCTGGGGCGGCAGATGACAATGATAGTCGATCACCGGCATCTCCTTGGCATATTCATGATATAATTGTTGTGCAGCCTTGGTGTGGAGGAGAAAATTCTCGTCTAAAAAACTTTTCATAACATTTTTATTTGGTATTAACCTGTCGTATCAGCCATTGGGTAAGATCCCGGGCGGCATTATAGTTCTGAAAATCCGCGGGAAGTTTTTTCCCATCGGTATATTCATTGTAAAACCAGGGATCGCCGACAGCAAATACGGTCCCTTTTCCAACTTTAGCAACCGCCATGATCACATTGCCGCCATCCGTAAAATGAGGTTTGGCCGCCCCGTCAAGCTTGAGGGTACTCAATTCTTTTATGTAAATTTTAGAAGTTGTAGCGAATATTGCATCCTGTACTGTCATGGCAAAAGCCCCCATTTCGTATTGGTTACCGGTGACTTTATGATAATCGTCAAAGTTAAAATGAATACCGAACTTTTCGGCTAAATTATTAAAATGGGTAAATTCCATATTGGCAGAATCATTCCCCATCAATACCAGAACACCACCGGCTTTGACCCAGTCTTCGATCACGGAAATGTCGGCAGGCTGAATAAAATTGGGCGAAGGAGATTCGCGCTCATTATCCGGATCGACAATAATATACACAGACGCTTTCTTGAGATTCGCCGCTGTCGGAGCTACAGCCAGGGAGTCGGTGACCATGCCATACTGCCGGAAAAGATGCCCCCAGAGGCTGTAACCATTGTTATCCCATTCTTCCCAGATGTAGTGGAATCTGATGTTGGTCCCGGTGACATCTTTGTGATGTTCGCTATTGAAATAATAATCCAGCAGGACGGTCTTCCCCTTGCCCTGCTCCCCAAAAGGCAACACGTCCATTTCACCAGCCGCCAGCAAAAATGCCCCCACTCCCTTGGGATCATTGAGGACTACTTTTTCTCCCATGTAGTAGGCATAGCTTCCATCCCTGTAGGGATTGCCGCCAAGTCCGCTGACACTGACCGTGCCTTGCAGACCAGCTACCCCGCCGTCGGTGATAAAGAATTTTTTAATTACACCCGCGTATCCTTTTTTAGCCGTTTCCAGAAAAGAGGCCGGCAGATAACCCAGCCGCACCCCTTTCGCTAAAGTGTAGACAAACATGGCGCTGGCCGAAGCTTCCAGGTAATTGTCCTGCGCCGCGGGTTTGTCCAGTATATCCCACCAGCAACCACTGACGGGGTCCTGTACCTTTTGAACAGCCCCGGCGTATCGATTCAGGATAGCCAGTAAGGTTTTGCGCCCCGGATGACCCGCAGGATATGATTCAAGGGCATCCACCAGCGCCATTCCATACCATCCCATCGCCCGGCCCCAGAAATTGGGTGAATGGCCACTCACCTTGTCCGCCCATTTCTCCTGCCGCGATTCGTCCCATCCATGATAGAGCAGCCCGGTCTTATTATCACGGGTATGTGATTCGATGGCGGCAAACTGTTTTGTAATGTCCGCGAATACAGAGTCTTCATGGAAGAGGGAGGCATACTCGGCAAAAAAAGGCTGGGCCATATAGAGCCCATCAAGCCACACCTGCTCCGTGTATTTTTTCTTATGCCAGAAACTGCCTTCAGCAGTACGGGGCTGCTCTTTTAATTGCTGACGCAGGACACCCGCCGCCTTATAATATTTCTCCTGCCCCGTGACTTTGTACAACATCAGCAGGACGCGGCCACACAAAATATTATCAAGATTATAGTCTTCCGGTTTGTAGGTACGGATATGCCCTTCCTTGTCGACAAGACGATCCATTTGATGCTGGATATATTTGAAATACCTGGCATCGCCGGTGTTGAGCCAGAGACTTTCCAATCCTTTCCAGACAACACCTTCGTCATAGGTCCAGCGCACGGTGGAAGAGTCACTGTTCTCGGGCCACAGGGACATCGCCGTTGTCGCCAGCCACACACCGGGAGATTTTGCCAGCGGCGCGGGGTTACCGGCGACGGGAGATTTTGCCAGCGTCGCGGCCGGCGTTTGCGCATAGCCAGACACAAAAAAGGAAAGAACATAGAATAACAAGATACATTTCTTCATAAACTTAATTTAACGGATCCCATTTGTCATGAAATACCCATTCGGCATTGATAGCATCCGGCTTGGGAGCTCCCGGCGCGTGATCGAGATTATTGGCATACCAGGCATATTCCTTGCCCGGCTTGTGACAATCATAATAATATACCCGCCGGCCCCAGCGGATCGTATTGTCGGTCGGCACCAGATAGATGTCCTGGTCGGCCATGTTGGCGGCAAAAGAACAATGGATCAGATAGAACTGGGCATCGCGATGATAGCGGCCTAACTTAAATCCATCATATCCGGTAAAGGAACAGTCCTTCAGGACAGTACGTGAGTCGGAGTCGGCCGAACCATCATGCCAGATACAGGCAGGGCCATTGTCGGCAATAAAGGAGCAATGTTCTGCATAGGCCCAGCCCCGGGGACAGTAAAAGTCCACCCCACCTTCCATGACGCAATCTTTAAAATAAAACATCCCTGCCGTGACATTCCAGGGACTTACCGTGTCGCCGCCGAACGCCTTCAATATGCAATTGACCACCTTCAGCCGGGTAGTCTCGAAAGAACGCAACGCCATCTGATGCCCTTGCCGGTTCTCGGTATTGTCAAAACCGTACGTATTCTGAATAGTAAGATCCTGGAGCGTAATGTCGCTGCCTCTCAGATTGAGCGTTGCCACACCCCAGTCGTCAGGGTGATCTTTGCGCCAGTTGTCGCGGGCCAGCGCAAAGGTTAGAATGCATTGTGTCTTGTCTTCTCCTTCGAGAACAATATTGTTCTTCTCTATAAAGATCTTTTCATGATAGATACCCTTGCGGATGAAAATGTGGCGGGGCGCCGGGGCCTCATCGGGGAGACTATTGATGGCGTCCTGTATGGTGGTGAAGTTCCCGCCGCCGGCTGGGTCGACGACGATACGGTCGGAACCGGCGGTCCGATCACCAGATAACCCGGCGGTCCCTCCGGATAAGCTCTTTACCCATTCCGGATACTCCTTTTCCAATAACCTTCGCGGCCATTCCCCATACCAGCCGTATCCAACGCGGCGTTCGTGTTCAATTTCAGCAACGGAACTCTTGCGGATGCCGTCGCGCCCGCAAAAAAATGGCTGATTCGTCTGAATATCATAAAACCGTGCCCAGATGGCAGAGCCCGGCGCCTTCTGCAACACCCTGTCCTGGCCGTCGGGCTGTGTGCTATCCCGGACAAACACAAATGCATATCCCTCTATCTTTACCCTGCGCAACCACTCCACGGCGCTGTTGACCGCTTTTTGTATCTCCGCAGAAGGATGCGGCCGCCGCATCAGGAATTCGACGATACCCACCGTCTCATCCCCGCTCAAGGAAGGCAGCTCATAACTCCTGGCCTTTGCCGGTCGTAGCGTAGAGGCGTCGTATTGCGCACACCAGGCCGTCAGCTCACCCTTAACAGTCAGCTGCGTCTTCAAGATGCAGGCCGTTCCCCGGGCGACCGCATCAGCAGCAGGCGCCTTTAATGCCGCATCCACCCCATCGAACCCTTTGGCGCCATTAGCCACATCATCCAGCACATTCAGCGCATTGATCATGGCGTTGTCATTATAGGTTATCTCGCTGCGATAAAGACTTTTATCCGGATAAAACTGCGGAAAACCGCCATTTTGATACTGCATGGTCAACAGATAACGAATGCCCTTTTCCGTCGCCCGCAAATAATCGGTATTACCCGTTTGGCGCCAGGCGCCCACCAGATAACGAATTTCTTTACTGGTGGCTTCGTTATCGATGGTTGCATCGTTCATTCCCGCGTCGTCTGTTAAAGCTGCCCTTTCAGCAGCAGAAAGCTTTTTATGATAATCGATCTTTTCGTTGCCGATGTGTTTGGGCCAGCCGCCGACCGAACGCTGATAAGCCAGCATGTTGTCGGCAACCGCATCACGGACAGCCACTAAAGATTGAGCATAGGTGGTAAGGCATGCGGCAAGGCAAGCCAAACCCAACATATATTTCATATTTTGGCAATTGTACAGTACAATTTCCGGAAAGCCACCGGCATCGGGGTGATTATTTACGCAAACGTTACCGAAGACCGATGCTGCGCACGACCTAATCGATCACCGAAATGACACGCCCCGGCCGATCACCGAAAAGAAACGATCTTTTCTTCTTTCACACTCTCATAAGCTTTTTCTATGACCCTGATGACCAGAGCCCCCTCTTCGGCAGTGACAGGCACAGGCTTGTTGTTGCGGATGGCTTCGGCCATTCCTTTAAAATAATCCCTGGCATCCCCCCTCTCCGTAGGCACTTTTTCCCGGACGACCTTTCCATCGATGTCCGTGTGCAGCAAACCCTGGTCGCTGTCCGACTCAACTCCCCAATTGTCGCCCTCCGGCATCTGCCCGGCCAGCAAATGTTTTTCCTGGATATCCCCCTTCGGCTTCAGGAAAGTGCCCTTATGCCCAAAGAAACTAAAGGCAGGCAAAGGTTCGCGTACCAGGTAGCTGGATTTTAGCCGTATGCGCAACCCCGGATAGAACAGTAATACTTCCATATAGTCATCCACCTGGGAATTATCCCGGATGATAAAAAGATCGGCAAAGACAGCTTCCGGCGCCCCAAACAGCTGAAGCACCATATCGATAAGATGTGAGCCCAGGTCGTAGAGCAGCCCTCTGCCCGGACCAGGAGTCTCTTTATGCACTTTGGGGCTTAAGGCCGGAGTATAACGATCATAATGAATCTCCGCCTCGACTATTTTACCTAGTACGCCCGACGACACTATCCGTCTTATCGTACGAAAATCGCTGTCGTAACGGCGACTTTGATAGACAGACAGTTTCTTCCCCATTTTTACCGCAAGATCGTTCAGCTCAAGCCCTTCCTTTTCGGTGACAGTGAAAGGTTTTTCTACGATGACGTGTTTACCTGCCAGTAGGGCCTGTCTGGTATAGTCGTAGTGCGTATAATTTGGCGTATTGACGATCACCAGTTCGACGGCCGGGTCGGCCAGCATTTCCTCCAGCGTGCGATAGGTTCGGACAGAAGGGTATAATTCCACCGCCAGGTTTTTACTCCTTTCCCACACCGCATAAAATTCGAATTCCGGCAACACATGCAAAAAGGGCGCGTGAAAGGTGCGACCCGACATACCGAAGGAACAGACAGCCGTCTTGATAGGTATCATAACATTTATTTTGTTTCCAGCGCCTGACTGACAGCCCCATAATTAAAGACCGCGTCATGGACTGCCTTCGAGCGATCTGTACCCGTCACGCGGATGCCCGTGCATTTATTGCCATTGATGCTGAAAAGCAAACCAGCGCCCGCATTATAACGCAAACCATCAAAATGCAGGTCACTGCTGTTCTCTATATAGACAACAGGATTCGTCTCCCTGGTCACCAGTTGGATATTTTTCAGATGGATGTTTTGAGCCTCAGCAATAGACGCCCCTTTGTCCGCCTTCAACACCATATTCTCCAGATAAATGTCCCTGATGTTCATCTCCGGCAGTCCACGTACAAATATACCTTCTTCAGCCCCATCACAGACAATATTGCTGATATGAATATCACGGAATTGTGGAGTGGCTTCCGTCACGGGAGGAAGGTCTGTTCTGGCGGCGCCGGAATAGACATCCGCAATGGATGGCGGTTTAGCAAAATAATACATGTCTAAAAAAACGGCCTCGTGCACGATATCACGCATCACGATGTCCTTGATATATATTTTTTCTACCATGCCTCCCCGGCCACGGACAGTCTTAAAACGCAACCCGATGTCCGTCCCGATAAAAGTACAATTGGAAACAAAAATGTTGCGCGCCCCGCCGGACATTTCGCTGCCTATAACAAACCCGCCATGCGCCCGGTAAACGATATTATTCCGGACGATCATATTTTCCGTAGGTCTCCCTCTTTTACGCCCCTCTTCGTCGCGGCCCGATTTGACACAGATGCCGTCGTCGCCGGCATCAAAGGTATTGTTCTCTAACAGCACGTTCCGGCAAGACTCAACGTCGATGCCATCCCCATTGGCGGCATACCAGGGATTGCGGACATGTACATCATTCAGGGTAAGATGCTCGCACAGCAAGGTATGCAGACACCAGGCGGGGGAATTCTGAAAGGTCGGACCATCCAGTAATACTTTTTTACAATTGGTAAAGACAAGCAGATTGGGACGGAGAAAATCACGGATGTCCTGGAAATCGCTTAATGACATGCCGGGTTTTAAAACCCCCGCCTCTTTGGTCCGATAGCCCTTGAGCGATCTTGCCGAAGGGAACCAGGTCTTGCCGTCTTCCGTAACGACCCCGCCGGAAGCTACCTTTTTCTTCCATTCGTTTTCTGTAAGCCGGTCTTTGGCGATCCATCGCCACGCATCTCCGTTCCCATCGATAATTCCCCCGCCCGTTATGGCAATATTCTCCGCATCCGTGGCCGATATCGGAGACTGGCAACGGGCAGCAGGATGCCCTTCCCAATTGCCGGCTACGATGGGATATTGGTCAGGGTCGCTGGTGAACTGCAGTATCGCAGCCCGATGGATATAAAGATTGACATTCCCCCGGAGAACGATCGGCCCGGTGAGCCAAAGCCCCGGCGGTACCAGCACCACACCCCCACCCTTGCCGCTGCAGTAGGCTATGGCATCGTTGATGGCCCTGGTATTAAGGGTGATGCCATCGGATTTAGCACCGTATTGAAGAATAGAAAAAGTATCTTTTTTAAAAGAAGGCCTTTCGATGACGGGCAGGTTGCTCCAGGAATAATCCTGCGCATAACTACTGCGGGACACCCAACTCAGGACTAAAAAGAATACGATCCGGATTTTCATTATAACCATTTAACATTTAAATATGTAAAGATAAGGGCGGGTCCCAATCGCCCAACACCCGCCGCACCGTAATACTATCCGCTTCCGCGGCCGACAACTGTCTGCTCCAGGAAACGCGGCTGCCCGGATCGGCGCCAGGACCATAGTCCTGGTATTCGGCATAACGCGCCGTTCTATAACTGTCTGTCTTATTCCAGTTGGCCCACCCTTCGGGAAAGATATGAGCGCCGATATAACAATGCAGCCAGGTGACGCTTGCGTAGGGTCGCCAGGGACGGCCAAGACTAACGCGGTTGAGACCGGTGTCTGCCGTCAATGCGCAATCGTAAAATACAAATCCATACCGGTGATCCTGCGGCGTGGAAGCCGCCGTAACGTGCGAATTCTTTTTGCTATGGATATGACATCGGGAAAACCAAGCCGTCGCCGGACCGAAAATAAAATCGGTAGTCCCTTCGATATAACAATCCTGATAATACTGCCGGCTTTTTTCGCTATTGAGAAAAAGAATGTCCTGGTTGCCGATGATGCGACAATTATCGAACAACAGCCTGTCCCCGCGCGCTTCCACCGCAACAGCCTGCCCGGCGGTGAAACCGGCATCGTTTCGAATCGTAATATTGCTGGCGCTGAAATCATCGGCTGCTATCCGGAAACTATACGAGTTGCGGGTATTGATGCTGTCGCCTGCCGGCCCAACCATACCCGGATGATCATCGTAGGTAAGAATGGTGTTCCAGCGTGATTCCCCTATCAACGTAACCTTATTTTTCGTGGAGTCGAGATGCAGTTTTTCGCGGTAGATCCCTTGTTTGATGTAAATGGTTAGAGGTGAGTTATTATTTGCCGGAATGGCATCGAAAGCAGCCTGTACGGTTTTGTAGTCCCCGCTCCCATCCTTTGCTACTGTGACACGCGTGGGTTTTACAATATGTTCGGCAAGTCCAAGTTTTAACTTCTTTATGTCCGCCAGCACTATCTCAGCCATCCTGCGCGCACCTAATTCACTAAAATGTGTATCGTCCTGCCGTCCCTCCGGATAGTTAGGATGTTCCCCCGGCGCCAGGTAATTGAACAACATCTTTGAATTTTCCGGCCCCAGCCGCTGTAACAGCACCAGGCTCTCAGCATCCAGATCGATCAGCGGCACCTGCTGCGCAGCCGCCACTTTACGCACGATGTTCGCATAAGCTTCGTGTGTCTCCTGTATATTCCCCGCCGTGTCGAATTTCCGCCGCGCAACAGGCGTGATCAACACCGGAAAGGCTTTTTTATCCCTGGCGTCTTTGACGTACCGCACAAGATTGGCTTCGAAATCAGCAGGCGGCGAATAGGTGGACTTTGCCGGCACCTCGTCATTATGCCCAAACTGGATAAGAACATAATCGCCTTCTTTCAGCTCCTGCATGACAGCATCCCACCTTTTCTCGGAAAGGAACGATTTTGTACTGCGTCCATTTTTTGCCCGGTTGTCCACCGTCACGGTAGAATCGAAAAAATGAGCAAAAGGCATACCCCATCCGGTTTCGGGGTATGCCTTTATTTCTTTGTCGGCCATCGTGGAGTCACCGATGAGCCAAACTTTTAACAAGAGTGCCAGTAAGATCCCTTTAATATCCATAGTCCTGCTTCAAATTATAGTTAGCATCCAGTGCCGGCTGAGGGATAGGCAGCAGCTCGCTGTGATTGGGCTTGAAGTAGAACGCATAGCCATTCGACCCCCCTGACGAACTCAATACATTGGCGATATTCTTGTTTACCCACAACAACATGGAATCACCGGTCGCGGGCCGTATCCCGTTCCGTGGTACATACAACGAATTCCGGTAGATAATATTGGTAGCGATCGTAGAAGCCTTGCTATAGACCATCGAATCGGGAAGCTTGCTAAAGTCCAGCGTGTTATTGGCAAAAATACCGGCGAAAGTCCCGCTGCGCTTTGACATAGCCGTTAGATCTGCCTTCGCCTCTGTAAGCCGCTGGTTAATTAAATTCCAACGGATGAGGTCGAATTTGCGGATACCCTCTCCGCCAAACTCCAATGACCGCTCCTTCACTATCGCGCGAAAGAACCCATCATGATCTGTCGGCGTCGCTCCGATCTGGCTCGCCTTGCTCCCATAACCCCGCTTCCGCACTTCTTCATAAGCCGAAACCGCCGCGGCGGAAGCCCCCCCATTCAATTCATTGTCCGCCTCGGCGAACGTGAGCAATATATCGGAAAATCGCTGGATAGGCCAGTTAATGCCATAATATTGGGCCGTAGACGTCATCTGAGAAGGATTCGTGATCCAGTCCCTCCTGAACTTCGCCTCGACTAAAACAGTCGGCTGGTGAAGCGCCAGGGTGGAAAGATCCTTATTGACCTCATAAGTAGCACAGGTCACATCCCGGCGTGTATCTATCGAATCAAAAAGATAGAAATAGGTAGGCAATACCCCGATGGCCGAGTTCCCCGTCAACGAAGCATTTACTTTCACCCCATCATAATAACCCAGCTTGCTGTCATAGGTGCCGGCGCCACCTGCCATCGCCACCTGGAATAAGATCTCCCCGGCCTTGTCCAGGGCATGAGCGTCCAGCGCATCCTTAAACACGCTCTGATAGCTGGCATTGAGAGTATGCTGATCACGCCGCCCCATCAGGTCGCTGCATTCATCGCGGGCAATTTTATAATAGGTCAAATAATCCGCCGGTCTCGCCATTACCTGTCCATAGGGGCTGGAAGCCCGGCGCAGAGAATACCCACCGCGATACATAGCGATCCGCGCCCGCATCCCCTTTACTGCTCCCTTCGTGATCCGCTCGTCCGCCACATCTCCCAGCGAAGCGATCTCAGTACGCCAGGGCACCAGGCTTTCAGCCAACAGGAGATCGTCGAGAAGATGATTATAAATAGTATCCCGGTCGGTCTTGGGCTGGAAGACATTGTCCATAAACGCGGACGGTACCCACTGCGCCGGAACATCCCCCCAGTTGCGGACCAGCTCCAGGTAATACTGCGCCCGCAGGGTAAGCGACTCGCCATAAAGACGCTTCAGCTCACCTATCTGCTGGGATGTCCCCTTAGTATACATATCCATTTTGGGGATATAATAGATACAAATATTCGCTCGCTCGATACCCTGGTACAACTGGATCCAGGGGTTATTGATCTGCCCGTTGCCGGCATTGGCATTGAAGTGTGCGATATCCCCACGGTCGTTATCCCCTATCTGGTGAAGCCCGATCATCTCGTCATTGTCATAGGGGAAGTACATGCTGATGCGGATCCCATAGCCATTGTCGCCAGCCAGATCCTGGTAGACGCCCAAAACCGCTTTCTGCGCATTCGGCACATTGCTGAATACATAGTCGGGGCTAAAGGATGAGACAGCGGCCGGCTCCAGGTATTTTTTACAAGCCACCGCCAGCAACAGCAGCGCAGGGATCAGCATTCCTATCTTACGATATATATTTTGCATAATGATTTTATTAGAAGGTTACGTTAAGACCGGTGATAAAGCTGCGGCTGCGCGGATAGGCCGAATAGTCGACTCCCGGCGTCACAGGCGTATCGCGCCGGGTATTGACTTCGGGATCATAGCCGCTATACCCTGTAATGACCGCTACGTTATTGGCCGTTACATAGACCCGGACCCGGCTCAGCTTGATCTTCCGTACCAGGTTCACCGGTAGGGTGTAGCCCAGCGTGATATTGTTGATCCGGATAAAGGAGGCGTCCTCTACCGCCCAGGACTGCGGCGTAAAGGAAGTCGCGCTCGACCCCACCAGAGGTATCCAGTACTTAGCTCCCTTGTTCAACGCATTGAGCGAGTCGGGGGAAGCGCCCACTACCTGGCCATTGACCAATCCTTCATAGACATTCCCATTCCCGTCTACCGTATGCCAGCGATCCTTCATATTGCCCATCAGCGTGGCGCCTGGCGTATAGCCGCTGCTAAACTCCAGCTTGTTGTAGTTGAATACCTTATTGCCGTACTGGAAGTTGATAAAGACGCTCAGGTCAAAGCCATGGGAAGAAAAGGTCTGGTTAAGTCCGCCGAAGAATTTAGGCTGCGCATTCCCGATGATCGTCCGGTCCGCCGCCGTGATAGTCGTATCGCCATTAAGATCCTTGTATTTGAGCGAACCCGGCATCGGAGTGGCGGCGGTGGCCGAAGCGTCATTCACCACGCCAGGCTTCAGGGTATAGACACGCGTAGCGGAATTATAATTAAAGTCGCTCGTCTTATAATAGCCATCGGTGATCAGGCCATACATTGTCCCCACCGGCTTCCCCACCTGTACCAGGTAGTCCGCAGGGTTGTTACTGCCTGCCCATCCGGAATTCTGCTGATAAGACTGCTGCGCACCCAGGCTGGTGACCTTATTCTGGTTAAAGGAGATATTAAAGGTGGCGGAGTAAGTAAAGTTCCGGTGCTGAATGATAGTGCCGCCCAATTGCACTTCCACCCCTTTATTCGTCGTAGAACCCACATTCTGATACTGCGCCGCATACCCCGCGCTGCTCGGGATGGGCGTATTGACCAATAGGTCCCTGGTCTTATTGCTGTACAGGTCGACCGTCATCACCAACCGGTTATTAAACAAGGTAGCGTCGATACCTACGTTCCTGGAAATCGTGGTCTCCCACTTGAGATTGGGGTTGAAGAAGGTTGGAGATGCAAAACCCGTAACCAGCACATCGTTGAGTCCATACTGGGTATTGGTCATGAACTGGGGGGCAAACTGGAAAGGGGCGATACGGTTATTCCCTGCCTGACCATATGACGCCCGCAGCTTCAGGTCATTCACCCAGTCCACTTTTGACATAAAATTCTCCCGCGAAACACGCCAGGCCACCGTCGCCGAAGGGAAATAACCCCAGCGGTTCTTTGCGGCGAACAAAGAGCTGGCATCCGCACGGAAGGATACATAAGACAAATACTTGTCCTTATATCCATAGCTCAACCGCGAAAAGAAAGAAAGCAGACTGGTTGGCACATCCGTTGTCGTCGGCTTCGGCTCGATCAGACTGGCATTGGGTGGTGTACCCAGGTTCATATTCCCCAGAGCCGCAGTAGGCGTCGTCCCGAGGGGGAAGTAACGGGTCTCGATATAAGAACCTTTGGCCCGCGTCTGATAAGTTTCCTCACCCGCGATCAGGATGATGCTGTTATTTTCGTGAAATCTACCTTTCATCCCGCTATTGGTAAAGGTAAACACGTTGGTATTGTCGATGGTCGTATTGACACCCGATGTGATCGATGCGAGCGGCAGACTGGCGCCATTGTTCTTGGAATTCGTCGTCAGTGTATCGTCAAAAGCATCCCCACGCGTGCTGTTATTGTCATACCCGAAGGTGCTGCGGAAAGAAAGCCACTTCGTAAACGTATAGTTCGCATAGGCATTCAGGTCGAGGATATTGGTGAAGCTCTTCCGGTACTGGGCGTTGTTCAGCAACACCGGGTTCACTAACGAAAGACTATTGGCATTGGTCTCCGCATAATAATTGGGATCGAAGCTATTCTCATCCTGACCCGCCTGCAAAAACGGCCTGTAACGGGTCACCTGTCGCAGGAAGTTAAGCGAAGACGAGCCCGGATTGGAAGTCCCCGCCCCGTCGACGATCGTGTAATTGTACCGCACATTCACGCCTATCTTAAGACGGGCGCTGGCATTATGGTCCAGGCGGAAGGAAAGCAATTTCCGGTCATAGTCCGAATTTAGCATGATACCATTCTGGTAGTTTTCCGTTACGCTCAGGTTGTACTGGGTCTGCTCAGTACCACCTGAAACACTGACATTATGGGTCTGCTGGAACGCCGTGCGGCCCAGGACCTTCTTCTGCCAGTCATAGGGAGCGACATTCCTGTATTTCTGCACTGTATCCCAGGTATACCCATAGGGGACTATGCCGCTGCTGTCACCCGTCTGCTTCGCCCGCTCGAACTGATAATACATATAGTCATATGGCGTCTGCACCGGCAGCTCCTTCTGGAGCTTATTGATACCGACAAATCCACTATAGGTTATCGTGGTCTTGCCACCCGTATTGCGGCCGCCCTTGGTCGTGATGATGACGACCCCGTTGGCGCCGCGTGCTCCATATATGGACGTAGAAGCCGCATCCTTTAGAACATCGATAGACTCGATATCCTGCGGGGAGATGGTCGACAAGGCATTATCCAGCTGGATGCCGTCGACTACATACAGCGGGGAGTTGTCCTGTGTAATAGAACCTCCGCCCCTGACCCTTATCAGCACCTGCGCATTGGGCGATCCTTCCGAGCCGGTCACCTGCACCCCCGCAAGACGACCAGCCAAAGATTGTTCGGCCGAGTTGAGCGGGATATCCCTTAATTGACGGGAGCTAATGGACGAAACGGACGCTAATACATCCCTTCTTCGAACCGTCTGATAACCGATAACCACGACATCATCCAATTCTTTGGCTGTTCTCTTCAGGCGAATGACGAGCGGTTCCGTCGAAGGACTGATCGGTACCGTTAGGGGACCATAACCCGAATGGGAGAACAGCAGATTGTGCTTTTTTCCATCTGTAGGAAGAGGCAGGGTAAAGGAGCCGTCCGGGCCTGTCATGACACCTTTCGTGGTGCCGGACAGCGTTACAGAAACATCCGGAAGACCGGCATTTGTGCTGTCATCGATGACCCGGCCTTTGATGGATTGGGCTTGAACCCCCAAGTGTATCATCAGCGTCAGGGCAACGAGAAACGCGATTTTCTTCATATGGCAGTTGAGTTTTTAAGCAATTCGTGGTCAATGCTAATGTTATTCCCTGGAATAACATACGCAGGCGCGGAGTTTATTTACGCAATCGTTCCCGGCAACGTAGGGCGTTGGCAACACATTTGCATCAAAGACAGAATAATGTCAACCTATGCGCAATGAGGAGACGGGCTTGTGGCTCGGAACAAGCGGACTGGTATTACCGGTACCGAATAAACAAGCCTTCCCGGAGGAGTACCGCAGTGGAAGCCGGCTGACTTACTATGCCTCATTATTCAACAGCATCGAGGTGAATAGCAGTTTTTATAAAATACCACAGCCGGCCACATTTGCAAAATGGACCCAGGAAGTGCCGGACCGTTTCCGGTTTACAGTCAAACTATGGCAAGGCATCACACATGAAAAGGATCTTCATTTTATACCCGTCGACGTCAACCGCTTCATGTACGCAGCAGACCAGCTGGGGTTAAAAAAAGGTTGTTTGCTGATACAATTCCCGCCTTCTTTAAAAGCAAACAAAATAGACCAACTGGAACACCTGCTGGAAAGAGTCATACAGGCCGATCCGCAACGCAGTTGGAAAATAGCCGTAGAATTCCGGAACAGATCCTGGTACAAGGAAGAAGTGAATGCTCTGCTGCATCGGTGCCAGGCGACAAGGGTCCTGCATGATATGCCGGCCTCGAAGATCATGCAGCCGGCTGGCGATGGATCATTTGTTTATCTTCGGTTCCACGGCCCGGCAGGCGACTACAAAGGAGGATATGGAGAGACGGCGTTGAAGGAATATGCAGATAAAATAAATAGCTGGCGCGATGCAGGAAAAGAAGCGTTCGTATATTTTAATAATACCATTGGCGATGCCATTGCCGATCTGAATATCCTGCGGGGTCAGTCCCAATCGCCCAACAACCGCCGCAAGACAATGATCTCCCCAATGTGATAGCTCGTATGATCCGCTATCAACAACGCCTCCCGGAAAAGACTCTGCCCATCCCCATGCGGAAAAGGCGTATAGATCTCTTCTCCTGCCAGATGAAGCAATGCTATAAAAGCCTGGCGGTCGGCAAGAATACGATCCACTGATCTCTTAAAATCTACGGCATGCACAGGAGCTTTTTCGGCAGGCCAGTATCCCTCCGGCCATTTTGGGCTCTCATAACCGGGATCCCGGGAGAATTCCAGGATATCCCATTGCGTAATGCGGATATGCTCCGTCAGCTGCCAGATACTATAAGGCAAGCCCGCGGGCACCTTTCCCAATATGGCATGAGGAATGTCTTTCACAGCCTCTTCAAAACTGGCGTGCGCATTACCCTTATTGATCACCTCTTCGAGTTCTTTGATAATAAAGGACGTATGTCCCTTTTCAGCAGATGGGATTTGCATATGAATATTTTCAGGCAAAAGAAGTACCAAACCCAGATAAACGGGGACCTAAGGTAGGCATGATTATAGCACATTTAGAAAAAAAATGCTATAATATGAAAAGACATAGTCTGACTAAACAGAAAGAAGTTATGGAAGACAAGCCCACCAAGGCTGAATATCATCATGGTTCCACTACCCAGGCGGGTTCCAATTTTGGCCAGGGTTCCGCACAGTTGGGGAAAGATGGCAACAGACAGGGCAGCGAGTCGAACAGCGGCTCTAACTATGGAAACGAGAAAAAGTGGAATAACGAAGCCCTCAGAAGAAAGGATTTATCCAAAAACAAACAATAAAGTCCAGCCCCCACCCCTGGGGGCTTTTTTTATATGCCAACTATTCAAAAACAATACACCTGGTGGCAGGATGGGATCATCTACCAGGTGTATCCACGGTCTTTTCAGGACAGTAATGGAGATGGTGTCGGTGATCTTCAGGGCGTTCTCAAACGACTGGATTACCTGAAGTGGCTGGGCGTCAAAGCCGTCTGGCTTTCGCCCATCTATCCTTCGCCGATGGCCGACTTCGGTTACGATATTTCGGATTACGAGAACATATGGCCCGCCTTCGGCAGTCTTGGCGATTTCGATGAATTATTGCAACAGGTGCATGCAGCCGGCATGAAACTGATCCTCGATCTCGTGCCTAATCACAGTTCGGATGAACACCCCTGGTTCCTGGAATCGCGTAGCTCGCGCGACAATCCCAAAAGGGACTGGTACATCTGGAAGGACGCCAAACCCGATGGCAGCCCACCCAACAACTGGCTGAGCGTCTTTGGCGGCAGCGCCTGGGAATGGGATGAAAAGACAAAACAATTCTATTATCACGCCTTCCTGGTGAAACAGCCCGATCTCAACTGGCGTAATCCCCAGGTAGTGGAAGCGATGCTGAATACCATGCGGTTCTGGTTGGATCGGGGCGTTGATGGCTTTCGCGTGGACGCGATGTGGCATATGATAAAGGACCTCCAATGGCGCGATAATCCGCACAACCCGGATTATAAAGAATATATGGGCACCTATGAGCAACTCCTGCCGGTGTATTCCACCGACCAACCCGAAATGCACGACATCGCGGCAAAAATGCGGAAAGTCCTGGACGAATACGATCAGCGATTGATGATCGCCGAGATCTACCTGCCCGTACACCGGCTGGTGGCTTATTACGGCACACATGATAAGGAAGCGCATCTTCCCTTTAATTTTATGCTGATCTCTCTGCCCTGGGATTCACACCTTCTTGCCGCAGCGATAGACGAATATGAAGCGGCACTGCCTTCCGACGACTGGCCCAACTGGGTACTTGGCAATCACGACCAGCCCCGCATCACCAGCCGCATCGGCGCGCAACAGGCCATGGTGGCCGCGATCCTGCTGCTCACGCTTAGGGGAACGCCTACTCTTTATTATGGCGACGAAATAGGCATGCGGGATGTACCCATCCCCGCAGAAGAAGTACAGGACCCGCAAGGCCTGAACATGCCGGGAAAAAACCTCAGCCGCGATCCGGAACGCACTCCAATGCAGTGGGACAATGGCAAGAATGCCGGTTTTACGGAAGGCCGACCCTGGCTGCGGCTGGACCGGACCTTTCACCGCCGGAATGTGCAGGTACAAAAACAAAATACTTTTTCCAGTCTCTGCCTGTATAAAGCGCTCATCGAATTAAGACAAAAAGAACCGTCTTTAATGACAGGCGCCTACCGGCCCGTATTCTCCGATCGCCAGATGATCGCCTATATCCGGCAAACAGAAGGACAAACAGGATTTCTCATCGTACTCAACCTGACACACCGGCCCTGTTATTTTGCGCCGGGAACCATCCGTTTTAAAGGCGCCGTTGAGGTAGATACGTTCCCTGAACAGGTCAACGCTATCGTGCAGGATAAGATCGACCTCAGCGGAGATGAAGGCATGGTCATACGGCTGGAAGAATGGCAATCTGTTTCATCAAACCCGTAGCATGAAATACCAACAACTTTATGATAATGGATGTCATTTTAGCGTATGGGCGCCTGAGAAAAACACGATGATCCTTTCCGTGGCCGGCAGGGAAATACCTATGATAAAAGACATATCCGGCTATTTCCACGCTGATGTTGCGGAGATTCACCACGGTGATCGCTATCTCTATACACCGGCGGGAGAAAAACCCCTGCCTGATCCGGCATCGTCCTGGCAACCCGAAGGCGTCCACGGCCCTTCTGCCCTGATCGATCATTCCCAATTCGGCTGGGGAGACGATTCCTGGCACGGTCTTCCCTTTTCTTCCCTCATTTTTTACGAATTGCACATCGGCACGTTTACACGCGAAGGGACATTTGCAGCGGTGATCCGTAGACTTGACCAACTGGCTCACCTCGGCATCAATGCTCTCCAGCTAATGCCGATAGCACAATGCCCCGGCCGGCGTAACTGGGGATATGACGGGGTCTTTCTTTACGCCGTACAAGACAACTATGGGGGTCCGGAAGGGTTAAAACAGCTGGTGGACGCCTGCCATCAAAAAGGCATCGCCGTCTTTTTAGACGTGGTCTACAATCACGTCGGACCCGAAAAGAATATCCTGGATCGTTTTGGCCCCTATTTCTCCGATAAATATCATACACCCTGGGGGAGCGCCTTCAATTTTGACGGCGCCTGGTCGGATGGCGTCAAGGAATTTATCATCGGTAATATTTTGTATTGGGCGGAATTTTATCATATCGACGGACTAAGACTGGACGCCGTTCACGAAATTTTCGACCGGAATGCTGTGACGATATGGGATCAATTGCAGGAGACGGTCCGGGACTGGGAACAATCCTCGGGCCGCCGGCTTTATCTCGTCGCCGAAAGCGATCTCAACAGTCCGCGGGTAGTGCGACCTTCTGCCCTCGGCGGCATGGGCTTCGATGCACAATGGATGGACGATTTTCATCACGCCCTCTATGTTTTGTTGGATCCGGCCGGGAAAAAACATTATGAGGACTTTGGCCGGCTGGAACAGCTGGCCAAATCCTATACAGAAGGTTTTGTGCACAGCAATGAATATGTTCGGTTCCGGCACCGCCGGCATGGCGCATCTTCCGCAGGTGTGCCCGGCCACCGGTTCATCGTTTTTAATCAAAACCACGACCTGCCGGGGAACCGGCCCGGAGGAGAACGCTTATCCGTCCTCGTTGACCTGCCCCGGCTGAAACTGGCTGCTGCTGCCGTATTGCTTAGCCCCTATATACCCCTGCTCTTCATGGGGGAGGAATATGGCGAGATGGCTCCATTTTATTTTTTCTCCGATTATAGCGACCCGCAGATCACCGGCGGACTGCTGGAATCCCGGAAAAAACAATTTGCCGGCTTTGACTGGGATCAGCAGCCGCTGGATTCACAAGACGAAAACACGTTTAACAGATCGAAGCTCAACTGGCATCTTCGCCGGGAAGGACAACATGCCATCCTGCTGCACTGGCACAAACAATTGATCACGGTACGGCGCACCCAGGCTCTTTTAGCCGACCTGAGCAAAAATAATTTTCGCGCCGATCTTTTGGGCGGTCGGGGCATACAACTTTCCCGGCATTCTGCGGATGGGGCACGCCACTTAATATGCCTGTTGAATTTTTCGGGAGAAGACCTTTCCATCACGCCCCCCTCCAACTGGAGTAAACTGCTGGATTCTACCGAAGATATTTCTCTTCCTGAAGTTACGGACGGCCCCATTTGCCTGCCACCCTGGGCGGCTGGCGTGTATGCAGGCTGACCCGTCATAATTCGAAAGGCATCTGCTGATCATGACCCGCATTGGGAATGCGGTTGTGACCCGCCTCGGGTATCTGCCGGATGAAATTGTCATACCCTTCTTCATTTTCATGACTGGAATATGTCCCATAGGCATCCTGGCTGTAACCGATAAGCCCGTCTTTAGCCCGGATAACATATAATATCTCCATATCGGATGGATCGCTGACCCCTTCAAAACGGAAAACTTTTAATATCTCGAGGTCCTGCGGCTGGTAGGTTTTGCCCCTGCCGACCGTAAAGCCTTCCGGGGTCCAGCGAAATTCATTGTCCATTTTATGCTGACGGAGCGTTTCAAGCACTTGTGAAGAGGTCCTTGTCATGCTGTCGGGGGACTGTGGAGTAGACATAGATTAATGTTTATCCTTGCCCATTCAAATAGCATACCGCGACATCTTATTCGAACCTTTTCATACCGACAGGAGCGCCGGAATCTTCCGGGGCGTGTCCTACCCTACGTTTGGTGACTGCGTAAGATATTTCCCACAGATCGGGCGTGATCTTTGTTTCCTTCCAGTCGCCGGCATCATAGGTCCAATGGCGAGATGTCTTTTTTCCCTGTTGGCTTTGTACGGCTCTTCTTTTTGGGAGCCGCTGTTGTCGTTGACATAATCAAATAGTTTATTGTATTCGGGGCTGAAATAGTTATGCCATCGCATGGCATAGTTTTTTCGGCAGGCTCTGCGAAGCGCTTCACTAAGTTCATTAATTTATTTCATCAAAATTTTTAAGGTATGAGTACGAGAAATTCAGGCAGACGCGGATTCGCGTCGATGGATCCTGACGAACGTCGGCAGATCGCACGTCGGGGTGGACAGCCTTCTCATGGAGGCCGCGGATACCAGCAGGAAGAGTATGAAGACGATTATGACGAAGATGAAGAATACGATGATGAAGACGAAGGGCCTTCTTCCTATTATCATGACTATGAAGGCGAAGAAGAAGACTATGACGAGGATTATGACGAAGATGAGGACGAAGAAGAAGGACCGTATTCCCGTTATGACGAGGAAGAAGAAGACGAGGACGAATATGATTATGGCAGACGTGGACGTCGGGATGAAGATGACTATGAAGATCGTGGCCGGTACCGGCAGGGCAGGAGCTCACAGGGCGGTCGTTCGCAAGACCGTCGCTCGCAAGGCGGCCGGAGCTCGCAGGGCAGGAGATACGAGAGTGGCGGGTCCCGGTCGCAGGGCAGCAGGTCGTCCGGCGAGAGCAGAAGAGGGTTCGCATCCATGGACCGCGACCAGGTCAGGCGCATCGCCAGCGAAGGCGGCCGCGCTTATCATGAGCGCCGGGGTGATCACGGACACGATGAAGGCGGCAGGGGTCGCGGAAGATCAGGCTCTTCTGAAAGGGGCCGTTCTTCGTCCGGCAGGGGACGTTCTTCGGAAAGTTCGTCCCGCGGACGTTCCTCACAAAGTTCGTCCCGGGGCCGTTCTTCTTCGGGCAGCAGCTCATCTGGCCGTAGCCGCAGTGGCTCCTCAGGAAGAAGCGGTAATTCGGGACAACAGCGGAATTCAAGCGGGCAGTTCACCAGCCGTAGCGGCCGGTCGGGTTATGGCAGCCGCGGCAATTCCGGCAGCAGCCGCAATTCCGGCAGCAGCCGCAGTTCCGGTGGCAGCCGCAGCTCACGTAGCCGGTGAGAACACCGATGATCCTTTCCAACAACAAACAAATAGAGTTTTCAAAGGCTCTATTTGTTTGTTCAACATTATTTTACTTAAACGTTTTATCATCATGAAACAATCATCAACAAGCAATGCAACAAAAAACAGGAAGACCGTTGCCGGAAACAGCACTTCCAAAAATCAACAACATAGGACAGGGGGCCGCCAGGCCAGCACAGGGAGCAGCCAGGCCAACGCCAGCGAAAAAAGCAGCCCAAGAGGGAATGCCCTCTCGCCTGGCGGCAGCGGAAAGACGTCTGCTTCTCAAAAGGGCTCTTCCCGCCAAAACTCTTTTGAAGGAGAGTCGCACCTAGAAAAGTTTTTCCTGGACCAGCTGCAGGACATTTATTATGCCGAGCAGAAAATATTGCAATCGCTGCCTAAGATGCAAAAGGCCGCTACAACCAACGAGCTAAGGGAGGCTTTTGAAGACCACCTGCATCAGACCCAGCGACACGTCAAACGCCTGGAAAAAGTGTTCGAGACGCTTGACAAGAAGGCCGAAGGCAAAAAATGCGAGGCTATAGAAGGTATTGCACGGGAAGTGGAATCGATCATCAACGAGACGGAAGAAGGCACGATGACCCGGGATGCAGCCCTGATCATCGCCGCCCAAAAGGTAGAACACTATGAGATAGCCACCTATGGCGGTCTTGTACAGCTCGCCATTACCATGCAATTGCATGACGCGGCCGATCTGCTGGACAAAACCCTCGTCGAGGAAGAAGATACGGATGCCCGGCTCACGGAGATCGCCGAGAACGAGATCAATCTGCAGGCGGAACACGAAGGCAATCAGAATAACTGGAACCAGCGGGCAGCCGGCGAAGAAGAGGATGTCGACGAAGAAAGCCCTACCATCCGTTAAAGTTACATAAGATCCTGCCGGCCCATCCGGGCCTGCAGGATCATTGCAACGGTGCGAAAATTAGAATTGAAACCAGATCAACGCTACAGCCGCAGCCGTCATCAGAATTAGTGTAAGAAATCCAAGTATGTTGGAAAAACGGCTATTGGTATTTTGGCCCATTATCTTTTTATTATTGCCGATATGAAGGATGACGGCGATCATTACCGGAGAAGTCAATCCATACAAAATGGCAGTATATAATAAGGCTTTCACCGGCGATAAGCCAAACAGCTGCATACACAAACCCCCGATAAGGCTGACAATGATCACGCTGTAAAAAGGTTTGGCCTGATGGAATTTTTTATCCAGCCCCATCGGAAAATTAAAGGTCTCGGCCAGGACATAACTAAGACTACCGGCTAACACCGGTATCGCCAATAGACCGGTACCGATGACCCCGATGGCAAATAACGCATAACTCATATTCCCGGCCAGGGGTTGCAACGCTTTTGCAGCCTGCTCCACCGTATCTATCTTTCTTACGCCGGCGTTGAATAATACCGTACCCGCGGTGAGAATAACAAAGAACATCACCAGGTTGGAGAAGAACATACCGATATTGACATCGTTGCGCATATTGTCCAATTCCCGTTTGTTTACAAAGATCCTTTTGGTAATGACTTTCCGGGGCCTGGTCTTTTTAGAGACAGCATTATTGGAGCTGGCATTTGAGTTGTGGTTATGCTGCTGATCCTCCGCCTCCATCGTCGCCTGCCAGAAAAAAAGATAAGGCGAGATCGTCGTACCCAGGAGGGCAACCAGGATGCCGGCAAAATCCTTATCGAAATGAAGAGTTGGAACAAACGTATGCCTGGCAACGGCCGGCCAGTCGGGATGCACCAGGAAAGGCACTATCAGATACAGCAGAAGGCCCAGGCAAAGCCATTTTAAGAAGGCCGCCATCTTCTGGTAAGAATACTGAATGATAATATACATCATCAATCCCGTAAAGAAAATACTGAACGCGAATGCCGGAACACCCGGGACCAGGAGATTGGCGACGGCGCCCATACTTTGGATATCTGCCCCGATGTTGAGAATGATGGCCGGAAAACAAAAAAGGATCATCCCATATAACACCCATTTGGGATAGTATGTCCTCAGAGTGCCCGATAGCCCCTGACAGGTAACAAGCCCAATGCGGGCGGCCATACCCTGCATGGCTGCCATCAGCGGGAAGGTCAGCAGGGCCGTCCACAACGTTGCCAGTCCCCACTGGGAACCGGCCTGTGTATAGGTAATGATGCCGGAGGGATCGTCATCGCTGGCGCCGGTGACCAGACCAGGACCTAATACTGTCAGAAATCTTTTGAGCCGGGAAGAACGTTTTTTAGGTTGGAGCATTAGAGTTGATCGATATTTATATCCTTGTTACGTTTATCTTTAAATTGCTTGTCCAGGTTGTACGCCGCGCTGATGAGCGCCATATGGGTAAAAGCCTGGGGGAAATTGCCCAGGTGCTCTCCTTCAAAACCCAACTGCTCCGAATACAAGCCCAGGTGATTGGCATATCCCAGCATCTTTTCAAAATATAATTGCGCCTTATCCAGTTCGCCCGCCCGGGAAAGACATTCCACAAACCAGAATGTACACATGGAAAATGTGCCTTCTTTGCTGCGGAATCCATCAGGAGCTGCTATTTCGGGCCGGTAACGATAAACCAGCGAGTCGGTAACCAGCTCCTCTTCGATCTTTTTCAGCGTCTGCAGCCATCTCGGATCCTTAGGGCTGATGAACCGGAAAAGAGGCATGAGCAAACTCGAAGCATCCACCGTTTCGGCCCCGGGGAACTGCATGAATGCCTGCTTCTTTTCATCCCAGAAATCTTTATAAATGGTTTTGTATATTTTGTCCCTTTGCTCCTGCCAACGCCCATCCATCGGGAACGACCTTGACTGCGCGATCTTGACGGCCCTGTCGAGGGCAACCCAACACGCAAGCCGGGAATAGAGAAAATCCTTCTGCCCGCCCCTCACCTCCCAGATGCCGTCATCCGGTTGATCCCAGTTGTCGCTCAGCCAATCCATTTGCAATTTCAGGTCTTTCCAGAAATCATAAGAGACAGGCTCGCCATATTTGTTGTATAAATATACGGAATCCATCAGCTCGCCATAAATATCCAATTGCAACTGGCTATACGCATCATTTCCGATGCGGACAGGAGAGGAACCCTTATATCCTTCGAAATTGTTCAGTTTCTTTTCTTTCAGCTGCCGCCGTCCGTCGATAGAATACATGATGCCCAGCCTTTCCTTTTCTTTGATGTCCCGGCAGATCTTTTCGACCCAGTTCATAAATGCACCCGCCTCCTTGGTATATCCCAAACGGATAAAAGAATAAACGGTAAAAGAAGCATCCCGTATCCAGGTATAGCGATAATCCCAGTTGCGTTTGCCGCCAATATTCTCCGGCAGACCAAAGGTCGGGGCCGCTATCATCGAACCATATTCACAGCTGGAAAGCAGCTTCAACACCAGCGCACTGCGATTGACCACTTCCATCCATCTCCCGGTGTAGGTCGACTGCCCGGTCCAGTCTTTCCAGTAATGGATCGTTTCAAACAACATCCCTGTAATTATTTTGGAGAATTGGTCGCCGGCCGCAACCTCGTTCTCGGCATTTTCAATTAAAAAGTCAGCGGTTTCCCCCGCCTTCAGCGTAAACTCTGCCGTCACATCCCCATTTTTGATATCAAGCGGAACAGTTGCCTGCAGCCGCACTCTCAACCCATCCGAGGTAAAGATGATCTCGTTTGTGCCAAGCCGTTCCACCGTATGCCGGTCTTTTCCATAATTGAACCGGGGGCAGCACATAAGCCGGTACTTTACTTCTCCCCTCACGGTCACCAATCGACGGATGAGCTTTCGTACCGCAGGTTGTCGCACCGGCATGAAGTCAGAAACCTCTCCCACCCCCTCCGTGGAAAGAAAACGGGTCAGCAGCACGTTTGTATCCGGCAAATAAAGCTGCTTGCTCTTCATTTCCTTAAATTCAGGACGGATGGAAAAATATCCGCCTTTCTTATCATCCAGCAAACGGGCAAACACGCTCGGCGAATCAAAACGCGGAAAACACATAAAGTCGATCGACCCATTCAGTCCAACCAATGCAATAGTGTGCAGATTGCCTATTATGCCATAATTCTCAATGGGTTGATAGCTCACAACTGTGTTTTGCCGGAAATTTTGCAAAAACCGGGCCGCCCGCCAGGAAGTGGATCTGCTCTCCCTTTTCAAGGACTTCCCCCGCGATCGTACCCGGACAAAAAGATCTGCAACGTGCTGCCGACATGCTCAACGCCGGCCGCAAAGTAGCCATGCTCGTCGGCGCCGGCGCATTCCATGCAGCCGACGCCCTGATACAAACAGCTGACCTGCTGGGAGCCGGCGGCAGGAACAGATCATAAAAGAGAACGAACGATGGTGGAAGATCATGGAGGCCAGGGCTATGAATGACGCCACATAGGACCCGTTTTTGACCAGGCCTTTGCCGCCAACAGACCGGTGGTCGTAGACGCGCTGGCTGATCCGAACGTCCCGCCACTGCCCCCGCACATCAACCTCAAACAGGCAAAGGATTTTGTGTCGGCGATCGTCAAAGGAGATATCAATGCCTGGGACATGATCAAACAAACGTATAAAGAAGTAGTAGATAATTACATACATCATTAACAGGATGCAGCCCTCAGCCTAAGGCCTGCGCGAATTGCATTCCGGAAAGAAATGACCGGCCAATCCCCTTGCGCTGAATAAGCACCTTGAACTTGAGCCCCATATCAAGAAGAAGGGTCCTTAATTGCCAGAGCCGCTGCTGCCGCATAGCCGGATCGTCATCGGGCAAACCTGCCGCTTCTATTCTTTGAAGATAATGTGTAATGCCTAATCCCTGTAGAAAATGCGTCTGAGTAGTATAACCGCAACATTCCAGACCATTCAAACGGCCCCAATAGTCCAATGCAGAAAAATTGACATGGCTGGTTATATCCTGTTCCCCAATGAAATCATAGGGTGAGTGATTTATCCGGTGATCATGATAACATACCAACGTACCGTCTTTCTTGCTATACAATACAGAAGACGGACACCCATAATCAATGGTAAGTACAAACCCTTTTTTTAGAGCCCCCGAGATCTGTCTTATCCATTCCGTAGCCTCCCAATTGATCTCCGTACGATATCCCCGGGGTAAGATCACCCCCAGCTGACCCAGATAGTTTTTTAACTTTTCCGCGGCAGGTCGAAGCACCTCTTTAAAACCACCGTCATACTCCACAAATACTTCCATCAATTCATCCTGCATAACCACCTGGTGAACAGAAAAATTGTCCAGCAACTCATTGGATAAGACGCAGCCAGTGACGGGCGGCAGCTCCTCGATGGAATTGACCCACCGGACTTTTTCCGGCAGCACCTGCCGCTCCTTCTCCCGCATGGATCCACTCTTCTCAATGATGTAATATTGTAAAGAGTCGTATAAGGCACGATTGGTGCTCAGCCAATGTAGTATATCCCGGCAAAGCAAACCCGTCCCCGCACCATATTCTACTATCGTAAAAGGCTCGCAACCCAGGATTTGCCACATTTCTTCCAATTGGCCCGCCAGCATCTCGCCAAAAAGACAGGTCAGGTAAGGACTGGTATAATAATCACCGGCAGTACCTAATTTCTCACGCCGCGAAGTATAATATCCCTCGCCGGGATAATACAACGCCATTTCCATAAAATCGTGAAAAGAAAGAGCGCCTTGTTTTTGGATCCTGTCGATAACAATGTCGGAAAGTGGCATGGTTCTAATATTTAATCAGTTTATCTCAATTGGCATGCCCGGCTGCTGGCACGGTTTTTTTGCAAAAAAACAGCATGGAAAACCTCGAAAAATTATGCATCGACACTGTAAGGGTTTTATGCGCCGACGCAGTTCAAAAGGCAAATTCCGGCCATCCCGGAACACCTATGGCCACGGCCCCGATGGGGCATGTACTATGGTCTAAGATCATGTCTTATAACCCCGAAGATCCGGGCTGGCCCAACAGGGACCGATTCGTCCTGTCAGCCGGTCATGCCTGCATGCTTCAGTATAGCTTTCTTTATCTCACCGGCTACGACCTTAGCATGGACGACATTAAACAATTCCGGCAGTTACACAGCAAGACCCCCGGACACCCGGAATACGGGCTGACAGCTGGTATAGAAATAACAACGGGCCCCTTAGGGCAGGGATTTGCCAACGGAATAGGGATGGCCATCGCTGAAAAACAACTGGCGGCCCGCTACAACAAACCCGGATTCGAACTTTTCAATTATTCTGTGTATGCGATCTGCAGCGACGGGGACATGATGGAAGGGGTCGCTTCAGAGGCTGCCTCACTGGCAGGCCACCTGGGCTTAGGCAATATCATCTATCTGTATGACGACAACCATATTTCCATCGAAGGGGATACCGCCATCACCTTCCGCGAGGACGTGGCCAAACGGTTTGAAGCCTATGGCTGGCACGTACAGGTATTGGACGACGGCAATGATATCGGGGCGATCGAAGAGGCGATACAACGCGCCCAGCGCGAGACCAGCCGTCCTTCGCTGATCAAGATCCGGACGCATATCGCTTACGGCAGTCCCCATAAAGTGGATACTGCAGGAGCGCACGGTTCCCCCCTTGGTGCGGACGAGGTAAAAGAAGTAAAAAAATTCTTTGGGTTCGACCCCGAAAGATCCTTTGTCGTAGCAGAACAAGTGTTACAATATTATCGCGCGGCCGCTGGAAAAGGAAAAGAACGACAGGCAAAATGGAACCAGTTGTTCGACGGCTACAAACAGCAATATCCCGGGCTGGCAGCCGAATACGAACAGGCTTTACAAGACAGGCTGCCGGATGGCTGGGAAAAGAAATTGCCGCGTTTTCAACTGTCGGATGGAAAGGAAGGACAACTTTCTACACGCGTCGCTTCGGGCAAGGCCCTGAATGCTATCGCCGCATCCCTGCCCGGGCTCACCGGTGGAGCAGCCGACCTTTCGCCTTCCACCGAAACCCATTTAAAAGACTATGGCGCCTTTTCCGTCGACGACCCGGGAGGACGCAATTTTCATTTTGGCGTCCGTGAACATGCCATGGGCGCGGTTTTGAATGGAATGGCCGTAACAAAGGGCATCATTCCTTTTGGCGCCACTTTCCTCATCTTTTCCGAATACATGAGGCCCCCTATACGGCTGGCAGCGATTATGAAGATCAGACCCATTTTCGTTTATACACACGATAGTATAGGCCTGGGTGAGGACGGAACAACCCACCAGCCGGTGGAACAGCTGGTCTCGCTGCGCAGTATTCCCAATATCACGGTCATACGCCCCGCCGACGCCAACGAAACGAGCCTGGCATGGAAAATAGCCATACAACACCAAAGCGGACCGGTTGTCCTGGTGTTTACCCGTCAGAATGTGCCCATCATCGACAGAACAAAATACAAGAGTGAAGGCGACCTCAGCCGGGGCGCTTATATTTTGTCCGAACCCGACCGCGCTCCTGAACTGATCCTTATCGCCACCGGGTCAGAAGTTGGACTGATATTGCAGGCGCAGCAAAAACTAAAGGAGAATGGGATAGCCGCCCGGGTGGTCAGTTTGCCCTCATGGGAATTATTTGAAAGACAGGACGAAAGCTATAAACAAAGGGTATTGCCAAAGGGCATAAAAAAAAGGCTGGCGGTCGAGGCCGCCTCTCCCATGGGCTGGCGCAGATATATCACGGACGAGGGGGACATGATCGGTATGGTTCGTTATGGAGAGTCGGCGCCCGCAGCAGACCTGTACAAAGAATTTGGGTTCACCGTGGAGAATATAGTGGGCCGGGCAAAAAAGTTATTGAGGGGATAACGCCGCTCCGCACCAGCCGGATCACTTTACTCCCCAGTTCTCCTTGATAATGTCCCAATACTCCTTTCCATAACCGACAAAGAGTTCACTGCCTGCAGGAATATTACGCATCGAGACGATATAAACCCTTGTGCCTTCGATATGATAGGTGCAATTGTTCTTGAACCCGTCTGTACGAAGCAGCCCTTTGGCATCATTGGCATAACGGGCCAATGCATCCTTAGTCCCGGCAGCATCTATCACATGGTTGCGGTTGACATAGTAAATATAACCGTTCATCCCCTGCTTGTCATCCACCTCCTTCCAGGTAGTGACCTTTCCTTTATACTCCACGATCTTTTTTCCTCTGGGAATGTCTTTAGTGGTGAAGAGCCCTTTGCCAGCCCCTTTCAATGTGGATCGTTTGACGATGAGTTGCTTTTCCAGTAACGGCATGAAAATGTAAAATTAAAGAGAACGCGCAAATATAGGGGGTTCGGGTCGATCCATGGAAAATTTGTACCTTTACCGATGGTTTTTGACCTATTGTTTCAGTTTTATCATTATTTTAGTCGGGTATAATTAACAACCTGGATGACAAATGCTAGTCTAGTGGAAATCGAACAAAATGAGTCGGAAAAAAAGCAGGCAATGCTCGCTGCCATCATCGACTCATCAGAAGACGCGATCATCAGCAAAACACTGGAAGGTTATATAACCAGTTGGAACAATGCCGCTGAACGTATGTTCGGGTACCGTGAGGAAGAAGTCATCGGAAAACACATTTCCTTATTGATCCCGTCAGACAGACTGAAGGAAGAAGACATGATCCTCGGCCGGATCCGCAACGGACAACGGGTCCTGCATTTTCAAACGATCCGGGTGAAAAAGGACGGCAGCACCCTGCCCATTTCTTTGACGGTGTCCCCCATTAAAAGTTTCGACGGAACCATCATCGGCGCCTCCAAAATAGCGCGGGATATATCGGACCAGATACGTGCCGAGCGGGAAACCCAACAACACCTGCGCAATCTCGAACTCCTGCTGTCCGTGGGAAAAACGATCTCCGAGAAGCTTGACCTGCAATCTATTTTACAGAAATTGACCGACATTACGACCAACCTGACAGGTGCGGAGTTTGGCGCTTTCTTTTACAATACGGTCGATGGCAAAAGTGAACCCCATCTTCTGTTCACGCTGTCGGGGATTCCGGGGCAAACTTTTGAAAAGTCCGGCATGAAGCTTAATATGGAGCTTTTTCAAGAGACCTTCAAAAGTGAAGACATATTCCGGAGTGACAATATCCGGCAGGACCCGCGGTATGAGAATATAATCCGTCTGGCAATACCCGAAGGAGATCTCCCGGTGGTCAGCTATCTGGCCGTACCCGTCGTTTCTTCTTCAGGAGGTATTATCGGCAGACTCTTTTTCGGCCACTCCCAGCCAGGCATGTTCGTACCCGGCCACGAGAAACTTCTTGCAGGTATCGCCTCACAGGCTGCCGTAGCTATTGACAATGCAAAATTATATGAAGAGATAAAAACGCTGAATAGCCGCAAGGATGAGTTCATCGGCGTGGCCGGTCACGAATTGCGTACACCGGTCACTACGATCAAAGGGTATCTGCAGTTGCTGGAAACCCATGCATCCGAAGGCATTATAAAAGACTTTACGGAAAAGGCATTGCGGCAGGTGAACAAGCTGAACCGCCTGATCACCGATCTCCTGGACATAACCAGGATCCACGCCGGGAAGCTGGAATATAACATGGATCGCTGTTCTTTGATCCAAATGGTGAAAGAAAGTATAGAAACTGTCTGGCAGATATATACCAGCCATACTATAGAATGCAGTCTTCCCGATAAAGACCTGTATGTGATCGCCGATTCAACAAAGATCGAGCAGGTGCTGATAAATTTCCTCACGAATGCCATTAAATATTCACCCCACGCCAACAAGGTCTTTTTGACTGTTGATGCGCAAGCCGGCCGGGCGATAGTGAGCATACGTGACCTGGGTATCGGCATTTCCAAACAGCATATCCACAATGTCTTCGATCGTTATTACCGCGTCAATCCCTCACAACACAGCATAGACGGATTGGGCATCGGCCTTTATATCTCCAAAGAGATCGTTGACAGACACAATGGAACCATCTGGGTAGCAAGCGAGGAAGGAAAAGGCTCTACCTTCTATTTCTCCCTCCCGCTGGCAGAGTAAGGGTTGCGGCTTTAGCGCAGAGTAATGGGCTACTTCTGCATCTCATCGACTGCGGCCTCATCCGAATTATCCTTTCTTGCCAGTTCGCCTTCATCGAGATCGTCGGTCGCATCGGGATCGCTAAGCTCGGGGTCTTTAAGAATGTCTTTCTCTGCCTCTTCATAAGCCTTTGCTACAGGGTCCTTTTCTTTTGTCTTTTTGCGCTTGTCTGTTGCCATATTGCTGTTTCTGAATCATCTCACAAAATACAGGCCGGAAGCTGGCATCCGCTTTGCGACCGGAAAAGAGTATCCCTTTCGACGACCTTAACGTAATTCATTATCATGGCACTCAAAGAATACAGGAAAAAACGGTCTTTTACCAATACACCAGAACCCCAGGGCGGCAGATCCGCCGGCAAGACATTACTGTTCGTAGTCCAAAAACACGACGCCTCGCGTCTCCACTATGATTTCCGGCTGGAGATGGAAGGCGTGCTGAAAAGCTGGGCCATCCCCAAGGGCCCTTCGCTGAACCCCGCGGACAAACGGCTGGCCATGATGGTCGAAGACCACCCTTTCGATTACAGGAACTTCGAAGGCATTATCCCTGCGGGCAACTACGGCGCGGGAACAGTAATGGTTTGGGACGAAGGGACTTATGAGACCCTGGAAGAGACCAATGGGACCAAGCATGCGCAGGAAAAAGCCCTGCTGAAGGGGTTGCGCGACGGATCGCTGAAATTCCGTCTCCACGGTAAAAAGCTAAAAGGGGAATTCGCCCTCGTGAGAACACGCGGAAGAGGGGAAAATTCATGGTTGCTTATCAAACACCGGGATAAATATGCTACGGACCGGCCAGTGACAGACCAGGATAAGTCCGTGGTATCGAAAAAGACGCTGGAACAGATCGAACACAATCCGCGCGCAAAGACATGGGGCAGCAACCGCGCCTCGTCAAAAGCCACGCAGAAGGCCGACAAGGCCCTGAAAAAAGGCGCGGCCAAACTGACCCTCCCCGCCAATGCCGGCCGCAAAGCCCCCATGCCCAAAGATATCTCGCCCATGCTGGCCACACTTGTCGATAAACCTTTTGACGAAGAAGGCTGGTCCTACGAAATAAAATGGGACGGCTATCGCGCCCTCGCCTATCTGAAAAAAGGTAAGGTCGAGCTGCGAAGCCGCAATAACAAGTCTTTCGAAAAATATTACCCCCTGTACCAGGTGTTCAGCGAATGGGCCATCGACGCCGTATTAGACGGGGAGATCGTGGTGCTGAACCACCAGGGACAATCCAATTTTAATGCGCTGCAGAATTGGCGCAGCGAGGCCGACGGCGAGCTTATCTATTATGTATTCGATCTCCTGTGGCTAAATGGCCGTGACCTGACAGGATTGCCTTTATCGGAACGCCGTAGCCTGCTGGAATCGATCGTCCCCGGCGAAGGAGTGGTCCGTTACAGCGAAAGCTTTATGACCAGCGGGACTGATTTTTTTGCGGCTGCACAGAAAACAGGATTGGAAGGGATCATGGCCAAAAAAACAGATAGTTATTATACACCGGGTGTCCGCACCAGGGAATGGCTGAAGATCAAAACAGCCAGCCGGCAGGAAGTCGTCATAGGAGGCTATACGAGAAATGAAGACAGCCCCAAGCTGTTCAGTTCCCTGCTGGTAGGCGTGTTCGAGAAAGGAGTATTGCAATACACCGGCAAGATAGGCACCGGCTTTACCGAAAAAATGCAAAAGGACATGATGAAACAATTCAAACCCCTGCTGCAAAAAAAATCTCCTTTCGGGGTTATTCCCGATATCAACAAACCCTCCCGTTTCCGGCCCGATCCCCCGGATGCAAAAGCAACATGGCTCAAACCGGAATTGGTATGCGAGGTGTCCTTCCGCGAAATGACCGAAGATGGTGTCATGCGGCATCCTTCTTTCGAGGGAATGCGCGAGGATAAGCCGGCAGAAGAAGTGGTACGCGAAAAAGCCATGCCCACAAAAAAAGTAGTGAAGGAGGAAAAGCCTGCCAAAGGAAGCCCGCTGGCAGCAAAAAACGCCGCCAAAAGCCCCATCCCCGCACCAACCCGCAAACCCGCCGAACGCAAAACACTCCTGAACCCTTCAGAAGAAACCCAGGTACGTAACATCAACGGCCATGACCTGCATTTCACCAATCTCAGCAAAATATTCTGGCCTAAGGAAAAATATACCAAGCGCGATCTGCTGAATTATTACTACCAGGTCGCACCCTATATACTGCCCTATTTAAAGGACCGTCCCGAGTCGATGAACAGACATCCCAATGGTATTGCCGGCCCCAGCTTTTATCAAAAAAATGTCAGCGGAAAAGTACCGGACTGGATCGAGACCTTTCCTTATCACAGCGCCGATGACGATGAGGACAAAGAGTTCCTGGTCTGTACCGATGAAGCCAGCCTGCTCTATATGATCTCGCTGGGCTGCATCGAAGTAAATCCCTGGAGCAGCCGCGTTGAGTCACCCGATAACCCCGACTGGTGCATCATCGATCTCGACCCCGGCAAAAAAACATCTTTCGAACAGGTGATCGAGGCCGCACTGGTGACGAAAGGAATATTGGAAACTGCGGGGATAACATCTTACTGCAAAACTTCCGGGTCCACCGGAATTCATATTTACTTTCCGCTGGGCGCGAAATACAACTATGAACACTCCAAAGAATTTGCAAGGGTCATCGTTCAGCGGGTACATGACGAGATCCCTGACTACACCTCTCTCGAGAGGACCGTATCGGCAAGAAAAGGGAAAATGTATCTCGACTTCCTGCAAAACCGGCCCCAGGCAACGATCGCAGCTCCCTATGCTGTACGACCCAAACCCGGTGCGACAGTGTCGGCGCCCATTCATTGGGAAGAGGTGAAGAAGGGTTTGAAGATGCTGGACTTTACCATTAAAAATGTACCGGCACGGTTAAAAGAAACGGGAGACCTGTTCAAACCGGTATTGGGCAAGGGGATCGATATGGAAAAAGCGCTGAAAAAACTGGGCTGAGCGCCGCCACGCGGAGCCCCATCGGCATTTGTAGAACTATGACGACAGTGCGCAATCTTTTCTACAGCCTATTTCTTTTTGACAATGCTGATCTCACCGTTCCGCTCGATAAAAATTTCCTGCACCTCTTCCAGGCTTTCGTCATTTAGCTTTAGCCGAAGCCCCTCCCTTATATCTTTGTCACTAATGCTCGAACGCTTCATATTTTCGACATTGAACTGACCGTCCGCACAAAGGGTGACGCGCCTACCGGAACGCGGCTTAAGATGGAACCCAGCATGATGATGATGACATTGTCAAAAGCCGATCTTTTCCCGAACGTCCGGATACCCGCCAGACGCAGGAGCACGAGGGCGATAATAAATGTGACCACGGACCGGCAGCTCATCTGAAGCGCATCCAGGTCCTTTCCTTCACCAAAGAATACCTTTATCCAGTCCATAGCAGGGAGTTTATAGGTATCTTCTTTCAAAAACTGGCCCGCTTTTTTAAGTATAACAGATTACACCAACCCAATAAGTTATGGCAAAGTATTCGAAAGGCGCCCAGAACAAAGTAGAAAAGGCCATGCATGAAGAAAAACGTGGCCAGCTAAAAAGCGGCAGGAGTGGCAAGACAGTAAAAAACAGGAAACAGGCTATCGCCATCGGGCTCTCGGAAGCGCGGAAAGAAGGCGCGAAAGTCCCGCCAAAAAAAGCGGCGAAGAAAAGATCCGCCAAAAAATCAGCAAAAAAGAAATAAACGCCTACAACGCAAACTCTTCGAATTTTCGGTTATTGTACAGCAAGGGCAGACAAGCAGCGCTGATGCCGCATACAAGGACGATGCCTAACAGCAACCCTCTGAATTCATGATCCTGCCGGATATCCGGAAAACGGTGTATTAATTCCGTTTTCCATGTCAGAAAAAGGGTTAACAGGATAAAAAATATCCCAAAAACAGTATCTCCTTTTCTGAACATCTTCTTGAACGCATAATAAATTATACCGACGATCAGCAATACCAGGTTGATCGCGAAGATCAGGGACGACACGTTGATAAACACAGAAGGCACAAATCCTGTAATGTCGCGGTAAAAAATATTGTAGGCCAGACAGATCACCGTATCGACAATACCGACAAAAAGACCTGTCATCATCGTCCTGAAAAACATCGAATGTTCATGTTGTCCGTTCATACGTTTAATTTTTATATGTTCTGAATATCTTTCTTCCCTGCACCAGCATTCTCCGGGTCCGCGCCGGCGACTCATACAGATGTTCTTTCTGCCGCTGACGGCTGTAGTAATGTAAGATAGCCCGGGCCGTGATCACTCCGATGACCTTTTCGGAGGCTGCATCTTCCCGGACAGCAAGACTATCCGTATTGTACTTCCCCATCATTTCGGCGGCATGTCCTGCATCATCCGAAGCATACACATGCTTGGCAGGTGATGGGTCAGCCGTCACCGGTATCAATAACTGCCGGACATTAACATTCCGTAATATATCCGGCTCATAGACGTCCGGGGTCTTCACGCCACGGCGCTGTATCTTTTCGGTCATGATACTCCCCTTCATCAAAAAGAAAGAAACGAAATAGGCCGCCACACATGCTCCCAGCAAAGGCAGCAGTCCATTCATCTGGCCGGTGGTCTCCAATGCAAAAACGATCGAGGTGAGCCAGGCGCGCGAGGCCCCTGCAAACATGGCCGCCATACCGATCAGCGCACCCGTAGCCACATTTATACCGCTGCCGGGAAATAAATTCATTACCACTCCTGCCATCAAGGCCCCCAGTGCCCCACCGATCGTGAACAAAGGGGCTAAGGTCCCGCCGGAGGTTCCACTGCCCAGGGAGATCGACCAGGAAAGATATTTTAGCAGACATAAGATCGCCACCACCGACAACGGCGCTGCCCCCTTCAACAATCCCTGAATATTGTCATACCCCACCCCCATCGTGTGCGGAGCAAAAAAACCGATGACGCCGATGGCAACAGCGCCAAGAGCCGGCCACCACATCCAGTGAACAGGCAGTTTCTCAAAAAGATCTTCTATCCAGTAAACACTCCGGGAAACCAATGATGCAAAAACCCCTATCAGCGCCCCCAATAATACATATACAGCCAGGGCGCCATCCGAAGGCATTGGAATGGACGGCATTGCAAACACCGGCTCGTGACCAAACAACAACATATGCATGCCCGCGCCCGTTACACAAGCCAACGCAACAGGAATGACCGACCGGGGCGAAAATTCAAACAGCAATAACTCGATGGCCAGCAAAACAGCCGCCAGCGGACTGCCGAAGATGGCCGACATACCCGCACAGGCGCCCGCAGCCAGGACTATCTTCCGCTCAGCAGCAGAAATATGTATCCATTGCCCCGTGACAGAACCAAATGCGCCCCCCGTGGCAATGATCGGACCTTCGGCGCCAAAAGGCCCGCCTGTTCCGATGGAAATAGCGGCCGATAAAGGTTTCAAAAAGGTGATGGCCGGTGGGATACGACTTTCGCTGAGAATGATCTTTTCCATAGCTTCGGGAATACCGTGCCCGCCGATGGCCCTTGAACCATACCGGGCCATGAAACCGACGATCACCGCGCCGATAATTGGGACCAGGATGACCCCGGGGCCCAATTGATTGCCTGCCGGAGAAGCCGGTTCTATCGAAAACCGCCCATAAAAGGAAAGATTGGTGATCAGATCGATAAGATAGACCAGGCCCTTGGCGACAAAACCAATAATGATGGCATTGCCTATCACCTGCAGACTAAGATAAAATACCCGGCGCGTCACCGGGGAATTTCTTTTTGCCGTCACCGGACGACCGAAATTTCCAAGGGATGTAGATAAAGGGATGGTGTCACCGTTTGTTCGCATGGCGCAAAAATATTGCATAAACAATGTTTTTCAAAATAATATCACGTATAAATTGGTTAGTAATATTAAATAAACAATATTTACAGCATGTTAGAAGCAAACTGTGGCCTGGATCATTGTTTTTTGTGCCAGCACTGTATCCCCGAATGGAAAGAAGTTATAGCCCTGCGGAAAAAGACAATTCTCATAAAAAAAGGAAAAACACTTTTCCGGGAAGGAGAAAAGGTGGAGGGCATTTTTTTCATCTATTCCGGCACGGTCAAGATCCACGCTCCCTGGGGCGAAGACAAGGAGATGATCATCCGGTTTGCAAGACGGGGCGACATCGCCGGCCACCGGGGTCTCGGCGGCAACGCCATCGGCAGTAATGACACCGACCGCGCCCCCATCGGCAGCCCCCCTGTCTACCCCATATCCGCAACAGCGCTGGAAGACACAACGGTATGTTTTATTGCCAACGAATTCCTGGAAGTAAGCTTAAAAGCCAATCCCTCCCTCACGTATACGCTGATGCAGTTCTATGCCACGGAATTGCAGAAGGCGGAACAAAGGATGCGCAATCTCACACATATGGAAGTAAAAGGGCGAATTGCAGCAGCCTTGCTGGATATCACACAGACCTTTGGTTGTGACAAGGAAAAATTTATTACGGTAGCACTGACAAGACAGGACATTGCCTCTTACGCAGGGACAACCTATGAGACGGTTTTCAAACTTTTTACGGAGTGGACATCGCAAAAGATCATATCTACTTCCGGAAAGAGCATCCGGATCAACAAACCAGAGGTATTGCAGTCTTATGTCAAATGAGCGCGCAGATGAAAATCCCCGGCCAGCCCGCGGACAACGGCCTCTTTTTCTTTGCATGCCCGCACCATGGCCTGGCTGTCCGCTCCTTCCCGGCCGGCATAGGTAGTTACAATGATAACCATATCATGCCACTCTCCTATCGCCTCCTGCAACCGGTCGAGATAGTCGTTGTTGAGCCCGATGCCGGCAACAAGGGGCGCCGGCAGTATCCGCTGTACATACAATAGTTCCTTGATCTTTTTCCGGGCTTCATGCAACAGATCGCCCGAGGCGGTCAGCAAAACCGCGATCTTTATCAGCCGGGCAGCATACCAGTCTTTGATACAACGGGTGCGGATGGCCTGTACATCGGCAAGCAAGCGGCGGCCAGCCTTCCTGCCCTGTTTATAGTAATCCTGCGCGTGTTGGTGGAATTCCCTGGCAGCAGTAATGCGAAGCTGGTCCTGTTCGGACTTGTATTCCGGAGGGACGGAATGAAACCGCTCGAGTAATTGGAGCATATTACCTGCATCCCGGATCTTACCGGCCTGGCGGAACAGCTTTTTCAGCAGATCCATGTCTTTGGAAGCCCGTTTTGCAGTACATTCTTTCACCATTTGCACAAACGCCTTTACTTTTTTGAGGTCCAGCCGGAGACGGTGCAACGCTTCCGAATCGCCGGACTCGCTAAAAGCATGCAACTGGACCAGCAGATCCTTTTCCTTTTTTGTCAGGTATTTTTTTTGCCGCTTTTTGGTGAGCATGTCAGGCAGTATATTTTTCTGCGATAAAATCCAACACATGACGCCGCGAGCCGGACGCATCGGTCATTTTCTCCGCCTCCTCTCCCGCCTTCGCCAGGTCTTCGTCGTGAATGGTCAGTCTGAACCAATTGGTAAAGTCCTTTCGATGAAGATGATACAACCAGGTGTCGATATCTATGCCCTCAGCTATATGCAGGAACAACATCAGGTTGTTGGCAACCAAATGAAGACTTCGGCCCTCGCCTGTAAAGATAAAACTGTTATCGCCCATATCCCCCTGTCCGTATTTCTTTTTATGACGCTGGTGCAGTCGCTGCGGTTGATTATACCGTACCCGGAAGGGGTTTTGCGGACCTCGCTCCCAAACGCATATCTCCCCTTTATTCAGGGCGGGAATGTCTGTCGGAACCGGGCATTTCAGCATCTTACTGAATTGTTCGAATGGATAAGCCGCGTTATCCCCGATGGTAATGATCATCCCGATCCTGGACAATGCCGCAGCATGCAGCGCATGAGGGGAAGTGCTGATAATGATGAAATTATTGAAATCCGGCGGGAATCGGTCGGCGGTGATCCCGGAGGGAGAAGGCACGAGGTGATGGGCCTCGTCCATGATCAGCCAGTGGGGACGGGAATAATCCCGACGTTGTTGGATCAGTACATCCAGCAGACGGGAAAAGAACTCGGGCCGGTCATGCAGGGAAACCGACAGGGTGCAGATGACCAGGTTCTGCTGGGGGTCTTTCAACAACTGCACGATCTCCCCCATTGGAGGCAGGGACACCTCATCGCCAATTATCGTTGCACCATGCAGGTCGAGATAGTCGCCTTCCGGATCGATAAGACAGAACTGGTATTCTTTCCGTATGATACTTTCGATGATGGACAGCGTAAAAGTGGTCTTCCCGCCGCCAGAGGTGCCGGCCAGCAGGATGCCGCTGCGCCAGGGGCTGATGGCGAAAGGCTGACCGTCGGCATCCACCCTGGTTCCCAACACCAGACAGTGTCGGGTCAGCTGCGAATCCAGGTCAGCCAGATCATTATCGATCAGCCGGTCAACGAGTTGAGCAACGCCGGCCTCATGCCCCGCTGGTGTCACCCAATCCGCCATCGCCTTTAGCGCAGGCAACGCATTATCCACAGCAACAGCCGCTTCTGTCGTCTGCAGGAGCGAACTATCGTTCTCCGCATCGCCTATACTTACCACATTATGCGGTGACAACTGTAATTGATGTAACAAAGCACGCAGCCCGGTGGCTTTATTAATACCGGGCGGAAGGATCATAACAGCCCCTTTATTGAAGATCACCTGGTGTTCGCTGCCGGAATTATGGATTACTTCCAATACCGATTGTTCATGCGGCACCCAGGTGGCTACGATGACCTTCCCTACCGACAATGGATGAACACCCTTTCGCTGAAGGTCCCGGATAAATTCATCACCTGGCGGCTGACCTAATAATTTTTCCTCTCCGGAAGAAGTGATGTAGATGACGGCCCCATTCTCTGCAACGATGTAGTCGAAAACTTTATAGTCCGGGAACACCTGGACCAGATCCTTCATTTCCCTGCCCGTAACGAGAACAAGCTTCCGGCCCGTAGCCTGTAAGGCACGAAGTTTTTCTACCATCGCAGGAGAGACAAGCCCCTGGTTAGCGAGGGTACCATCATAGTCGGAAGCAAGTAGCTGATAACGCATTGGTCAGTCCCCGGCTAACCCGGCATTTTCTATATATTGTTTAAAATGGTGCAGGTCGCTTTCTATTCTTTCGCGAAATGCAGGAGTCAGCAAACGCCCCACTCTTTCTCCGATGACACCCAACGGAGCCCGATAAGAGATCATTATGTCAATACGCGTAGCATTACCGGGGGTATCCGAAAAGTTTATCTTACCTGTATTCTCTATAGGAGCGCCAGGCACCGAATGCCAGGATAACTCCTCATCCTTTTCCTCTTTTACGATCTTCGCTTCCCATCGTATATCTCCCACGCCAGCCGGCATTTTCAATTTCCACGCCGAAGTAATGGAGTCGATCTCATCGACATGATCAAGATGTTTCATGAACAAAGGAAGATTTTCCAGACGGCGCCAGAACGCATAGACTTCAGCCCGGGGTCTGTTGACGACCAGTTCCATCCTGACATTTATATTGGATGCGCGACCACGACGCCGCCCTTTTTTCAAGGCAGCCGTCACCGGGCATTCGCCTGAAACAGCCCGGTACAACAAATATCCGCCACCCAGGAGTAAGAGGCTGTTGACAGTATGTTTTTTTGCAACGAAATATAATAACAACGAACCCGCGACGGCAGAAAGAAAGCGCTCACCATCACCCATATCTGTAGCCGGTGATCCGGCCGGAATGTCCTGCTGCATCATAATAGACTTTTTTACAAACGGATGCAAATAACATGCTAACGTCCTATTCTTTATTCAGCATCCCTTGTACCAGGGCCTTCCATTGCAGTTTGGAAAGACCAATGGCGCCGATGGCCCCCACCACCTTATTCCGGAATTTATCGGAATTATTGGCCGGCAACGTCGAATTAGGCACTTCGTTACGTCCATAAACGGTCATTGTAACCTTTTTTCCTTTCCTTTCCAGCACAAAAGTGCTCGTGGCAGAATCCTCCAGAAAATGAGCCGGCGCCGTACCCGCAGACATCGGCGGGGCAGCAGAAGGACGTACCTGCATTAAAAATAATTCATCGCCTCCCACACCCACCGGCTGCTCCACCTTTTCTATCCGTACCCAGTCATATCCACCCCCTTCCCGGGGACCCGGGCCCGGAATATCGATCCGGATAAAATCATTGATAGCCGCATGCCCCTGCAGGGCCTCGCCGGTATCGTCCGTCAACTGAAAACTGGCAGCCAGTGAACCACACATGTCGGTCCATTGATTGACGTCCAGCAGTCTTTCCGACGCCCGTTCAAAAATATATTGGGCATCTTCTTCCCTATCGGTCACCACTTCCGCAGCCGTCTTCGTCTCCTCACCCCTTACCTGCGGGGGAAGCAGCCTTTCTATGTTCGCCGGTGTTACGTCCGAAGGGGGCTGCTCTTCCGTGGAGGCCCAACGAATGGCGTCTTCCAGCAGATGGGTCGGAAAACCCTTATATTCCCCCGGCAACAGGTAACTGATCGTGTCTGTAAAACGCCGGATCTTCTCTACATCTGAAATTATAGCCACTTTGTGCCAGCGCGCCAACTCTTTAAGCCCCATCCAGATATCCCTCACCCAGGCCCCTGCACTGAAGTTTTTTAGCGAGGTGTCTACGTAAAAGACAAAATTGAGATGCCCATACATTTCTACATGACGCCTTATCTCCGGAAAAACGATCTTTTCATAATCTTCACGGGTGACTTCACCACTCGCCTTGAAACCTGCTACATTAGGGGGAATGCCGGGTAAAATACCGATCATAGTATTTTTTTAGAAAAAGAAAGGTACAAAAGTCCTGCCAGTGGACCGATTGCACCAATATTGATTTTCGGCAAAAAATGGGGTTTATACCCCCGGAAGTTCTGTTTTCACCCCTATAGCCGTTCTATTGGTTATTTTTACGCTTGCCGTGTTTTTACTAAGGGTTGTATTGTAAATAATCTACGTGTAATCACGGATAAAAGTTGGATTTCTTCTAGTCCTTTCTTACCTTGGACCACAGTACGATCTTAGCAATCACCCTTAAAAATCTCTGCCTATGTACAGTTTTTTAAAGGTTGGTGATGAGGTAACCTTTCCTGGCTTGTTAGATATCAAGCTGATTGTAGAAGAGGTCCATGAAAACAGGGGTAATGCCCGCTGTAGATACTATGACGACTGTCTGAAAAGGTTTATAAAGCTTACCCTCCCCGCCGACGCGCTGGTCCCCTGCCAGAAGGCACAGAAAAAGCTGCTGAAGGTCTCTGCCAAAAATCAATAGTAGCAACTAAAAAGCCCCTGTCCTGTTAGCCAGGACAGGGGCTGGAAATTCATTTTCTCCTCGCCCGTTATCTTTCGGGTTCAACGGGCTATCCTTTCGGATGCAAGGCCTGCCGGATCCGTTCGGCAAGGTCCTGAAGATGGTATTTGCTCAACCGGTCCGCCGTTGCGGGGATGGCGGCTAACAACCGCTCCCTGAGACCAGCCAGTTCCGCCTTGGCTATGGAAGGCAGATCGGTGTTCTTCGTATTCGGTCCAAATAAGATCGTCAGACCCGGGATCCCCGTCGACGGCGGCGGCGCCGGATTGACAATGGAGATCAGTGACTCGACATAGGTTTTTTGCAAATTCCTCCGGTAGACGTCGATGGCCTTATGCGTAGTCAGCTCTTTCCAGATGCCCTTGCGGACGTCGTCCAGCAGATCTTCCACCGTATATGTTTTGGCCTGTCCGTAACGGTTGGCCGATTGCAATAAATTGTTCAACCGCGAAGAGGACAGAAGACTGCCCAACACACCGGTCTGGACAGAACCTACCGGATCACCGGACGAAGGGCTGCTTATCTTGTTAAGGATGGCATTATCCAGCAGCCAACGCGGAGTTTCGAACAGCTGCTCATTTAAGAAAACAACGGCTTCATGCTGCCGGCTTTTGGGCGCCGGCTCATAGACATCGCCGGGCTCTTCCACACTGCGAAAGGTTTCACAAATACCACCCACGTTTCTAAGCACATGCCCCATATAACGGCCAAACTGCCCCGTCACCTGTTTGTACATGTCGGACAGGTTTTCATATTTATCCGCCTCCTCCCGGGTCCATTCGGCCAGGTTGGGCAGGATACGCTGCAGATTTTTAATGCCATATTCGCTTGCCTTCATGCTGTTGTCTCCGAGATCCTCCATCTGTGCACGGGGATCGCCGTTGAATCCCTCTCCGCCAAACCACAGCCGGGGATTGGCTTTGAGGCTATCGATGATCCATTTATTGACGATCCGGGCATCTTCCTTTGCCGACTTGCCGCCTGAATACGAATACCCCCAACGAATGGCCCAACGGTCATATTCGCCGATGCGGGGGAAAAGATCCCCCTCGGGAATATTGTCCTGCGGCTGCGCCACTTAGTTGAACCGGGCATAGTCCATAATGGAAGGCGTATGGCCATGAACGTCCAGCCAGGCCTTGTCGCGGAGTTTTTCCACCGGCACCGTGCTGCTGCTGCCCATATTATGCCGGAGCCCAAGGGTATGCCCCACCTCATGAGAAGAGACGAAACGGATCAACTCCCCCATCAGGCTGTCATCCATATGCATCTTCCGGGCCCTGGGATCGACAGCCGCCGTCTGCACCATATACCAGTCATGCAATATTTCCATAATGTTGTGATACCAGCCAATATGACTTTCAATGATCTCTCCGCTGCGGGGATCATGCACATTCGGTCCATACGCGTTCTCGATATCAGAAGCGAAATAACGCAATACAGAATAACGGGCATCTTCCAGACTCATCGTGCTGTCATTTTCCGGCCATTCCCGGGCCTCGATGGCATGCTTGAATCCCGCCTTTTCAAAAGCCTGCTGCCAGTCATTTACCCCTGCGATCAGATAGGGCACCCATTTCCTCGGGGTCGCCGGATCGATATAATAAATGATCGGTTTTTTGGGTTCTACCAGCTCCCCACGGTGCCATTTTTCCATATCCTCCGGCTTAGGCTCCAGCCGCCAGCGGACGATGAATTCCTGGTTATCTATTTTCTGCTGGTCGTCGGCGTAAACCGTATAGTCTTCCGCAAAATATCCGACCCTGCGGTCAAAAAGACGTTTGGGCATCGGCGTTGCCGGCAGGAGAATAAAGGAAGTATTCAGTTCCAGGGTGACGGCGCCGGCCGCATCGGCGGGCGAAGACAGCGAAATACCAAAGGAAGGCATGCCTCCGCCGGAACTAAAGGTCTTGACGCTTCTTACCTCCGTATTGATAGGGAATGTATTGATATGCTCGATATAAGACCTGTCCCCCGCAAGACCGCCGAGCTTCATCCTTCCTTTGATGCTGGGTGGAATGCTGACAATGAGATTGTCTCCCTTGAAATAGTCCGTGACGTCGATGATGACACTGGAAGAATCCTTTCCATAAGCCTTGATATCGAACGCCGCCGCAATGGGATTTACATTGGAGTTCTTTACCGCCTTATAGATCTTATTGGTGGAATCAGCCATGCTAACGAGCGTAACCACCCGAAGGAACAAGGAATTGTTGGGCCCCTTTTCCCATTGGAGGGTTTGCTGATTGGCCAATTCACCGCCATAGACGCCGCCGCCGGCCGTCTTGCCAAACCGCGTGATGGCCATGAATTCCCGCAACAGCATGCTATCTGCGATCTCGAAATACCATTTATCGTCCACCTTATGGACAGTAAACAGACCGGAATGCGTGACGGCCTTGTCCGTGATCACATCTTTATAAGGCTTTGGCCCGGACTTAGTAGCGGAAAATCCGGGAAAAGAAGGCGGTTTGGGTTTGGATGTATCAGTCACAGAAGGATTTGCAGGCTTTTTTTGGGCAAATACAGGTGCAACCGTTGCTGCGGCAATGGCCGCCATCAGAATGGCTTTCTTCATTTTTTGTTGATGAATTGGAATCTTTTGTACGTTAAATAGAATAATATGAAGGGGGTAAAACTATACGATTTCGGGCGAATTTTCCGTTAATAGTCGAAAATTTCCAACCCTAACCCATGAAATTCCTTTCTACCCTTACTATACTAACCTTTACTTTTAGCTTAACCGCCCCTTTTAGCGGTTTTAGCCAAAAAAATGAGGCGGGCGAGGACGTCCACGCCCGCCTTTTACAAGGCAAACACAGCTCTGTCATCGCCTATGCCGGAAAAGACCATTCTTTTACCATCGATGTCCCCTTCAAAACGGTTAAACCCTCCGACGTCCCCGGGTTTATCACTATCGACAAACAGATCATCCAGTCAACCCTGGTGCCCGTCGACAGATCCATTGACCGCAACCCCAACAGCCCCACCCGGGAAAAAGACCTGCTCCTCAAGTACATGAATTATGAACTGGGCTATTATAAAAAGAAGCTTAAACAGAATTACAGCAACCTCCAAACGGAATGGATCACCCTGCAGGGACGCCTTTTCCTGGTGTGGTACTTTAATATGCCCGAAAACTATAAACTGGTAAGCCGCCAGGTGTATGTCTCCACCCTCTTTTACGACCAGGTAATGGACCTGAATGCACCCGTCTTTAAAACCGACGACTGGGGCAAAGCCCGCAATATGCTGGTGCGGCTGGCCGGCACAATGAAGACGTTTTCCAAACATCTCGATCTGGTGGCGATGGAAAGTAAGTTGAAAAAAGGGTAGCGACGCATAGCTGCATCCTTAATGCACAAGGAGCTCCACCTTCTTGCCCAAACCAAATTCAAGCAACCGATACAGCGTTGAAAGCTGAATATCGCAATGACCATTCTCTATTCGTGAGATAAAACTCTTTTTTGCGCCGATCTTATCGGCCAGCTGTTCCTGGGTCATTTTGGCAAGACGTCTTTCTTCTTTTATAAGCTCACCGATCATAAAGGCTTTGGCCTTTATTTCGAATTCCGTCCTCTTTTCCGTACCGCGTTTGCCGTAGCGTTTAGCCAGGTGCTCGTCGAATGCAGTTTCTTTTTTCCTGGGTGGCATTTTTAAATTATTTTTTTTCTATAAAATATTCATTCATCAACTTGACAGCCAATTTGATCTCATCTTACTCTGACTTCATACAATCCTTTCTGGCCTTCGATGTGTTTGAGGAATTTTTCCGGAATAAGTTCGGCATGCTCTATCAGGAAAAGCACATAGTCTATCTTTTGTTTGACCTTGTCTGTCTGCTGTTCGAAAAATTTCTCAAAATAGCGTCTATAAAAAACAACCTCTCTAATCTTTTTCACGGGAATCTACGTTTACAAAGTTAACTTAAAATGGAACAAAAACAAAAAAATAAGAAGCAAAAATAGAAGAATGCTATAATGCGAAAAAATGAAAGTAGATGTTGTAAATTAGGTTATGAAAAGTCTGCTTTTTCTATCAACCCTCCTTCTCCGCCTATTCCTCCTTCACGCCCAGCCCAAAAAAACCAACGCCGGCGCAGCCGCAGATTATTTCCCCCCACGCGGCGAATGGTCGCACCGTACACCCGCATCCCTGGGACTCGACTCGATCCGTCTTCGCGACGCCATACAATTCGCCCGCGACAACGAAGCAAAAGCACCCCGTGACCAGCACCTGGCGCAAGCCGAGACCTTTGGCCGCGAACCCTTCGATGAACCCATAGGTCCCCTCAAGGAAAGAGGCGACCCAACAGGCATGATCATTTACAAAGGTTACATCGTCGCCGAATGGGGCGAACCCGAACGCGTGGACATGACCAACAGCGTTACCAAAAGCTTTCTCTCCACCGTAGTGGGACTGGCTGTCGATCGGGGCCTCATCCACAGCGTTATGGATACCGTGGCCCCCTATATCCCCCCGATAGAGCTCTTTAATCCCGGCAGGTCACCACAAGATCCCGGAACACCACAACAGGATCTCCTGATATACCCTTTTTCCAGCCTGCATAACCGCATCCTCACCTGGGATGTCATGCTCCGCCAGACCAGCGACTGGGAAGGCACGCTCTGGGGCAAACCGGACTGGGCCGACCGGCCAGCGGGTAAATCCGAAGAATGGCCCACCCCCAAACGCAACGCACCCGGCGCCGTCTATAAATACAACGACGTCCGCGTGAATGCCCTTGCACTGGCCGCAACCAGCGTCTGGCGCCAGCCTCTACCGCAAGTGCTCAAAACATATATCATGGACCCCATCGGTGCATCCACCACCTGGCGATGGAACGGCTACCGTAACTCCTGGATCGTACTGGACGGACAACCCGTACAATCCGTCAGCGGCGGCGGACACTGGGGCGGCGGAATGTTTATCAACGCTTACGACATGGGCCGCTGGGGCTTGCTCACCTTACACCGCGGCAACTGGAACGGCAAACAGCTGATCTCCGAACAATGGGTCCGGCAGGCGCTAACCCCCACCCCCGTGCAGCCTACCTACGGTTATATGAACTGGTTCCTCAACACAGAACATAAATTACTGCCCAGCGCACCGGCCTCGGCCTTCGTACACATCGGCAACGGAACAAATTTTATTTACGTAGACCCCGAACACAGTCTGGTAGCCGTAGTGCGGTGGATAGAGAACGCATCGATGGACGGCATGGTAAAACACATACTCGAAGCGCTGCCGGCGGCCTCGTCCCGGCCATAGACAAAATGGACTCATAACCAATAAAACGAAATGGAACTCGCAAAGACATATCGAATAGAAACATCCCGTCTGCTGATCCGCTGCTACGCCCCGGAGGACGCCCCCAAACTGCAGGCCGCCATCAACGGCAGTATCGACCATCTTCGCCCCTGGATACCCTGGGCCCAGGACGAGCCGCAGGAGATCGACTGGATGGCCAAATTCATCCGCCAGTTCAGGGGACAGTTCGACCTTGGCCAGGACGCGGTCTTCGGCATCTTCGATAAAGAAGAAAAAGAGATCATCGGTGGAACGGGCCTGCATAACCGCGTGGGAAAAGATGCCCGGGAGATCGGCTATTGGATCAATGTGAAACATATCAACCAGGGTTATGCCAGCGAAGCCGTTTGCGCCCTGGTGAAAATAGGATTTGACATCGAGGGATTGGCGCGCATCGAGATACATTGCGCGGATGACAATAGCCGCAGCAATAATATTCCGCTGAAGCTGGGTTTCCGGCATGAAACGACGCTGAAAAACCATTCGACAGATAAAGAAGGGAAGTTCCGCAACGAGATCATTTGGATACTTACCGCCACCGCCTACGAGGCCAGCCCCATCAAAAACACACCTCTTCACGCGTATGATTTCCTCGGCCGGCCTATTCCTTTACCCTGAACATGGATATTGCGTTCAAACAACCCCTGTAATCCTTTGACGTTCTGGTGAAATTTTCATAAATTTGGTACTATGCAAGTACAAGTTGATATAGGATTTGACCAGCTAATCTCAATAGTCAAGAAACTTCCTGCTCAACAATGGGCGAAGTTGAAATCGGAAGTTGAAAAGAGCGATAAGGATGTTCCTAAAAACAAGGAATTAGAAGCCTTTTTGCTGCAAGCACCAACTTTCGCTCAAAAGCAGTTGGATACAATTACTGAAACACGGAAGGCTATAAACAAATGGCGGAAATAATAATCCTCGCGGACACTTCTATCCTCATCGACTTTTTTCGAAAGACAGATAAGGCAAATTCAAAGTTGGTCGCATTGGTTCGGCAGGGTTATGCCTTTTCCATTTCTGCTATTACGGAATATGAAATTTATTCTGGCGCTCCAGCGTCACAGCAAGATTATTGGCAAGATTTCCTTAAACATATCGAAATACTTCCTTTTGATAAGAGTGTTGTTAAGATTGCCGTAGAAATCAACAATACACTTAAGCGTAAGAGAAAACAAATTGATATAGCAGATCTGTTTATTGCCGCCACTGCTCTGAGCAATAATTTACCTTTTGCAACGCTTAATGTCAAACATTTTGAACGGATTGAAAACCTAAAGATTATTATGTAATTCCAATTCTTCCATTTAGCAAATTTAAGAGTTACAACAATAGTTATGGCGAAAATAATAACACTATATAACAATAAGGGGGGGGTATCAAAAACAACTACTACATTCAATCTGGCTGTTTATCTCGCTCAAACAGGCAAGAGAGTATTGATTGCAGATTGCGACCCTCAATGTAATATGACAGAGATGTTTTTTGCTGCAAGAACAGACTTGGATGACCCAGATTCTGACCTCCCCGGCACTTCAATTTATAAGGCGTTGTTACCTCGTTTCCAAGGACAACAAGCTTCTATTAACCAGGATTCAGTAAATATTACGGAACACAATATTTATCGTTCACTTTTCCTATTTAGGGGGGACATTGAATTTTCAATGGCAGAAACATATCTTAGCACCTCTTGGAACCAAGCTGTAACGGAAAACATTCATGAAAAGAATACCTATGTAGTGTTTTACAATCTTTTACAGTCTATTGCAAAGGCCAGAGGGTTTGACTTTGTTATTTGCGATGTAGGTCCAAGTACTGGAGCAATAACAAGAAGTGTAATTTTGAGTTCGGATGAAATAATCATTCCTTTAGTGCCAGATCGCTTTTGTTACCAAGCAATTAAATTATTAGGTACAGTTATTAGCGATTGGGTCAAAAGGCATCATGTTATCTCTCAAATGCTTACTCCATTTGGGATAAACCCTTTCCCTGGAAAGCCTAAATTAGCCGGTACAGTTCTTCAAAATTTCAAAGTGCATGCCGGGGCAAAGGTTAAGGAGTCTTACATTAAATGGCAAACGAAAATCTCTGAAGAAATTAAAAATTCTCTCTTTAATGTTGATGGACTTCAGCCAAAGCAGGGATTTGATGTAGATCATCCTTATACCGCATCAATTAAAGATGTAGCAGTATTAGCTCCATTGGCCCAATTGGTAGGTCGTGCAATTTTTGATGTACAGCAAGAGCATACAAAAGAGGCTTCTAGTGATGGCCGCATGTATTATGGCTCTGTTTGGCAGCCGTGGGTGGAAAAGATGACTGACTATAAGACGGAAATTGGAAAACTGGCTTCAGCTTTATGATCCCTGACTTTATTTATACTGGTTTAATCGATGTCCTTTCTTATCGCAGTCGACTAGAGGAAGATAGGCGGTCCGGAGGTTCTAAGTTTAAGGACGATTTGGAAGGTGCGTTATCGGTTTTCGATACAGTAAATAGCGCAGTGTATTCTGTTAATGCTATATCTGACACGGTAATTCTAACTTGCAATAATCATAACAATTTTATTGAATTTTTGCAAATCTTAAGAAATGTTTTCAAGGCATTTATGCGGAAAGGACTCTTAATAAGGGGAGGTGTTGCCTATTCAAAGCATTTTCAAAGTGGTAGATTAACTTATAGCCATGCGGTGGCTCGGGCTTATGAATTAGAAAGTAAAGTTGCTATATATCCTCGAATAGTGATTGATGATAATATAATTCAAATGTATTCATCAGGGACTGGATTGCCGGCATTGTTTAATAAGGGTTGGCTAATGGTTCATAATGGTATAACTTTTTTAGACGTTATTGAGCAAACAGAATGGAATGAGTATCATAATTTGGCAGCTCAAATATATGAACGGGATAAATATAAATTGCAAATGGACGAAAATGCTTTTTCAAAGCATCAATGGTTTGAAAATTATTTATTTGACCATCCATCTGCCAATATGACTGAGAAACGATATATTGAAAAAATGTCTTTAAAATAGCTTTATAGAGTGCAAAAGCTAATCTTGCCGATTAAGATTATGATAGAGCATTTTATCCATTAAAAACTATAAAAATAGGAAGAACAAAGCCTGAATCAGCAAAATTATTGCCATTTCGAATCAATGCGGGAGAAGGGATCGGAAACTGCCTTACTTATATTTTATTACACAAAGCCCTAATTTTGATGGCGTCCGGCGGCAAAGAATTGAGGCCGGAGGAAACGGGGTTCGCCAGCAACAAGGGCGCATCCTGCTAGGAGTTCGAGATCGGAGAGTGGCCCCTCCCCGCGGAAGTTCTTTGTCCAGGTTCGAGCTGGAAGCTCCGGCGCCGCATGCCCGACTTGAGCCTGGGTAGAGGCGGCACGCCGGTTCCCCGCCAGGCAGGGAGGCGCCGCCCGCCGGCTATTTCTGCGCGAGCGCCCTATATCGTAACATCGCCTCCACAAAGTAATAATCCGCATAGGTCAACGGCACGTCGACTTCCGAATGCGCCGGCAGATGCCCGACACTATGCCGGATAATGAACCCGCCGTTAGAGCCTACCACCGCCTTGTAGGTATTGGAAGAAAGATTGACAATGATCTGCTCCGCCACATTCAGATACTCCTGCCCCAATGCCGGCTCCACATACCCGCTCAATTCAATAAGAGCAGACGCCATCACCGCAGCCGCTGAAGCATCCCGCAGCGCAGGGGGCGCGCCCGGCGCATTGTAATCCCAATAAGGTATCTTATCCGACGGCAGATTGGGATGGCTCAAAATAAAATGAGCGATATGCTCAGCCTGTTCAAGATAACGGGCGTCATGGGTGCTGCGATACATCACGGTATAGCCGTACAAGCCCCAGGACTGTCCACGCGCCCAGGCAGAACTATCGGCATAGCCCTGCGCCGTTTTCTTAGCCAGCACCGCGCCCGTAGCCGTATCGTAATCTATCACATGAAAAGAACTATGATCCGGCCGGAAATGATTCTTCATCGTCGTATTGGCATGAGTGACGGCAATCCGATAAAAGGATGAATCACCGCTCTCCTTCGTAGCCCAGAACAAGAGTTCGAGATTCATCATATTGTCGATGATGACAGGATATTTCCAGGGTTTGCTGTCCCAGCTGCGGATACAACCTATCGTAGGGTTAAAACGGGTAGAGAGCGAACGGGCGCTGTTGAGCAACACGTCTTTATACTCCGGGTTGCCCAGCAGCCGCAGCCCATTTCCATAACTGCAATACATCATGAAACCCAGGTCATGCGTCCCTTTATTATATTGTTCCTTCTCCAACAGCCGCAGCCTGTCGGTTGCCTCGCGCAAAAGCGCCGTGTCATGGGAGAATTCATACAGATAGAACAAGGTGCCAGGATAAAAACCACTGGTCCACCAGTCGGCATCACTGGTTTCCAGCTTGTCGCCCGCAGCCATATAGGTCTTGGGGAGACGGTCGGCAGGCACACGGCCCATCAGCACCTTATACTGATTGACGGACTGCCGCAGCGAGCCGTCGATCAGGCGAACGAGCGCCGGTTTTGTAGGTAAATGGGTCGGTTTTTGAGCGCGTGCGGGTGCCGCCGCAAGACAGATCAGGAGCAGCAATGGAAAAATTCGGTACATGCTGCAAATGTAGTGGGAAAAGTCGGCCTGGAGGGGTAAATTTGCGGGCATGAGCGACAAACTGAAGGCACTGGCCAGTGAACTCTCCGGAGAATTATACGACGACACGGTCATGAGGACCCTATACGCCACCGACGCATCCGCCTATCGCGAAAAACCGCAAGCCGTAGCCATACCAAAGAATGTAGAAGATATCAGGAAACTGATCCAATATGCACATGCCGAAAAAACATCCCTGATCCCCCGCACCGCCGGTACATCCCTGGCAGGACAGGTGGTCGGAAAAGGCATCGTCGTAGACGTCTCAAAACACTTTACACAAATACTCGAGTTGAACACGGCCGAACGATGGGTACGCGTCCAGCCCGGCGTTATCCGGGATGAGCTGAACTTATTCCTCAAACCCTATGGCCTTTTATTCGGACCGGAAACATCCACCGCCAACCGCGCCATGATCGGCGGTATGGTCGGCAATAATTCCTGCGGCTCGAACTCCGTAGTCTACCGCAGCACCCGCGAACATCTGCTGGAAGTAAAAGCCCTGCTCAGCGACGGCACCGAAGCCGTATTCAATACCCTCGATCCCGACAGCTTCCATGCCAAATGTGAAGGACAAAACCTCGAAGCCCAATTGTACCGGTCCATCCGGACAACGCTCGGCAATTACGATAACCAGGTAGCCATCCGGACGGAATTCCCCAAGGCAACGGTAGAAAGAAGGAATACAGGCTATGCCCTGGACCTGTTACTGGAAACGGCCCCTTTTACGGCCGGACAACCCAATTTCAATTTCTGCAGCCTGCTGGCAGGTTCGGAAGGCACGCTGGCTTTTATCACCGAGATCAAGCTAAACCTCAGCCCCCTCCCACCCAAAGAGACGGGTCTTCTTTGCGTCCACTTCAATACGATAGACGAATCCCTGCGCGCCAACCTTA
>Ga0105237_10000257_pt1 | contig 75116 bp, 58 predicted proteins | sample KBSC24metaG_FD_81520 | JGI IMG/M metagenome (GOLD analysis project Ga0105237, IMG submission 81520) | Corn rhizosphere microbial communities from Kellogg Biological Station, Michigan, USA - KBS C2-4 metaG | ecosystem: Host-associated > Plants > Roots > Rhizosphere > Soil | place: Michigan, USA...
AACCCGCACACCCGCTCCCAGCACTCGTCCGAGTGGCGGAATGGCAGACGCGCTAGCTTGAGGTGCTAGTGCCCGTTAAGGGTGTGGGGGTTCAAGTCCCCCCTCGGACACGATCTTTACGCACATAGTCGGCGGACCGGGCTTCAAGGCTCGGTCCGTTCAGTTTTTCCAGCTCCACATCGACGGCGTTGGCGCCGAGGTTGTAGGTCAGTCGGAGGCCGAGTTCCGCATAGATCCTCATCTTGTCCGCGGGCTCGGCGTCGTTGATGACTTTGACGAGGTCCCGAGCGCCGTGACGAGTGCTGTGATCTCTCCGGTGCTCATTGGCTGTTGCCCCGTAGTTGATCGGAGTCTGGCTTGCAGTCCGATGCGTTCGGTTTCGATCTCGCGCATCCACTTGGCTACGACTGCCGCGTCGGCGCCTTCGTCCAGCAGCGCTCGGTACTGGGTGAGTTTCCGGTCGCAGTCCGCCAGTAGTTTTCTGATTCCTGCTACGACGATCGTGGTTTCGTTATCGATGGCCGAGGCGGCAGTGATGGCGGCGACAGTGTCGGCGAGCCGGTGTGGGGCGAACGCCTTGGCCAGCCAAGCGTCCAGTCGCGGCACGACGAGGTCTTCACGCAGATAGATCGTCGAAGGATGCTTGACGTGGTTCGCGGTCGCGTACTCGTTTAAATAACGGCACCGGTAATGCGGCCGGCCGTTGTTCAAGTTGCCCTGCATTTTGCGCCCACACAGCCCGCACCAGATCCTGCCGCGCAGGACATACGTTTGCTGGGTGGGGCCCCCGTCGCGGGGCAGTCTAGCCATGACCGCGGCGCGCTTGACCAGAAGCGCCTGTGCCGCCTCGAATTCCTCGACGGAAATCAGCGGCTCGTGCGCAACGTTGTCCGACCAGATCCACTTCTCTTGCCCGTTCCATTTCAGCTTGGTCTCATAGCCTGCGGCGACGTCCTCGATATCAAGCAGGATCTCCTGCTTGCGCTGCTTGTTCCACACTTGTCGCCCAGTGTAGCGGGGGTTGGTCACGATCACGCGGACCGCCGAGGCGCCCCAGGCGATGCCGCTGCGGTGGGAATTGCGTGCGCGGTCGTGGACTGAGGGACACAGGATGCCATCGCCGGTCAGCCGCTCGGCGATGGCCTTGAGCCCAAAACCGGCGAGGAAGTCCCGGAAGATCCGCCTGACGACGGTAGCGGCGATCGGATCCGGAATGAGGCAGTGCAGCCGTCTTCCGTCGGCAGCCTTGCCCGGATTGGGATGGGGTCCGGCGTCGCCGAGCAGGTAGCCGTACGGCGGGCGTCCGCCTAGGAATCGGCCCTCGATCTTGGCCTGGGAAGCCATGGCAGAACGGACTCGCATCTTGACGCGGTTGCGCTCGCCTTTGGACATGCCGCCGAACACGCTCATGATCAGATCGTGAGCCTCAGAGTCCGGGTCGATCGCCCCGCCTACCTCGGGTACCCAAAGTCCTACGTCGTAGTGGACGAAGACAGGCATGGTAAGGCTGTACTGATTGTCGTAGAAGGCGCGCTGAGGCTCGCCGATGACGACGGCGTCGAACCCCCGGTTAGGGTCAGCCAGCGCGGCGAGCAGTTCCTGGCCTGAGGTCGGCGTTTCCACGGCAGGGAACGGGACATGCCGACGTCGAAGAATTGGACGACGATGCGGCCGCCCATCGGTTCAACGAGCGCTGCGGCGCGTGAGACCTGCCAATTTCGGGAAGCCTCAGGATCCTGGTTGTCCTCTGTGGACACGCGGCCGTAGAAAGCGAAGCGCAGGCCAGTGAGCGCAATGGATGAGGGTGTTGAGTTCGAAATCCGCATAGTGGATCCTTTGGTTCCTGGGTGGTGCGGCCAGCCGGACACGTGGTCCGGCTGGCCTGGTGTTCTAGGGTTCAGTCCGCTGTGTGCTGTACGCCTTGCGAAGCAGTAGAAGCAGGGGTGCGGCGATTGCTGGCGTCATCGGCGGCTCGGTCGTGCTGAACCTCCGAACCAGGTCGACGCTGTACTCCTGGCCTCCGACGGCTGCCCTTTCGCCGCACTCGAAGTGACGACGATCTGCGACAAGGCGCGAGCCGAATCCGAGCGCCTGCTCAGCAAGGGTCGACACCGCTGGCACTTTCCCGACCTGCGTTGGTGGTGGTCAGTCGAGCTGCCCGCCGGCGTACGCCACAAGGACGCCAAGACGTTGCTCCCCGCCGCGCTCCGATTGCTCGAGGCGCACGGCATCGCCCATCCGGAGCCGAGCCCGTTCGGTCCGGACTCGAGCATGCCGGCCATCAAGTGGTACGTGGACAACCACGTATCAGCCCACGGGTTCGCCAATGTCGCCACGGACGGTTCGAGCCGCGTGCGAGAACCCGGCTCGGTCATCGTCATGGCTCCGGGTGTCGGTGGCGTGTCGGGAAGCGTCGAGGAGATTCCGCCGTGGATCACCGGCGAGCTGAAGTCGTCGACACTGCTCCAGTCGAAACTCGCCAAGTTGCAGCAGTCGGGCTTCGATGAACAGCACCTGTTTCTGTTCATCGACATGGGCGGCGTGCCGTTCTCGGTGTACGACAACCTGGCCTCGGACACCGACACGCCGTCCACGGCGCCCACCCTGGACACCATCACGCACCTGTGGCTGTTCCCCGATCCCGCCTTCTCTACCTTCCTCGCCTGGAGTCCGAACGGATGGCGACGCCTGACGACTCCAGCCACCGCCGAGTCGCCGTGAGCCGTTGGCCACGCCTGACGACTTCGAAGGAAGGGGACCACGTTCGTGGCCTTGGCGGTGGGGCTCCGGCGCCTGAGTGGCGCCGCAGCCCCGATCCTTGCAACTTCGAACTGTTCAGCTGCGCGCTGGCCGGCGCCGTCCTCGCATTAGGCGCAGGGGAACTCGCCCTTGAGTACTGGGAGCAACTTCCTCAGGAACGCCTCCGCCCCGATTTCAGCGACGATGCTGACGTTCGCGGCCAACCAATCCTCCTCGCTGACCGACGGAGGATGCGCGACAAACAGGTCCTCGTGAAGTTCGATCGCGTAGAACGGGTTGATCTGTATCGCCATGACGTCGGCGTCCGTCAGGGCCGCGGCATCGTTGCGCTTCTTGAAGTTGCTCATCGTCCACCTTGGATGTGAGGAGGCGTTTACGGTCACGACGCGGGCGTGGCGAGCCGGGGTGCGGGTGGTCGCGATCGACATATGCACCGTGTTCAGGTCGGCCGTGGACGCTTCGCTGCCGCACGCCACCCTGGTGGTGGACCGGTTCCACGTCGCGCAGCCGGCCGACGCCGCCGTCGCCGCGGTCCGGCGGCGCGTGACGCTGCAGCAGCAGGGACGCCGGGGCCGCAAGGGCAGCTGCGAGTGGGAACTCAGGAACCGGCTGACCCGCTCGGCCGCCCGGATACACGCCGACCACTTGGACCCGATGGTCACTGACCTGCGAGCACTGCCCAAGCACGTCGGGCAGCCGATCCTGGCAGCGTGGAACGTGCAAGAAGACCTGATGGACCCGGTCAAGTTCGAGGAGCCCTGTGGGCCGGCGGCCGGAGCCACGCGCGCGGTCAGCTCCGGAACGTCGGCGTCAGGACGAGGACGCACGGACATTAAGCACGCTCGCTCTGGTGACGCGATCGAATCGCTCACCAGAAGCCTGACGCGCCAGCATCATCAGACGTCGGCAGTCGTCGGGATTCCCGACAGAGTCTGTCCTGGTCAGCGATGCCATCCGCTCCTGCAACGACCACCACTCAACAGCCCACGCCTCAGCCTCAGCCGGCGGCGTCCTGCCCATACCTCTATAAAAGCTCAGCTCAGAGGTCAAAATCGGACTGCCTTACTAGGTGAACGAGCGCAAGCTGGGTCCGGTTGTCCGTTCCTGTCTTCCTCATAGCGGACATAACGTGTTTCTTGACAGTGTCGACACGGATGTGAAGCTCGTCGGCGATCCGGCTGTTGGACAAACCTTGGGCGACAAGTCGTACCACCTCTGCCTCACGGGCGGTCAGAACAACGCCTTCGCGTGTTTCTTGTGAACGAGCGAAGTAATCACGAAGGTGCGGGGCGAGGTGCCGTGTCAAGAGTCTCATGAGCATACGGCCGCGTTCATCGATGCCCGCCTCGTCGGAGACGTAGCGGCAGACGAGGGCGGACCCCGCCGATCCGGCGTCGATACATCCATGGAGCAGATCGGCGATCCGATGCCGGACGAGGTACCCGCCGACGAACCCCCATTCGGCCTCTGTGCTGTGTCCGCGCACATCGGCCAACGTCACCGCGCCATTCGAGACGATCAGACGACCGGCACCGGGGGTCTTGAACGGATTTTTCAGGTACCAGCGATCCAGATACTCGTCTACGAAAACCGATGAACGATTGGTGAATATATATCCGGAGGCGGTGGCGGCCGCCGGAAAAGGCGCCACCTTTTCCGGGATATCAACGATCACAACGTCGGTCCAACCCAGGTTTCGAGCGAGCGATTCTCGAAGTCGATCGAAGAACATCGTCTCGCCGGCTCCCGAGACATCTTCCAGGATTGATAGCAGACTGCGATAGTCACGAGACTCCAATGGGTCGGAGACGGCCCCATCGGAACGGTTGCCGACCACTTCTTCCCCCGTTCGACAGAGAACACACACGTGCGGCGGATCGGAAAAATCATGGAGTCCTGCGTCGAGCGGGGCAAGCGCTTAAGCAATCTTTGAAGCGGCGAGCGCAGGTCCCCACAAAGCAGACTCATATGGGCAAACGCCACACCACGATGGCGCCTTCGCGCACACATCAGGCCTCTGGTACGCATGCAGCCGCATCCGACGCGCGCAGGTATGAGCCAGGATACTGTTGGGAACGGATCCATTTCCCGTTCCGCAAAGGAGCCACTATGGGCTATTCGCGCCTGGACCTGGGAAACACAGCCCGCCTGCACGTCAAGGTCGTGCGCGATCCCGCACCTACGCTGATATCCCTGCTGGCCGACGTCTACGGGGATCGGCCGCAAGGCGTCGCAGAGCCGTGGCGCCGGCTGATACGAGAAGTGATGCCGACGGGAGCCGCAGCAGTTCTCCACCCCGTTTTCGCACCAGGCTCTCCGATACTGGTGGACTGCGTAAGCCCTGGGATCCACGATCACGGGTCCGCACCAGACCCGACGGACTACCTCGAGCAGATCCGGGACACCGCGCCTGGAGTGCTGCTCGACCAGCTCCACGAAGTCCATGGCGAGGACTTGCCCGTCCAATGGCGTCCGGTGGGCGCGGCACCCGTCCGGTGGCTGCACGGCTTCGCCGACGTCATGGCAGGCGCGTGGGATGCCTTCGCACCGGTGTGGAGCCGTGCTTCGGCGTTGTTCGACCGGGAGATCGAGCGCATCGGATCGGCTGTTGTCCGCGACGCGCCGGAGACGATCCTGCTGGGTCTCGGCTCCCGTCACTACTACCGCGAAGGCATCCTGCACATCGAGGACCGATATCCGGCTGACTTCGCGCTCGGGGAACGCGTGCTCGCCTTCGTGCCGATCATCTCCAGTTCCGCCCCGACCCTGTGCGAGCTCGACGCCCCGGACATGGTGTGGCTCGGTTGCGCGATGCCCGGTCAGGGCCGCCTTCACGAACCCGGCGAGCATGTCCCACCCAGCACCGACGCCCTCACCATCGCCATCGGGCCAGCTCGTGCCCGTATTCTCCGCATGTTGACAGCACCCGCCGCGATGTCCGACATCGCCGGCTGGATCGACGCAACTGCTCCGGCAGCCACCTACCATTGCCGTCGGCTGGAGGCCGCCGGCCTTCTCGTCCGGAGGCGACAGGGCTTGTACACAGAGGTCCGGCGCACATCCCGCGGCGAAGCACTGATCGATCTCTTCAGCTGAAAAGGCGCCTCGGGGTCGTCCGCGGATCGCGCCCGCTTCAGCGGTGGCCGCGTATGAATCTTCGGCGCAGGCACCGTGCGGGTCTTTTATTTCCCGAAGGCCGGTGTCGTCCCGCTTGTGGGTTTCGAAAACCTCGCGCAGGGTCTGGCCTGGCAGTTCTGAATCGTCATCGCAGGATTCTTATGCCGCCCGGCGGTACTCGTTGATGAGGCCGCCGAGGACCGGTTCGCGGCGTAAAGCACGGCCCGCAGGCGGCGTTCACTGAAGATGAGCATGCGGTCGGTGCACTCGGTCCGGAACATCGACAGCCAAGTATTCGATCAAAACAGGATGGTCTGCTACGGAAGACTTTTGAGCGGCCGGAGCAGCTCGGGTCGATACTCGAAATGCATCGTGTCGTAGTGCAACCAGTGACCTCCCCAGATGAACCCGTGGTCCTCAAAAACGGCGATAATTTCCAGCGGTATCCGGTTGCGAAATCTTGGAACATCGGCCAAGCCGATGGCGTTCTCGACGACGTGTTCCTGGTCCCGGGTCAGGCCCTTCGCATGCTTGAAGTCCCATAGCCAGTAATTTGATACCGCTATGCCGATATCAATAGCAATACCGAAGTTGTGCGCACTTCGCCGGTTCGTCCCCGCCACCAATTTGGAAGTGTACGTCCCACCCGCGCCCGAAAAATACTCCGAGAACTCGGCGCTGAAGTCTGATAGTTCACGTATGACCGATGCCATCCGCGAATCAACCCTGTTCACGCGACTCGCGGGGATCATGTTGTCTTTGCAACCAGGGCTGCTGTACGAGGTGTCATAGATTACGGAACCAATCCAAGGGATCTCGACAAGGTGCGCGCGCACTTCATGTTCGGTCGCGCCGTACATCTTGGTGAAGAACGGCTCGAAACGCAGCCTTCCGGCATCGGAGACGCCGCCATGCGAGCCTCGCTGATAAGGCATCGCGATCTGATCGAGAAGCGTGGGATCGGCAAGTCGGGCCGCCATGTCACGTTCTTCGATGCGCGGAATGGGAATAATCTCGCCGCCCATCGTCTCGTTCACTCTCATCCTCGTGCCATCATGCCAAATTATGCACTCCGAATCGATGTCAATAATGTGATCGGCGTACGCTGTCGTCAATATCTCGTGCGGCAGGTTGCTCATCACCCGGACCTTTCATCTTCGCAGAGCCTTCATGCGGGAATCCATCAATCTCCGATTTACCGCTTCACTGATCCGCGTGCACCACCGGCCATACCTTTTCCCCGCGGGCTCCTTCATCGGCCGTGGATGCACACGACTTGCCGTAGTGGTCGAGGCTGTCTTGAATGCCGGCCGAACCGTCGCCCAGCGCAGACAACTGGGACGCATAGCTGGCGACCGCCTCAAGTTTGGCCGTCCATGAAGCGTCGCCGCATATATTGACGATGGGATTCCCTCTGGTATAGGGGGCGGGAAGCGGCAGGTAGTTCTGCGAACGGATTCCGTAGGGCAAGTCCTCCCAGAGTCGAACCGGCAGCCCTGCTGCCGCGCCGGCCTGTATAGCGGCATCCCGCACCCGTTGGTGGTCAACGTGCCCAATGATTGCGGAACACGTCATCACGGATGTCGGTGAATGAGCGGAGATCAGCTCAAGGATCGTTTGGCTCACGGCCTCGATAAGCGAGAACTCACTGTCCCGACGGAGGGATCGTGTGGCGGCGCCTTCGATGAGCCAGTTCCCATCGTCGGTGCGACGATAGATGCCGTCAAGATAGTTTCCGTGCAGGGGGGTCGCACCAAGTACCTTCATCGCGGCAAGATCTTCTTTGCGGCGCGGTGAAACGGCATCGTCTCCGAAGCCCCAGATGTTATGAAAGAATTTCGCGGCCGGCGAGAAGGGAGGTTGCGGGATGCCCGCAAGAGCGGTATAGACGAGCACGCTCTTCCCTTGCTCGGCCAGGTCGGCAATTGATCCGCCAAACGACAGCGCGGCATCATCGAGATGAGGTGAGACAACAAGCACATCGAAGTTCGCCATGTACGGATTCAACTCCTTGATCGATCGGATCTATTTCGGCGCGGGCCTTCATTGTTCGCCGAGTGGCCGAGATGGCTTCCGTGCCCTGTTGATCGCCTTTACTTCCACGTCTGGAAACAACCCGGGCCTGCCCCGATATGCCTCGAGGTTCCCGATGCCGTAAACATCGACCCAGAACTGCTCGCGATGGCTCACCAAGCTGACCAGGCGGGTATCCGACGCGAACTGCTCGTGGATGTCGCGAGTTTGGCTGAGCGTCTCGCCAGAGTCTGCCCAGTGTGTGAGCAGGAGGATTCCGCCATCGGTAAGGCTGCTGATGGCGCTATTTCGGAACGCCGATAGCTGAAACGAGTCAAGATAGTAGAGGATCTCCACTGCCAGGACGAGGTCGAATTTTCCTTCGGGCCATTGGCGGGGGATATTCAAGTTCTCAAAACACACTTGTCCTACGCCTGGCTCATCCGAGTACATCGCGTACCGTTCGCGCGCTCGCTCAAGTCCTGCCTCGGCGAAGTCAACCGCGAGTACTTTGTCGCAACGGCGTGCCAGCTCCATCGTGTGCACTCCTGTTGCGCAACCCGGTTCGAACGCTGTGCGGTATCGGCGGTCGGGGAGCGCCGAGAAGGTCACGTCACGCTTGCGTTCCTCGTACCATCGCGTCTCGAAGAGAAACGGATCAGGCTCCTTACGGTATACTCTCTCAAAGAATGACCGGCTATTGATGTCGGTGCTGCTCAAGTGCCCCCTCATTTCTCCATGCCAATCTCGATCAGGAAGTGGCCGTAGGGATTTCACCCGGCCATCCGGCGTTGCCGGAGATTTGTCTGCCCCAGAAGCATCACTGCGAGGCGACTCCAGAGTTCCGATAACCCCGCGCCTGCATCTCGAACAATCGTGCATACGACCCGCCGCCGGCCATCAGTTCGGCGTGGCTACCGCGCTCGGTGATGACGCCGCCATCGAGCACAATGATCTGGTCGGCCATGGACACGGTGGAGAACCGGTGTGAGATGAACAACGCGATGGTGCCCCGTGCTGCGGCGGCCTCGCGAGCCCAGGTCATGTGGTGCTCGAACATTCGGTGCTCGGCTTGTGGGTCCAGGGCCGCGGTCGGCTCGTCCAGGATCAACACGACCGGCTCGGGGCGCATCAGCGCACGTGCCAGGGCGAGCTTCTGCCATTGGCCGCCAGAGAGGTCGCGACCGTCGGGAAAGCTGATGCCGATCGGTGTTCCCAAACCAGCCGGGAACTGCTCGACCAGTTCCAGCGCACCAGCGTCGGCCAGAGCTGTACGCACGGCGAGGTCGTCATCGATCCGCGGCACATCGCCGATGCCGACTACCTGTCGTACCGGGAACTCCGGCCTGACGAAGTCTTGGAACGCAGCAGAGGTAGCCTCACGCCAACGTCTCGGCGCCATCAAGGCGAGGTCGACGCCATCAATGAGAATTCGGCCGCCAGAAGGCTCGTACAAACCGCACAGCAACTTCACCAACGTCGACTTGCCGGCACCGTTCTCGCCGACCAGCGCCACCACGGTGCCGGCCGGCAGCGTGATGTCGATATCCCGCAAGATGTCCCGGTCGGTGCCGGGATACCGGAACCGCACCCTCGCCAGCCGGATGCCCTCACCGAGCTCGGTCGGCCCCGCCTCGGTTCCCGTGGCCGCGGCGTCGTCCGCCGCCGCGGCCGCTGTCATTCGCCGCAATCTTGCGCCGACCAGCCCGGTCTGCTGGATGTTCAGGGCCAGGCCCAAAAGCTGCGTGACGCCTGTGGCCACTTGCCGCGCCAGCATGATCGCCAGCACCACGTCGCCCGGTCCAGCGTGTCCGTTGACAGCGCCGCGGACCACCGCGAACAGCGCCAAACCGTAGGCCACGCCGAACACCAGCTGGCCCGCGGCGCGAGTCAATGCCCCGATTGTCTCAGTACGTTGTTGAGTCCGTCCCAACCGCAGGATCAGTTCCTCCTGCCGGCGCTCCAGTTCACCGGCTAATCCGGCCAGGCGGATCTCCATCATCGGGCCCGGCTTCTGGGCCAACGTCAGCAACGCGTGCGCCCGCCGATCGTCTGCCTCGATGGCAGTACGCGTCCGTTCCGAGACACGCTGTGAGTAGCGTCCGGCGAAGTACGGCGCGAGCGCGGCCAACGGAAGCAGCATCAGCAGTGGCTGCAACCTGCCCAGCAGCACGGTCGTCACCAGCATCTGCGTGACGACGGCCACGGTGTCCAACAGCCCGCGCACCATATAGCCGAGCTGGAATATGTCCTTCTGTAACAGGGACAACTCGTCGGCGAATCCGGGGTCCTCCTGCCGGGTCAAAGTGACTCGGTGCTGCACCGTCTTCACCAGGTGGTTCGTCGTGGCGACTGCTGCTCGTTCGCCCAGCACTCCGAATGTCATCGACACGAAGTGACTCATCGTCAGCTGTACCACGGTCAGCAGCGCGACGCAGCATCCCGCGAAGACCGTGGCTCCTGCGGTGCGTCCGTCCGCGGCGTCGTTGACCAACGCCGCGAGCGCGAGCCCGAGTAACGGCCCTGACAGAGCCCCCGAGAAGATCATCAAAGTGCCCGCGATGCCCCGCGGTAGGTCTTCACGCACCAACAACCAGGCTGTTGCGAACGCGTCCCGGCCTGCGTGGAACCATCCTTGCCCGGGGTCGGTCGTCTTCACGCCCCCTCCCCGCCGGTCTCGACCGCACCCAGGCCGGTGGCTGCTTGCGTCGGCGCCGCGAACCGCGCCGCCTGAATCGTGAACATCTCGGCGTAGCGCCCGCCCAGGGCCATGAGCTCGTCGTGTGTGCCGTTCTCGACAATCCGGCCACCGTCCAGCACCACGATCCGATCGGCGCGCCGCACGGTTGCGAAACGGTGCGAGACCACGATCGTGGTGAGGCCGCGGGTCAGCTCGAGGAAACCCTCGATGAAGTCAGCCTCGGCCCGGATGTCCAAGCTGGCGGTAGGCTCGTCGAGGATCAGCAGCGAGGCGCCGCCCTCCACGGTCAGCATGGCCCGGGCCAACGCGACCCGCTGCCATTGGCCCCCGGACAGATCGGTGCCGCCGGTGAATTCGCGGCTGAGCGTCGTGTCGAACCCCTGGGACAGACCGCTGAGGTATTCCGTGGCACCGGCGCGGGACGCGGCTCGTTCGACGGCGCCGCGATCATAGACCAGCTCGGCCGATCCGAACCCGATGTTGTCGGCCGCCGACAAGGGATAGCGACCGAAGTCCTGGAAGGTCGCGGCTATCTGGCGCTGCCAGCGCGCGGCGTCCAGCGCCCGGGCATTGACGCCGTCGACGACGAGGCGGCCGCTGTCCGGTTCGTAAAAGCGACACAACAACTTGATCAACGTGGTCTTTCCCGCGCCGTTCACGCCGACGACCGCCAGTGAGCGCCCAGCCTCCACTTTCAGGGTGAAGCCGGACAACACGGGTTCGGTCGCGCCCGGATAAGTGAAGGAGACATCCTCGAACAGCAGCGATTCCCGCACCGGCCCGAGCTGCGCGGCCGGTGCGGAGTCATCGGACTTCGGCGGCTGCGCCTCGGCCGTCGCCGCCTCCACCAGCTCGAGATGCCGAAGGTAGGTCAGGCCGTAGGAGATGGTGTAGTCGGACTCGTCAAAGGCAGCGCCGATTCCCAGCACCGCTATCACCGCCTGAGCCGCGAGGGTTGTGGAACCGGCCGTCAGGCCGCTACCGAACCGAAGCTGCGCCAACGCCATCGAACCGCCGAGAATTGTGAGGAATGCCCCGCCGACGAACGGCGTGATGAACGTCCGCGATCGCACCCTCCACAGCATCCTGAAATAGCCCAGGCTCTCCTCGGCGCCGCGATCGGCAAGCCATGGCCCGAATTCGAAGACCCTGGCCTCTTTGCCGACGGCCGGGCTCAAGCCCTGGTTCGACAGAAACCAATGCCGACGTCGCAGCTGGATGGTGTCCACGATGGCCTTCGAGTAGGTGCTCGCACCATGCCGATGCGTCACCCGCAGCACCATGCCGCCGGCTCCTGCCGCCAGCGCGGCGATGGGACCCAGCTCTACCACGATGATGATCAGAGCCCCGAGGAAGGCGGTATATCGTGCGATCAGGGTCAGCATCGCGGCTGCGGCACCGCCGGGAGTGGCCGCTGTACGCCGCATGTTGGCGATCGTCTCGTCCAGCGCCGCGCGCACAGTGGGATCCTCCATTACCGCGATCCCCGGGGCCGAGTAGTTCGCGGCCATCAAACGCCGATAGGTGTCGACGTCGATGTGGTATTTCAAGGTCCAGCCGACCAGTTGCTGAACCGGCGCCAACACCTGGGCCGCCACCAGCGTCGCAGCGGCGAGCAGAATCAGGAACTCCAGCTGGTGCCATCCCGCCGATCCGGTACCACCGGTCGCCGCGGCCGCGACCTTCCCCACCGCCGCGCTGCTGAACAGCATGAAAGCCACCGGAGCCGCGCCGATCACCAATTGGAGCAGAGTACCGAGGGCCACTCCCGACGCCGGTGCCTGTCGCAGGAGACGCAGCACTCGCAGTCGATCATGGAAGGCGGCTGCTCGACGTCGAAGGATCTTGGAAAGAAGCGGCGGGAGCGCCTTTTCCGCAAAGGCCGCGACGGCCTTTGCGGGATCCGAGTTCGACAAGGCGAGGCTCCCTTATGAGGTGTCCGGGTAGGCCTCCTGACCGTTCGTCAAGGATTTGACTGATGGAGTCGTGGAGACCGAAGCTATGCAGCGCAGCCAGCGTGTGGACAACTGTTACCCGGCCACGTTTCCCCCTCCGTGTGTTCACCGCTGCATGCCCGAACTCCCATGGAGCTGTTGGCCGGTGATCGTGGTCAGCCGCGGACGGTGCCCCGAGGGCGAGTCGCCACCCAGAGTGCCGATGACAGGCCCCTGCGATACTCTGCAGTGAAGATCACGCTATGCGGCGCGTTTGGTGGCGTCAAGGGTTTTTGCCATGGAGCTTGGGATCGCAACTAAACTACGTAAGCTGTTTGGCGCCCGTCCTGATACGGCCGAGGGCCCCTGATCTGGGTGAATGCGGTCCATGGTGTCTCTGCGACTCCTTTCGAGGCTGCCTCGCGTGATCGAATCCGTGCCGCAAGCGGCCAGGGAGGTTGCTAAGTTTCGGACATGCCTGTATCAAAGGTCGATAGACAACGAACCTCGCTCGGGCCGCCCACGGATTAGAGAGACATGATCACCGAGTCCCGGCAGTACCCCTTGTCGCCCTCCCAGTCATGGATGTGGCAGCGGACGCTTCACTTCAAGCACGTAGGTCAGTCGACGGAGAACTACAATCGCGTCATAGCCTTCAGGCTGCGCGGCAACCTCGCTCCGGAACTCCTTGCCGCCGCGCTCCGTCAGGTGATCGAGCGCCACGAGCCGCTTACGGCGCAGTTGTCCGGAACCACCGCGACACCGACGCAACACGCCGGAGAAGCGAAGGACGTCGTCGAAGTCATGGACCTGCGATCGATTCCCGCCGACCGGCGTCAGCAGTGGGCCGTCACCGCCGTCTCAGAACTCGTCACCACGGCCTGGCGTCCCTTCGAGGAGTCGCCGACACGCGCCCGGATCGTGATCATCGAGCCGGACGAACTGCTGGTGGGCTGGGTGGCGCATCAACTTGCTTTCGCCGGTGCTTCCTCCACTCTGTGGTTCAAGGAGGTGATCGCCATATACCAGGCGTTGCTCGCGAAAGATGAAGCGACACCGCCCCCCGCCCCCAGCTATTTCGAATACGCCCGGCACGAGGCTGCCCGCATGACCTCGGCCAGTACGCTCAAGCGGGTCGCCAGCCGACTCGAAGACCTGGCTGGAATCCCGCCTTTGACCGGACTGCCGACCATCGGCCCCCGCGATCGGCTCGACGCTTACCAGCTCACGGTCCACCCGGTACCGGCAGACCGCGAGCGGATGTGTCTCGAACCCACCAAAACGTTGTTTGTCGCCGTTATGGCGGCCTGGGTAGCGGCACTGGCACACTATGCCGGCAACAATGATCTCTGTGTCTGGTACATGTTCGATGCTCAACCGGCACCGGAACACGAACGCATGATGGGAAACTTTCTCAATCTCGTGCCTGTGCCTGTCCGTGGGATCGGCCGCGCCAGCGGCGCCGAGCTCAGGGATATCGTTACTCGCGCATACGACTACTCTTACCTGCGTGCCGGCATCCAGTATCAGGGGCTCGTCGAGCAAAGTGATCCCCACCGAGCCCCCCACGACGCCGTGGCCCTGTTCACTTCGGGCGCGATTGTCAACTTCCAGGACAGCTGGGCGCCGACCACGGGGGCGTCGCTCCTGCCCTTCCCCGAAGGAGAGATCGAGGCGGTCGTGATCCCGCGCAAGCTGGAGGCTTTTCTACTGAAGGACGGCAAAGATCGCGATGTTTGGGCGCAGGAAAGCCCTCAGCTCTCGTTTCAGCGAACACAGTCAGGACACATCGCGGTGGTTATCGTGCACAACTCGGCGTTGTACGCCTCCGAGTTCATCGACGCGCTGGGGCAGACGTTCCTGAAGCGCTTTGATTCCCTGGAGATCTGCACGAAAGCCAGAGTTTTGGCCAACCAGTGAAAGAGCCGGCCCGAACTGTACATGCCTAGAAGCCATCGCGGACCCAGCCGGACGGGCCGACATCTCGAAGGTTGCCCAGAACGGCGCTGTATCCGGCGGGTCGCCAGGCCAGTCGCATGAAGCGGCTCCGGGTATGTGTGGGCGTCTTGAACCCTGCCTTGGGAGCAGCCACGTCATCAGCATTCGCTCTTCTGGCGGCCTCTTGACGGAAACGACCGACGACATTGTCGATCGAATTCTGAAACGACCTGTGCCGCAAGATTGTTTTGTCCATGCGTTCCACCCGTGGGGGTCGGTCGCACGTGGTCCGGGCTTGCCAGCTTGTGGAGGGCATTGAATATAGAGGGGGAACGGTGCCGTCGCATCGACCGGGATTGGCACGACCGGATCGGGTGCGGGCTCAGTGTGGCCCACCGCCGACTGGAACTCTACGACGTGTGTCGCGATGCCGAACCGACCCGGGCCGCCGCGAAGGTCGCGATCGCTCAACGGGCCAACTTGGAGTCGATGGCTCTGGTACGCAGTACTCCAGGCCGGGGCACACAAGTGGATGTCTGCGTGCCGCTGAGGAGACGAGCCTCGAATGACACAATCTGAACCGATCCGTGTCGTCGTCGACGACGACCACACTCTGCTCCGTGAAGGCATCCGGGAGATTTTGGAGATGAACGAGGATATCCTCGTCGAGGATGAGGCCGGGACCAGCCCGGACGGGATCGCCGCAGTTGCCATGCACCGTCCCGACGTGGTCCTGCTGGACGTCGAGCTGCCCGGCGGCGAGGTCACCGACACCGTGGAACAGATGCGGAAGCTGGCGCCGCGCACCCAGATCACCATCCTGAGTATGTATGACGCACCGCAGCTGCTGCGGAGGCTCATCAACGGCGGCATCCGCGGCTATCTTCTCAAGAGCGTGGGCCGGCAGGATCTGGTCGTGGCGATCCGCAGCGTGTATGCCAATCCAGGCAACATCGTGCTCTCGGTGTCCCAGGAGAGTCTGACCCAGATGCACACGGCGGAAGAGAGCCGGCTGTCTCGGCGGGAGCAGGAGATCCTCGAGCTCGTGGCACAGGCACTGAGCAACGGACAGGTCGCCACTCGCCTCGGAGTCACCGAAGCCACCGTCAAGCGCCACCTGCGCAATATCTTCGTCAAGTTCGACGCCGTATCCCGGATCGATGCCGTCAACAAGGGGATCAAGTCTTCCGCGATCAGGTCCCGGCGATAGCGGTGGACTTCCCACCTGTGTCCGACGCGCTGGTACTGTCTGCCAACAGGCGGCCGTGTCGCCCGACTCGATGTCTGCAGTCCGCAGCCGCAGGACTGCGATGCATGCGCGGCTTCGCCTTGCCGACCCACCGCCCCGTCTTGTGGCCGCCAGTCACACGTCGAACGACTGCACTGCCGCTGAAGTGCTGGTCCAGGCGCGCCACCGGTGACTGGGCCGAGTCCGACCAACCGCGTGCAGAGCCGGCGGCCTCAGCGACTCTGGCGGAGGTCGACTGCGCATCAGTTCATTCAACTTTAGTGGAATGTACGTCAACCTCTTGTTTGGCTACCGTAGTACGCATTGCCAGATGGCGGCCGTGGATGAGTCGCACCACTACCTCGTCGCCGGAGCGTTTTGGCTGTGGACGTGAGCGGACGGCATCCGAGGTGGGGAGATTTGGAGCGTTGCGTCCCATGCAGATCGAAGAAGCGATCAGCGACTGTCCCGTGCACTGCGCCAATGCGGTCGCGAGCCTCGCGGACGAGTTCGTGAGGATGTGGACTGCTTTCACAGAGCGAGCACGCTCACCCGCGGTCGCCGCATGACAGTCGTGGGCCGCAGCGGGGCTTGGAGTGGACGTCGCCGTGGGGGACGCTGGATCTGCACGTCGGCGGGCTCGATCAAATCCGCTGTCCGGCGTCGATCAACCACTATCGCAGCCCCCTGGCCTATCATGCGGAGCGCTGGATGCGGGGGCGTCGTCGCTGTCAGAGGGCTGAGCCTACCAAGGAGCTTGATCTTGGCCTGCAGACCCACCATGACGCGGTGGCACGTCAGCCGGACAAGCCGTTCGCCCCGCGCGCCGCACATCGCGGTTCTGATGCTGTCAGAGGCGCGGAGGGCGTGAGGGCCCTACAAGTGACTGGCGTGGCATATGAGGTGCAACTACATTGGTGTGACCCCAGATGGTTGAAGGCTTGCGTAATGGGGGCGCAAGCTGCCTGTGGTTGACAACCTATGGGGCGTATGGACCGTAGAGGGGGAGCCGTGTCGGAAGAGATGCGTAAAAGTATTGTCGGTTCTTGGGAATCCGATCAGTCTGATGACAGCGTCTCGCTCGCGGACCTTCTTGACGCCAACCGTCACAAGATCCTGGATCGGTATCGGGCGGAGCTGAACAAGTCTGGCAGCACTTTGCTCGCCCGGCCGGAAACCGAGGAACAGGTAACGGCGAATGCCGACCAGATCCTCAGCGATGTCATCGAAAGCTTGCGTGTCGGGCAGGTGCGAATAGATTCGCACTTCAAGGTGATCTCGCGAGAGATCGGCCTGTCCCGGGCCGCCGATGGGACTCACCCCAGGGAGTCGCTGCACGCTGCTTCGATCTTCTTCCGTACCGCGTTGTCTGTTGCCGCGAACCTGATCGAGGCCGGTGGGCTGACCAGTGACCAGTTCGTAGTGGTCGCTTTGGCGCTGGAGCGTAGTATCGCAGCGCGGGTGCGGGAGTCGGTTGCCGCCTACACCAGCTATCTGCTTGATCGAGTGCACGAGGTGCAGTCGGAGGAGCGCCGACGTATCGCCCGGGAGCTGCATGACCGGATTGGGCACGGGTTGAGTGTGACGCATCGTCAGCTCGAACTTTACGATGTGTACCGTAGTGCTGAGCCGGTGCGGGCGGCCGCGAAGGTGGCTGTTGCTCAGCGTGCGAACTTGGAGTCGATGACCAATCTGCGTGCGCTGGCGGCTGATCTACATCCGCGAGAGACGGTACAGGGGTTGCATAAGGCTCTGCTCAGGTATTTGGAGACCGCTGATACGGAGCGTGTTTTGGTGCGGCTCCATGTCAACGGTGATGAGAAGTGGGCTGATGTGGATGTATTGGATCAGGTCTTCCTGATCCTTCGGGAGGCCGCGCACAATTCGCTGCGACACGCCGGCGCGTTGACGCTGGCCATCGGTGTTGATATCGCTCCGTTGGAGATCCGGGCCTCGGTTGTCGATGACGGGGCGGGGTTCGAGCCGGATCTTCGGGTCGGAGCAGGTGGTGTCGGTCTGTCCTCGATGTATGAGCGGGCTCGGTTGCTCGACGGGACGGTTCTGGTGCGCAGCGGCCCGGGCAAAGGTACGCAGGTGGACGTTTACGTGCCGTTGAGGAGGCGGGTTTCGGATGGCGCCGGCTGAGCCGATCCGTGTCGTTCTCGTCGATGATCACACGCTGGTTCGCGAGGGAATCCGTGAGATTCTTGAGGTGAACGACGATATCGTGGTCGTCGATGAGGCGGGGACCAGTCCGGAGGGGATCGCGGCGGTCACCAGGCACCGGCCCGATGTGGTGCTCCTGGATGTCGAGCTTCCCGGTGGAGAGGTCTCCGATACCGTGGCCCGGATGCGAGCGCTGGCGCCGCGTACCCAGATCATTGTCTTGAGCATGTATGACGCGCCACAGTTGCTGCGCAGGCTCATCTCCGGTGGTATCCGGGGCTATCTGCTCAAGAGTGTGGATCGGCAGGAGCTGGTTTCCGCGATCCACAGCGTGCATGTCAACCCGGGAAATATCGTGTTATCTGTGTCTCACGAGAGTCTGACCCAGATGCACACGTCCGCGGAGAGCCGGCTATCTCAACGGGAGCAGGAGATTCTTGAGCTTGTGGCGCAAGCGTTGAGCAACGGGCAGATCGCTACCCGCTTGGGGGTGACCGAGGCGACTGTGAAAAGACATCTGCACAACATCTATGTCAAGCTCGGTGCTGTGTCCCGGATCGACGCGGTCAACAAAGCGATCAAGTCCTCTGCCATCAGGGCCCGCCGTTAGGAGCCGTCGCGCGGCGGAACGCACCCTACTTACTGCCGGGCAGGCCGAATCCGCCGACCGGGAACGCGGCCGTGAGCCGATCGGCGACCTCCGACGGTATCTGCACCCGCCGGGCCATGAGATTCATCTCCAAATGGACGCGGTCGCGGGTGCTCGGCACCGCGGTGACGTCCGGCCCGCGCGACAGCAGCCACGCCAGCGCCAGCCGTGCCCGGCCGGTGTTCAACTCGGTGGCGAGTTCTTGGAGCTCGCACAACGCCTTGGCGAGGGCCGGGTGCCGCAAGGCCTCGGCAGAACCCGGATCCAGTGTGCGGTCGGCGAGCGTCCCTCCACCGAGAGGAGCGGCCGCCACCACGATGAGTCCCAGCTCCCGCGCGACAGGCAGGACCTCTACTTCCATCCCGCGCTCGAGAAGCGAGTACCGTGACGAGATGGCGACGATCGGGTGTGTGGCGTGCGCTCTTCGCAGGTCTTGTCCGGTCCCGTCTGCGATGCCTAGCCCCCGGATCTTCCCGGCTGCCACTAGTTTCGCCAGATCGCCCACATGGTCCTCGATCGGAACCTGCGAGCCGTTGGGATGGAGGAAGCAGATATCGATGTGGTCGACCGCCATGCGGCGGAGTTCGGCATCGCAGACGAGACCGCCCAGCGGGGAACGGTTGGGTTCGGCGCGTACATGCGCTGTCAGCAGTATCTCCTCGCGCCGAGTGGCGATGATTCGGCGGACCTGGCGGCGCCCGGCGCCGTCGAGCACACTGCCCGCGTCGTCGATCAGCGCGACGCCCTCCTCGACGGCGAACCGGATGAGCGCGGCCGCCGTGCGCGGGTCGACCCGGTCGTCCGGCCCGATGAAGGCGCGGCACCCCAGGCCGATCCGAGAGACGCCGGGCCGGGTCAGACCTGGCAATGTCATATTCATGTGGCGCGGTTTCCCCAGGTGTTCACGCTGCCGCTCATCCTCACAGCCATAGTCCGCGTGACGTCGTGACGCCGGACGAGATCCACAGCACGGCCAGCAACGCGAGATGAGTGAGGTGCTGAGTACTCATGAATACGCGATAGGGCCGTCGGCGCTCCAGCCTTTCCCCTGACGCGGACGTCGCCAGACCCACGGCCGCAACCGCTACGGCACCTGCGGCGACGATGACAGCACACCACTTGAGAAGCGGTTGGTAGTCCCACGCCACCACGCAGAACATCGCACCGATGCCCATGGCGACCAAGGCCAGAAGCACACGCGCCTTCCGGTCACCGAGCACAGTCGGCCAGGTGTGCCGACCGGCGATCCGGTCGCCTTCGACGTCCGAGAGTTCCTTGCTGATCCCGCCGACGCCAGCGGTCCACAGCGACATCACGGTGGCGAAGGTGAGCAGCGTGACCTGATGGGGCGAGCCCCCGACCGTTCCGCCTGCCCAGTACGTCGTCACGCACAGAATGAGTCCGGCGGCCGACATGGTGTGCGGCCACCGCTTGAGGGGGAACGGGGGCCCGGAGTACAGATACCCGATCGTCAGGAATGTGGCAGCCAACACGACTTGGACGAGACCGACACAGGCCGCGCAGACGAGTCCGGTCACAGCCAGACCTACTGCGGCTCGAACAGCTGACCGTACTGGCAGCTGCGCTGACGCGATCGGCCGGCGAGAACCGTTCGCCATGTCCTCCGCGAGGTCGGCGACTCCGTTGTAGAGGTAGACGGCGATGGTCGAGCAGCTCCAGCCGAATGCGCCGATGACCAAGCGCGGGCCGTCCGGCAGGTGTCCGGGTGCCGCGAGCAGCGCCCCGCAGAGGTATCTCAGGAGAAAGATGATTTGCACGGTCGGTCGTGCCTCAGCCAGACAGTCCGCGGTTAGTCTCAACGCGGGCGGCCTGGTGGCACTCTGAAGCGATTCCATGTCCCGCCTTCGTCGGTGTGGGTGCGTCTGTGACGAACAGTGGCGGCGCCGTTCGAGCCCGGTCAAGAGAAGGCACCGGAGGGAACGGTGTGACTACTCCTTTCGATCCCGCATGGTGATTCCTGTGGACACCTCGGGCATCGCCTTCGGGGAGTTCGACTGTTCGAGCCCTGAGACAGCGGGCTAATTTCGGCGGTGGCGGAGTAGACGCCGCTCATGTACCGGCCCTTGAACAACGGGGAGCAGCCTATGAACACCAGTCAAAGGTGGCGACGCTACCGGGTTTCCGAGCCGCTGGTCCTGCCCGACCGTACCTGGCCGGACCGAACCGTGAACTCGGCCCCGCGCTGGCTGTCGACCGACCTGCGGGACGGCAACCAGGCCCTGGCCACCCCGATGACTCCGGAACGCAAGCTCGCGATGTTCGAGCTGCTCGTCGGCATGGGATACACCGAGATCGAAGTCGGATTCCCGGCCGCGAGCGAGGACGACTACGCATTCGTCCGGCAGCTGATCGAACGGGACCTGGTCGCCGACGGTGTCCGGATCTCGGTCCTGGTCCCGGCGCGGGACGAACTGATCCGCCACACCGTCGCCTGCCTGGAAGGGGCCGAGAAGGCGACGATTCACCTCTACAACGCCACATGCCCGACGTTCCGTGAAGTGGTCTTCGGCATGACGCGGGACGAGTGCAAGGACATGGCGGTCAGCGGGGCCCGGCTGATGATGAAGTACGCGGAGCGCCCGCTCGCCGGGGTCGATCTGGGATTCCAGTACTCGCCCGAGCTCTTCAACGAGACCGAGCCCGAATTCGCTCTCGAGGTGTGTGAAGCGGTCATGGACGTCTGGCAGCCGGAGGCCGGCCACGAGATCGTCCTGAACTTCCCGGCCACCGTCGAGCGCACGGGGCCGAACGTGTTCGCCGATCGGATCGAGTGGATGGACCGTCACCTTTCGCGGCGCGAGCACGTCTGCCTCTCGATCCATCCGCACAACGACCGCGGGACCGGGGTGGCATCCGCGGAGCTGGCTCAGTTGGCCGGGGCCCAGCGTGTCGAGGGCTGCCTGTTCGGCGGTGGCGAGCGTGCGGGGAACGTCTGTCTGGTGACGCTCGGCCTGAACCTCTTCACCCAGGGGATCGATCCGGAGATCGATTTCTCGGATCTCGACCGGATACGGCACACAGTGGAGTATTGCAACCGCTCCACCGTCCACGACCGCCATCCCTACGTCGGCGACTTGGTCTACACGGCCTTCTCCGGGTCGCATCAGGACGCGATCAAAAAGGGCTTCGATGCGGCGTACCAGGAATCGGTCAGCAGCGGGGTCCCGCACGAAGACCTCGACTGGCGGGTTCCCTACCTGCCGATCGATCCCCGAGACGTCGGCCGGGACTATGAGGCCGTCGTCCGGGTCAACAGCCAGTCCGGCAAGGGCGGCGTCGCCTATATCCTCAGCGCTTGGCACGGATTCCACCCGCCGCGCCCCCTGCAGATCGAGTTTGCCCGGAGCGTCCAGGCCGCGACCGAGGAAGCCGGTGAGGAGATCCGTCCGGCCGGCATCGGGGGTCTGTTCCGTCAGGAGTACTTCTCCTCGCTCGACCCGTGGCAGCCGCTGACCGCGAATCGCGAACCGATAGTCACGGACGTCTATATCGATCTGGCTCCCAGCAGCGTTTCAGGCTCGTGCGCGCGGGCTCTGAAGACCCTGGCCTTGAGCCTCATCCCCTGGGGAATCCACGTGAACCGCCTCGACTACACCGGACCTCCGATCGTCGCCGGAGAACCTGAAACACCTGTCGTGGTGTATGTCGAGTGCCGCCTGATGAGCGGGAGTTTCTGGGGAGCGGGTGTCGACCAGGACGTCCAAGCCGCGACACTTTCGGCGGTCCGTGCCGCCGTGACGCGTGCGGGGCGGGGGAGCGACTCTCACCGGGGAACCGGTCTCGATCATTACGGGTCCATTCGAGATCGACTTGCTCGGAGCGAAGGCACCGTTTCGTCGCTGCGACGCGTCGGTGAACTAGGAATGCCCTAGTTCGCCACAGGAATCGGGCGCATATCAATCGCGAGGCGGAGCGGGGCACATCCGTCTTGTGGAGGTCAATCGACGAGGGGGTTGCCTTGAGTCAGGTACACGCAGTTTCCATCTCAGCTTTCCATGAAGAATCGATGTCTCTTCCGGACGATACCGCGATCGACGGCTTTCCCCAGGGGCCGGGACCCTGGGTTCTCCCACTGGCCAGTCTCACGCTGGGGCCGTCTCCTCGCCTGGAGGGAAGAGACGAGGAGCACGTCACACGGCTCGCGGAGGTCGACGGCGAACTTCCACCGATCCTTGTGGACCGGCGGACCATGGAAGTGGTCGACGGGGCCCACCGGTTCATGGCCGCGATGGCCAACGGGAAAGACACCATAAAGGTCGAGTTCTTCGACGGAAACGCCGAGGACGCGTTCCTCCGCGCCGTCGAGGCGAACGTGAAGCATGGCTTTCCTCTGTCGCGCGCCGATCGGCGCGCGGCCGCGGCGAGGATCATCGTGTCGCACCCTGAGATGTCTGATCGGGCCATTGCCGAGGCCGCGGGGATGGCTGCCAAGATCGTCGCGGAAATCCGGCATATGTCCGCGGACGTGTCGTACCTGCCGTCCGCGAGAGTGGGTCGAGACGGCAGAGCCCGACCGTTGAGCACGGTGGAAGGCCGCCTCAGAGCCGCCGAGATGCTGACCCACCAACCACAGTCATCGCTGCGGGAAGTGGCGAAGATCTCTGGAATCTCGCCGAACACCGTCGCCGATGTGCGTCGGCGTCTGGCCCGAGGTGAGGAGCCGATACCGGCACCGCAGGCGGTCGACGTCTCCCGGAGGTCAGAGCCCATGGTGCTGTCGGTCGGCTGTCGCCCGGAACCCCGCACACTGAAGGCTTCCCTGACGGGGGTGATGGATCCGGCCGGCGTCGTCGCCAGACTCGCCCGTGATCCTTCCTTGCGCCACAAGCAGGCGGGGCGTCAGCTGCTTCGACTGTTGCAGGAGAACGCGTCCGGGCTGCTCGCGCCGGCCTCACTGGCCACCGTGGTGCCTGCGCACAGCGCCTCCACGATCGTCCAACTCGCCCGGCAGTACGCGCAGCTGTGGGGCGACTTCGCCCAGGAATTGGAGAGGGCGGCCCGTGTCGTGCGCGAAAGCGCACCGCAGGACGCGATCGCGCTTTGAGGCCGTGGTGGATGACCAGGCGTGCCCTTCGCGGCACTGCTCCGGTGGAGAGAATGGGTGCGAATCCGATGCATGAGTGGTCAGATCGGCGGCGATCGGCGGCGTCCTTGGAGGATGCGGCTCCGGCTCGTCAGACGGATGCGGGCGTGCTCATTCGCGGCAAATACGTCCTGACATCGTCGGAACCGGAGGTGATCACGGACGGCGCTGTGTGTGTGGTGGGTGAAACCATCCGAGACGTCGGGCCGTACGCGGAGCTGGCCAAGACGTTTCCCGAATACGCGGTTCTCGGCGGGCCGAACGACATCGTCACCCCCGGATTCATCAATGCTCACGGGCACTTCTCCGAAGCTTTCGTGACCGGGATCGCGGAGCACTGTGCCCTGGGCGATTGGCTTCGCGTCTTGATCGGCGCCGTGGCCCCCCACCTCGACCGAGAATGCGCCTACATCGGCACGCTCCTCGGTGGTGTTCAGATGCTGAGGACCGGGATCACGCTGACGAACGACATGTTCGTCAGCGATTCGAGGACGACTCCCGTCACGCCTGGAGTCGTCCAAGGCCTCGACGAGTTGGGGCTCAGGGGCATCGTCTCGTACGGAGCCAATGATCGGCGACCGGGCATCAAGGCGGACGACGTGTTCGCCGAACATGCCGCGCTCCGTGAAGCCGCGGCCGGCAGCACACTGTGCCGGTTCCGCGTTGGCATCGCGACGGTGGCCGCGCAGAGTCCGTCGATGTTCGCACGGTCGGTCGACTTCGCATCGTCGAACGCAGAGGGAGTCCACATCCACTTGCATGAGTCACGGGAGGAGATCGAATTCATCCAAGACTCCCGGCACGCGACCCCGATCGAGTACTGCGCGCAGAACGGGTTGTTCTCGGTGCCGACGCTGGCCGCACACTGCGTCTGGCTCCGGGATGACGACATCGGCGCCCTGGCGTCCCACGGTGTCGGCGTGGCGTACAACCCGGTGTCGAACATGATCCTCGCGTCAGGGGCCTGCCCGGTCTCACGGCTGCGCGGTCGGGGAATCGATGTCGGGCTCGGTGTCGACGGCCCGGCCAGCAACGATCGCCAGGACATGCTGGAAGCGATCAAGACCGGCGTTCTCCTCCAAAGGCTGGATCAGCTAGATCCGCTCGCCCTCACCGCGCGCGAGGCCTTCCGGATGGCGACCATCGAAGGTGCCGCCGCGCTGCGGATGGCGGCCACGGTCGGGTCGCTGGAACCTGGGAAAGCCGCCGACCTCGTCGTCTTCGACGGCGGCTCACCAGCCCTGGCCAACATCCACGACCCGTTCCAGGCCATCGTCTACTGCGCCGGTCCCCGTGAGGTGAAAGACGTCTGGGTGGCGGGACAGCGAAGAGTCGCCAACGGCGAATTGCTGAGCGTCGACGTACCCGCTTTGGTCCGCGAATCGCGCAAGCTGGCCCGCGACTTGGTCCGCCGGGCCGGCCTCGGGGAACTGTCGTTGCTCGCGGCATCGGACGGGGATCGCCACGGTGCGAACCTGAGCCCGCAGCCTGCGTGATCTATCCGGCTGGGCCCCGAGCTACTCGGCTCGGGGCCACCGCGGGTTGGGGACGAGCCTTCGCGTGAAGATCTCTCCGAGCCCCATCGAAGAGGTTAGACCGAAGCCTGCGCCAGGATGCTGCGACGCACCTCAGCGATCGCTTCGCCTACAGCGTTCGGTTCCGTGCCCGCTCCCTGCGCGACGTTGTCCTTGCCGCCTCCGCGACCACCGAGGACGACCATCGCCGTACGGATCAGCTCGCCGGCCTTGAGCCCGCTCGCCTGAGCTTCCTCGTTCACAGCGACCGCGCAGATCGGCCGCCCGTCGGTGACAGAGAACAGGGCTACTGCGGCTGCCTTGGACGCGAACCGCCCGCGCACATCCAGCGCCATGCGCCGAAGGTCTTCCATCACGACCCCGTCTTGCACCCGCACGGCGACCAGCATGACGCCAGCGACGTCCTCAGCTGATTGACCCAGCGATGCGGACGCGTGCATCAGATTCTCCAGCCGGAAGCGGTCGATCTCCTTGTCTGCGTCCCGGATCCGCGCGATCATGCCGGCGATCTTCTCCGGCAGTTCCTCCGGCTTGCCCTTGACCAACTCGGTCAACTGGCGCACCAACGTGTGTTCGCGAGCCAAGAAGCGGTAGGCGTCCGCGCCGACCAGCGCCTCGACTCTGCGCACGCCGGCACCGATGGACGACTCGCCCATCAGCTTCACCAAGCCGAGTTGCGCTGTGTTGCGGACATGCGTTCCGCCACACAGTTCTTTGGAGTAGTCGCCGATGGTCACGACCCGAACTCGGTCGCCGTACCTTTCGCCGAACATCGCGACGGCGCCTTGCTTGCGGGCCTCGTCCATGGTCATCGTCGTGGCGGTGACGTCCAGCTCGCGCGCCAGCACCTCGTTGATCTCCTGCTCGACGTCCATGAGCACCGAGCTCGGCACCGCGGCCGGCGAGGCGAAGTCGAAGCGGAACCGTCCTGGGGAGTTTTCAGATCCGGCCTGCGCGGCTGACGGGCCGAGCGCGGCACGGAGCGCCTGGTGTGTCAGATGGGTCGCCGAATGCGCGCGGGAGACCGCACGGCGGCGTTCGACGTCGACCGTCGCGAGAACCGGCGCGTCGACGGTGAGCTCGCCGAACAACACCGTGCCGGAATGGACGACGACGCCTGGCACCGGTTGCTGCACGTTGTGCACCGCCACGGTCGCACCCGAGTGAGCTCGGATCCGGCCGTGGTCCGCCAATTGGCCGCCGCCCTCGGCGTAGAACGGCGTCCGGTCCAGGACGATCTCCACGTCATCGCCTTCGGTCGCGGTGGGCGAGGCGATGCCGTCGACCAGCAGAGCGACGACGGACGCCTCGTTCTCCAACAGCTCATACCCGGTGAACTTCGCCGCCCCGGCACTGTCTGCGACCTCGCGGTACGCGGAGAGGTCGGCATGGCCGAGCTTTTTCGCCTTGGCATCGGCCTTGGCACGATCCCGCTGCTGTTTCATGAGCTGCCGGAACCCGCCTTCGTCGACCTTCAGACCCTGCTCGGCCGCCATCTCCAACGTCAGGTCGATGGGAAAGCCGTAAGTGTCGTGCAGCATGAAGGCCTCAGCGCCGGCCAAGACTGAACCACCGCGGCCCTTGGTGTCGGCGACCGCTTCGTCGAGGATGGCAGTGCCGGTCTTCAGCGTCTTGAGAAAGGCAGTCTCCTCGGCCAGAACGACGATCTCGATGCGCGCGCGGTCTTCCAGGAGCTCAGGGTACTGCTCGCCCATGATGTCCAGGACGGTGTCGAGCAGAGGTTTGGCCACGGTGCCACTGGCGCCGAGCAGTCGCATGTTGCGGATGGCTCGGCGCAGGATCCGGCGCAGCACGTAGCCACGGCCCTCGTTGCCGGGCGTGACGCCATCGCCGATCAGCATGAGCGAAGCCCGCATGTGGTCCGACACGATACGGAGCGATACATCGGATTTCGGATCCGCGCCGTACCTCACTCCGGTCAACTCGGTCGCCTTGTCGATGACGGCCCGCGAGGTGTCGATCTCGAAGATGTTGTTCACGCCCTGGAGGATCATCGCCAGCCGTTCGAGGCCGAGACCGGTGTCGATGTTCTTCGCCGGCAGATCCCCGAGGATCTCGAAGTCCTCCTTGCCGGTGCCCTCGCCGCGCTCGAACTGCATGAAGACGAGGTTCCACAGTTCGATGTACCGCTCGTCGTTGACAGCCGGCCCGCCTTCCACGCCGAACTCCGGGCCACGGTCGTAACAGATCTCGGACGAAGGGCCGCACGGTCCGGGCACATCCATGGACCAGAAGTTCGGCCCCATGCCCAAGCGCTGGATCCGTTCCTGGGGAACGCCGACGACATCGCGCCAGATCGTCTCGGCTTCAGAGTCCTCCTGGAAGACAGTGATCCACAACCGTTCGGGATCCATGCCGTAGCCGCCTTCGTCCTGCGAGGACGTCAGCAGATTCCAGGCGAGGGTGATCGCGTTCTTCTTGAAGTAGTCTCCGAATGAGAAATTGCCGCACATCTGGAAGAACGTGGCGTGCCGCGTGGTCTTTCCGACATCGTCGATGTCTGGCGTGCGTACGCATTTCTGGATGCTTGTGGCGCGCTGGAAGGGCGGCTTCTCCTGGCCGAGGAAGTAGGGCTTGAAGGGCACCATGCCTGCCGGTACCAGCAACAGGGTAGGGTCGTCCGCGATCAACGATGCCGATGGCACCACCGTGTGCCGGTGATTCTCGAAGTACGTAAGCCAGCGCTTGCGGATCTCCGCGGACTTCATCAGTGGTCGTCCTTCCATAATGCCGAATACTCCCGCGGGTGGCCCGTATTTATTGGGCCTTTCCCGTTGGGTTGAACATGGTGTCATGAGCCATTGGGCAGTCTAGTGCCGAGATCGCTTACGCCTGCTTCATTTCGGCGATCTTGGCGCTGTCGCAGGGTACTGGCTTGCCGGGTAAGATCGCCATCTTCCACGGCCACGTCGAGGACCCTGCCGCGCCGCTCCGTCGGCGGCATGCGTTGCGGGCTACACCGGTACCGGTGTAGCCCGCAACGCATGCCGCCCGTCCGTCGTCGGTCCGGCTAGGCTTCAGCCGCCTTGGCCCGAGCAGCCGCCGGCGGATAGACATCGTCGAACATTCCCTCAGCGAGTCCTTCGAGATGGCCGAGGACCTCGTCGAGGCCGGCGACGTCGGCGTACTTCATGTGAATGTCCATCAGGCTCACCTTGTGGGAGAGCTCCGCCCGGTCGAAGACCGCCTCATGCGGGATGGTTACGCGCAGGTCGTAGGAGACTGCGTCCACGGCGGTGGCCCGTACGCAGCCGCTGGTGGTCGTGCCGGTGACGATCAGCGAGTCGACGCCGAGCATCGTCAGATGACTCATCAGCGGTGTGCCGAAGAAGGCCGAGGGCTTGCGCTTCTCGATGAAGATGTCATCGGCTTCCGGTGCGACCTCGGCGACAATCTGATTGCCTTTATGCCCGTTCACGTCCACGGTGTCGCCGCTGCGGGTGCTCTTCGCAGTCCAGACGCCGAGGTCGAATCCGTCCGGGCGTCGCGGGTTGGTCGTGTAGATCACCGGCATCCGCTTTCGTCGGGCGACCTCCAATAGCCGTGCGATCGCCGGGATGCCGGTGGTCCACGCGACCTCGCCGCAGGAGTATCGCCAGCGCTCGATGGACGTGAGAATGGGCTCGGACCGGTCTCCGCAGAAGTTGTAGTTCACGTCGACGACCATCAGCGCCGGCCTTCGGCCGAAGCCCGCGCGGCGTCCCCAACCCGCGGCTTCGAAGACCTGCCGGTCCGTCTCGCCGAGGACGTCCGCCCAGACCTCGCCGTTCACCGGTCTTCTCCCTGTCCGCTGGGGCGCACCGAGGTGTATCGCTGTGTCTCGGGGCTGAAGCCGGGCCGGTAGAAGTCGGTGCCACTCCACCGGCGGTTCGCCAGGTCGACCGCGGTCGGCTCCGTCACCGGGTAGGCGTGCTTGGCGCCCTGTGGGTGCCGGGCGAGATACTCGCCCCGGGCTTCGCCCAGCGGACGCATTCCGGGTGAGTCGTCGGCCCATTCGGCGGTGACCTTGCCGCGCATGATCGTCTTGATCGGCCAGCCGTGGAAGGTGTGGCCTTCCATGATCGACCAGCCGGCGCGGGTGTTGATGTGTTCCTTGCCGACGGTGACCTCACGCCCGGCGTCGACGATGACCATGTCCGCGTCGAAGCCGGGCATCAGCGAGCCCTTACGGCCCCACAGCCCGCTGGTCTTGGCCGGGTTCTCACAGCTGACCTGCACCAGGCGCTCCATGCTGATCCGGCCCTTGTGCACGCCTTCGGACAGGAGTACCGGGAGGAACAGCTCGACCCGGCTGAAGCCAGTACGGCAGTCCCAGATGTTCGGGTTGTACATGTCCTCGAACGTCGCCGGCTCCCAGCCGACCACGTGATCGGACCCGACGACGTCCACGGTGCCGTCGGCCAGCGCCTCCCACAGCGCGTCGATGTTCTCCCGGCGCCGCAGCGGCACGTTGATCCGCCAGCCGTTCTCCGGCTGCGCCCACAGCCAGGCCGGCCCGGTCTGCGCGAACAGCCTCGTGCCCTCGGCGCGTGCCTTCGCGACCTCTTCGAAACTGAGCCGCGTGGTGCAGTGCTGAAGGTAGAGCGGAGGGTTGCCCGGCGTCTGCTGCGCCAGATACGCGTAGGCCCGGATGTGTTGCGCCTCAAGGAAATCGGGGGAGCGGTCCGTCCAAGCGCTGAAGTCGGTCCGGCCGGCCGCCCGCAGGCGTTCCTCGAAAACCCGGCCGATCTCCCAGTTCTCCGGGTGGATGTGCACCATGCCCGGGTAGCCGAGATGGGCCACCTGCTCCATCACCAGGTAGACCGTGCCGTCGTCGATGCCGGTGCCCAGCCCGGCGCGCCGAGAGGGCCAGTTGCTGTCGTCACCGTCCCGCATGCCCTTGAGGCTGCGCGTCTGCAGGTAGAGCTTGAACGAGGTGACACCGTGGGCCTCGGCGTACTCCTGGATCTCGTGGGCCTGCTCATCGGTCTCGAGCATGTAGGTGAGATAGGCGTCGACGTGGGAAACGGTCTCGATGACCTTCCGGGCCGAGGGGAACGCCTTGTGGAAGGAGACCACGTCGGCCCGATTGACGACCTCCTGGAACGGTTCCGTGCCCATTCGCGTCACCGGCGCCTGGATGCCCCAGGTGGTCACTCCGGCGCACGCCGCGGTCCGTGACTCGGTGCGCATGTCGTATTCGAACGGCACGTAGCAGCCCGGGTGGGCCTCGGAGTCGACTATGCCGGGCAGGATGTAGTTCCCGCGGGCGTCGACGCGTTCCTTCGCGGGCGGCATCAACTCCTCCGGTGCGAGGGCGACCACTTTTCCGTCCTTGACGCCTATTGCCAGGTTGTGGCGTCCATCGCCGAGCACGACGGTCCCGTTCGCCACGACAAGATCGAGAATTCCATCAGCCATGATACGTCCTCCTGTGGGGGCGCGAGTAATGGTCTGCTCGGGGAAGCAAACGGGAAGTCCATCCATGCCGTGGGCATGGCGATATGCCGAAATCCCCTATGACTTGAATCCCATTCAAAGGCCGGGCCACGTGAGAAGGCAAGGGTCTGTCGCTCCACATGGTCCGGCCGCACAGAACCCTGTTCAACTGCGGAGTGCCCGCAGTTGAACAGGGTTCTGACCGGGGCGATGTCCGCCGAGACTCTTGTGACGGCGCCCACAAGAACGCCACGATATGTGGACTGAGCATGTGCCCGACGGCCGTGTCGGTGAATTTCAGCGGCGCCGTCTCCGTGTCACGAATGAAGACCCAACCCGCTGTAGATGAGGAAAAGGTTTGAAGATGACTGTCATGGACGATGTGGCGATTGGTCGCGACCAACCCTCGCACGCCCCGAAAAGCGCCACCGCTATCACGGTTCGGCACAACTTCGAAACCGCGCACCGGTTGCCGCAGCTCGGCGGAAAATGCCAGAACCTCCACGGTCACTCGTGGTGGGTGGAAGCCACGGTCGTGGGCGGGGCCGACCCCGGCGGCATCGTCGTGGAATTCCACGACTTGAAGAGCTACCTGCGGGAATGGATCGATGCCCATCTCGACCACGGGGCCATGCTGGGCCGCGCGGACGCTCTGGTGCCGGCCTTGCAGGACGCCGGCTCCAAGGTGTTCGTGTTCGGCGATTCGGAACCCTCGCCCGGTCTTGATTGGCCGACCGTGGAGAACGTCGCCGAGCTTCTCGCCCGGGTCACGACCGAATGTATCCGGGCCAAGGGCTGGCCGGGTGTCCGGGTGTCCCGGGTCGTGGTGCGTGAGACCCACGTCAACGCTGCCGAGGTCGCGAGGTGACCACCGTCGAGGCCGCCCAGGAACACCTCGGGCCTGGCGCCGGCGGCACGCCGCGGTTGCCGGTCTCGGAGGTGTTCGGACCGACGATTCAAGGCGAAGGCCCGTACGCCGGCCGGGTCGCCTGGTTCGTGCGGCTCGGCGGATGCAATCTGTCGTGCTCGTGGTGCGACTCGGCGTACACCTGGGACGCGCAACGTTTCGACCTCAGGCACGAGATCCAGATGACCCCGGTACCGGAGGTTCTCGCCCGGATCCCGCCGTCGTCGCTGGTCATCCTCACCGGCGGAGAGCCGTTGCTGCACCAGAACCGGCCCGCGTGGCGCGCACTGTGCGACGGGCTGCGAGCGCGTGACTGCACGCTTCACGTCGAGACCAACGGAACGATCGCACCGAGTGCGGCGACTCGGGACTCGGTTCAGACCTTCGTGGTGTCACCGAAACTCAAGAACGCCGGTCCACATCGCGAAAACGCCGATCCGGCGCTGCGCACCGCGTGGGTCGAGGTCGCCGAATCCGGCAACGCGCACCTGAAGGTGGTGTGCGCCTCCGTCGAGGACGTCGCCGACGCCGTGGACCTGGCCCGAACCATCGGCTGGCCGCCTGGTCAAGTCTGGGTGATGCCAGAAGGGATGACCGCACAAGAGCTCAACGGCCGCTGGCACACGATCGCCGAGGCAGCCGCGCACGCGGGCATCAACGCTACCCATCGGCTTCATGTTCTCGCCTGGCAAGATTGTAGAGGTCATTAAGTGTTTGACGTTGACAAGGTCGCTTCGAGTGTCTCCGATCTGCTGCTGTCGCTCGGGGTGGAGCGCGATTCGCACACCAACGACACGCCCCGGCGCGTGGCAGAGGCCTGGGCCGAATGCCTCGCCGGATACGACACCGATCCCGCCGAGCACCTGGACGCGACGTTCACGGGTCCCTCGGATCCCGGACTCGTGGTGCTCAGCGGGATCCGCCTGAGCTCCACCTGCGCTCACCATCTCCTGCCGATCACCGGCGTGGCGACGGTCGCCTATCGTCCGCGCTCGGGATCGCCCATCGTCGGCCTGTCCAAGCTCGCCCGGGTCCTGCACGGATATGCGCGGCGGCTGCAGGTCCAAGAGCACATCGGCTACCAAGTCGCCGAGGCGATCCGGCAGAAGCTGGATCCGGTCGGCGCCGCGTGCATCATCACCGCAGAGCACGGCTGCATCAGTACCCGGGGTGTCCTCGAGCACGGTGTGCTGACGACGACGCAGGCAGCTGTCGGCGAGTGGGAGCCGGGTCACCCCGATCTCCAGGCGATCCTCGCAGAGCATGCGGCCCGGCACGTCTGACCGTTCAGGCCGACGCCACCGGCCCCCGGCGCATGGTCAGCACCGCGCCGTGATGCGCGCCGCCGCTGGGACTCCCGGCGACGGCTGCCAACGTCCCGCGTCGTACCAGTCAGGAAAGCGGGTTCATTCCTCGTGAATCACGTTCTATTGCCATCGTTGGACATGGCTGCCGCCGATACGGCTGCCGCCGGGGAACGGGCACTGAAACGGCCAAGGCCCGTCGATACGACATCGACGGTGGCCGGTGCGGTCGCTCGGCACGCCCGACTCCGGCCAACCGCGCGGGCGGTGATCGCGCCCGACGGCGTCGTGGTCAGTTACCGTGCTCTGACGGCCAGAATCGAGCAGGTCGTCGGCCTGCTCCAGGAAAGCGGATGCGCTGCGGGAGACCTCGTCGCCGTCATCGGGCCGCGCAGCACGGATACTCCGGCCGTCTTCCTCGCGTTGGAGACCTGCGGCCTCGTGTACGTGCCCTTGGACGAGGATTGGCCCGAGGCGCGGGTCAGCGAGATCCTCCATCGGTGTCGGCCCAAGGCAGTGCTCCTGCACGGCACGGCAGAACTCCGCGATCTCAGCGGCATGGGCGCCCCGGCGGTGATACGCCTGCCGCAGGACGGTGGCGCGAGCAGCTCCCGGCCGGATGACTCGTTCAGCGCCCCGGAGCAATGCGCGGATCCCAGCAGTCTCAGGTACGTCATTCACACGTCCGGGACCACGGGCGTTCCGAAGGGTGCCGCGGTCGAACACCGCGGCATGATGAACCACCTGTGGGCCAAGGTGGAGGACTTTGGACTGACGTCCGACGATGTCGTGGCGTTCAGCGCTCCGGTGGTCTTCGACATCTCCATCTGGCAGATGCTCGCCCCTCTGCTGTGCGGTGCGGCGATCACTGTTCTGTCCGACAGCGAGATCCGGTTCCCGCGACGCCTGTCGGCAGCGGTCCGGACGCGCGGCGTCACCGTCGCCGAGTTCGTCCCGACCGTGCTCGGCTGGCTGGAGGAAGCCGTTCACGACAGCGGGCCGCCACCGTATCTACGATGGCTGATATCCACCGGCGAGGACCTGCCGCCGGCACTGGCCCGCCGCGTCCTGACGGCACTGCCCCGCACCGGCCTGATGAACGCCTACGGACCCACCGAGTGCTCCGATGACGTGACACATCAGGTGGTGTCCAGCGGCGACGTCGACGGATCGCATGTCCCCGTCGGCGTTCCCATCCCGAACACGGCGATCTACGTCCTGGTTCAGGAGGACTCGGGGAGATGGCGTCCGGCGCGGACGGGCGAGACGGGGGAGATGTTCATCGGTGGCGTCGGCGTCGGACCGGGGTACCTCGGCGACCGTGAGGCCACCGTGCAGTCCTATTTCCGCGATGACTTCGATCCCGCCTCTCCGACCGGCCGGATCTTTCGCACCAGGGACGCGGCGGTGGTTCGGAACGGCTCGGTGTATTGCCTGGGACGCCTGGACCGGCAAGTGAAGGTATCCGGCGTCCGTATGGAACTCGGAGAGATCGAGGCGGCTCTGGGCCGGCATGGCGGCGTACGACAGTGCGCGGTCGTCCTCGAACAGTCGACGAGGGAAGCCGAGCTGATCGCCTTCTACGTCTCAGACGACGTCGAGATCTCTCGCGAGGAGCTTGCCGACTGGCTGTCCCACGCTCTTCCGCGCGCGATGGTGCCACACAGGTTCGTCAGGCTGGCGCGGCTTCCCCTGACCGCGAACGGCAAGGTCGATTACGCGGCGCTTTCGCAGGCCGGTCTTGAGATCGGGGCGCGCTCGTGAGCGCCCGACCGGCCGGTTCGGTGGCGGCAGCGCTCGGGCCACGACTCGACGACCTGGTCCGGACCCTCGCCCGCAATGCTGCCGAGGTTGACAGATCCGGCTGTTTCCCGGTGCAGTCGGTCGCCGAGCTGCGGAGCAGCGGTCTGTTCGGGCTGCTCGTACCGACCGAGTTCGGCGGCCTCGGCGGAACGCTCCACGACCTGGCCGAGATCGGGGCACGCCTGGCCGGCGGATGTATGTCGACGGCCTTGATCTGGGCGATGCACTGTCAGCAGGTCGACTCGATCGTGCGGTTCGGCACGGACACCCTGCATGCGGACGTCCTGCCGCGTATCGCCGCCGGTGATGTCTACGTCGCCTCGGTAACGACGGAACGAGGCAGTGGCGGTCACCTGCTGACGGCGCAGTCGGCGTTGGCCGACGACGCGTCCGGGGTGCGGCTGGTCCGCGACGCGCCGATCGTCACCGGCGGAGAGCACGCCGACGGCTTCCTCGTCACCATGCGCGACGCCGCCGACGCCAATCCCCACCACGTGACGCTCGTCTACGCGGATCGGTCGGATCTGACGATCGAGCAGTCCGGCGACTGGGACGCGCTGGGCATGCGCGGTACCCGGAGCGTGGCGCTGAAGTTGGAAGGACACGTTTCTGAGAACAACGTCATCGGAAAACGCGGCGACTACCGCACGGTGGCCATCGAGAGCATGATCCCGGCCGCCCACATCAGCTGGTCCGCGTGCTGGCTGGGCGTCGCCCAGGGCGCGCTGCGCGATGTCATCGGGCTGATCAGATCGCCGCGGCGGCCCTCGAGCATCGACGTCGCCTCTCCGCTGGTGGCCTCCCGCCTCGCCCGGATCCGCTGCGACCTCGAGCTGGTCTCCGCCTGCCTGGCGCGGGTCACCGACGAGGTCGCCGAACTGTGGTCCACCGGTCGCACTCTGAGCGCGCCCGAGGTGCAGATCCATATCAATACCCTGAAGATCGTGGCCGCGGAGCGGACGCTCGCCGCGGTCGACTCGATGATCGAGCTGGTCGGCCTGTCGACCGGCTATCTCAGATCCTCACCCATCCCCCTGGAGCGCAACCTCCGCGATCTGCGGTCGGCGACGCTCAACTACGCCAACGACCGCCTCCTGATCGCCAACGGAACGCTGATCTTGCTGGACAAGGAGGTGACGCTGCTGTGAGGCCTCACCCCGAGCTGTATGAGGAGAACCAGTCATGACCATCGAGACCTGGACACCCGCGTTCGAGGACATCCTCCGGTCCCACCTGCCCTGGTGTAAGCCCGACACGGCGATAGCGCCGGAAGCGCCGCTGACAGATCTGGGTCTGGACTCGCTCAAGACGGTGCGGCTGCTCGTCGCCATCGAGGATGCCTACGCCCTGGCCTTCCCCGACGAACTGCTCGCCGCCAACACCTTCGCGACCGCGGCGACGCTGTGGTCCGGAATCCAGGCGGCGGCCACGCACTGCGGGGTCGAGATCCCGGCGTGACCCGCACACCACCGATGCTCTGAATTTCTGACCGCTGGAGGGAATCCCATGGAAGGAGTCGTGAACGGCGTGCCCTTTGACGACGAGACCACACTTGTCCTACTGCTCTCCGATCCCCACCTGGCACCGGTGGACGTCGACCGGGTCAGGACCTTTTGCCGGTCCCCGTTGGACTGGAACCGGGTGCTGGGCATGCTCATCCTGCACCGCACCGCGAGCCAGGCGTGGGCGAATCTCCTGGAGCACGGGCTGGCCTCACCGGCGGCCTTCCTGCCCGGTTCCTCGATCCAGGCCTTGCGGAGTCTGTTTAAGAGCCAGCAGATCTACGTGCGGGAGCAGATCGACCGTACCGTGGCTCTGATCAACCAGTTCTCGGCCGAGGGCATCCGCTGCGTGCTGATGAAGGGCGCGGTGATCGGCACGATGGGCTATGCCACGCCCGGTGTGCGTACGTTCATGGACAACGATGTCCTGTTCGACCGCGACGACATCGCCCACGTCGGCGAGATCCTCAAGTCCTCGGGCTATAGCCAGGGCTACTGGGACGCACGCGCCCGGTCGGTGAGGCCGGCCTCGCGCAGCGAGATCCTGCTGCATCCGCTGACATCGCACGAGACCTTCCCCTACATGACCGCGATGCCTGAGGCGGCCATCAGCGAGTTCCATTGTGTCGATGTCCACTTCGCGCTGGACCTCATGACCGCGAACCGCAGCGATGAAGCCGTCCGGAAGCTCTTGGACCGTCGGGTGGCCGTGCCCGGAAACGCGGATGGGGACATGTGGGCCCTTGAACGCGAGGACATGTTCGTCTTCTTGTGCGTGCACTACCAGCGGGAGGCGTGCAACCGGACCGAGGCGGAGGAGCTGAAGGACCTCCTGTTGTACAAGATCATGGATCTGCTCGCGCTGCTCGGCGACCGGTCCCGGCCGCTCGATTCGGGACTGATCGCGCGGCGGGCGAAGGAATCCGGCTTCGAGCGTGAGGTCTACTACGCCCTAGCTCATTTGGAGAAGCTCTATCCCGGCCGGGCGCCGGCGGACCTTCTCGACAGTGTCCGCCCCGACGGCCCACTGGACTTCCTAGACCAGATCACGTACAACGGGGAACCCTTCCATACGTGGACCGGCTCGGTGCCGGAACGGTTCTTCGCGCCGCTACGCCTCAAGGAACTCGCTCGTGGCTAACCTGGCGGCCGATGTCCAGATGCCCATGAGCGTCGTGGTGCCGACCATCGAAGTCGGTGCCACGCCCCTGGCACACCTGTCGGTCGCGGACCACCGGCTCGGTACGACGGCACGGATCGGAGTCAAGCTGGAGTGCCTGAACCGGACCGGCTCGGTCAAGGACCGGACGGCGGTCGGCCTGCTTCAGGCGATGCACCGGCAGGCGCCGCTGCGGGCCGCGGACGTGGTCGTCGAGTCGACGTCGGGGAATCTCGGCATCGCGATGGCCTCGATCCTCGTTCCCCTGGGGTGCCGGTTCATCGCGGTGATCGACCCCAATATCCCCCCGGACGCCCGCCGTGAACTGATACGCCTGGGCGCCGAGATCCAGGACGTCACCGCGCCGGACGCCAACGGCGGCTACCTGCTCAACCGGCTACACGCGGTCGAAGCGCTCTGCGCTGCGAACCCTCACTACCGCTGGACCAATCAGTACGGGAACCCGGCGAACAGCGAGATCCACTTGCGAACCACCGGCCCGGAGCTGGTCGCCCAGGCACCGGATCTGGACGCGGTCTACGTGGCGGTGTCCACCGGCGGGACCCTCGCCGGAATCTCGGGCCACCTGCGTACCGAACGCCCGGCGGCTCGGATCGTAGCCGTGGACGCTGAGGGATCCATCGCCCTCGGAGGTGTTCCACGGCAGCGACTGCTGTCGGGGATCGGTGCCAGCCGAGCCTCGGTGTTCCTCAGCGAACACGCCTTCGATGCTGTCGTCCGGATCGCCGACGCGCCTTCCTTCGCGATGTGCCGGGCTCTGCGCGCGCAGACCGGCGTGGCCCTCGGCGGATCGAGTGGCAGCGTCCTGACCGCATGCGTCGCTGAGGCCACCGCAGTGGACTCACCGGCGCGGCATCCGGTCTGCCTCGCCGCGGACGGCGGACGCAACTACGCCAGGTCGCTTTTCGATGATGCCTGGCTTGCGGCGAAGGGGGTGCTCACCGCGGTGCGGCGGGTCGAGGACGAGATCAACGCCCGGTTCAGCTTCGCCTTCGAGCCGCAGGACCAGTGGGAGGACCTCGTGTCCTTTCCGGCCTTGGGAGAGTCCTGATGCTTGAGAACGAGCACTCCGGTGCGAGCTTCCGCTATCTGCCCCGAGCAGCCGTCGTGGCCGCCGCTGCGGAGGTCGACGTCGTCGCGACGGTGCGGGAGGCTTTGATCCAGCATGCGGCCGGCGCGGCCGCGCTGCCCGCCGAGGCGTATCTCGGGTGGGAGACCCCGCAGGGCTTCAGTGCTCGGTCGATCGCCATGCAGGGTGCGATTCCGGCGGCCGCGGGGGTCGCGTACGGACTCAAGGTCATCAACGCGAGCTTGGGCAATGTCGACCACGGACTGCCGCGATCACAAGGCCTCACGTTCCTGTTCGACCCGGAGTCCGCGCGCCCCGTGGTGATGATGGAGGCGGCGTATATAAGCGCCCTACGTACCGCCGGCGTGACCATCGCCACGGCGCTGCAGACCGGCGCCCCGCACTATCGGTCGCTCGCCCTCATCGGCTGCGGAAGCATCGCCAAAGCCCATGTCCTGCTCGCCGAACGCCATCTGGATCAGCTGCAAGAGGTCCGCCTCTACGATGTGGTCCCCGAGCGGGCCCGCGAGTTCGCAGCGGCCATCACCGAGCGGACCGCCGGACGATGGCGGGTCCTGGCGTGCCAGAGTGCGCGTGAGTGCGTCAGCGGTGCCGATCTCGTCGTCCCCGTCACCACAGTGACCACGGGTTATATCGCCTACGACTGGCTGCGTCCCGGCTCCCTGGTCGCCCACGTGTCCCTCGATGATCTGCTGCCCGAAGTGGTCGAGCGGGCCGACTCGGTGTTCGTCGACGACTGGGACTTGGTCAGCGACGACCACCGGCGGTTGTTCGGACGGATGTACCGCCAGGGGACCCTCGCGCCTCCGGGTGGCCGGCCGGGACCGGCGGACGGTTCCTCGCCGCGCGGCGTGGACGCGACGCTCGGCGACGTGTTCTCAGGAGCTGCTCCTGGCCGCAAAAAGAGCGAGGACATCTTGGTCAGCAACCCTTTCGGGATGGCGATCCTCGACGTCGCGGTCGCCGCGGCGGTACACCGGGTCGCCGTCGGCAAGGGGTACGGCACCGAGGTCGACGTGTAGGAGCGCGACAGCGGTGAGCCGGCTCTTGGAACCCGAGCGACGGAAGATCGCCACCGTGGCGCCGAACAGAATGGAGGATCCGAGATGGACAGCGTGAACATCTTCGACGACGCGAGTAACGACTTCCTGGTCCTGACGAACGCCGAGGAGCAGTATTCGCTCTGGCCGGCCTTCGTCGACGTTCCCGCCGGCTGGTCCGTGGTCTCCGGGCCGAGCCGGCGCGAGGACTGCCTCGAATACATCACCGAGAACTGGACCGACATGCGTCCGGCCAGCTTGCGGCACAAGCTGCTCGACGGAGACGACGGACCGATCCGGTGAAGACTGTCGAAAGCGCCAGGACGCGCAGCGGCGATGTCGAGGTGCGAGAGCTGCGCAGAACCTATCCAGGCCGGGGAGGCGAGCCCCGGCATGCGATCGACGGCATCGACCTCACGGTCGAGGCCGGTGAGGTCCATGGGTTGTTGGGTCCCAACGGGGCGGGCAAGACCACGCTGTGCAAGATTCTCTGCACGCTGCTGACACCCACTTCCGGAACGGCGCGAGTCAGTGGCTTCGACGTCGTCGAGCAGCCCACCGCGGTGCGCCGGGTCATCGGAACCGTCTTCGGCGGAGACCGAGGTCTGTACACGCGGCTGACCGCCCGTGAGAACCTCATGTATTGGTCCGCGCTGTACCTGCTGAAGCCGCGGGAGGCCCGCCTGCGCGTCGGGAAGCTCTTGGAGCGGGTCGGACTGGAGGATCGCGCGGACGAGCGTGTCGAGACCTTCTCCCGAGGGATGAAGCAGCGGCTTCACCTGGCCCGAGGCCTCATCGGTGACCCCTCGGTGCTTATTCTCGACGAGCCGACCGTCGGGATGGACCCGGTTGCGGCACGGGACTTCCGCGCGCTCATGGACGAACTGCGCGCCGAGCGCCGCACCGTCCTGATCACCACGCACGACATGGCCGAGGCCGAAGCAGTCTGTGACCGTGTCACCCTGATCGACGGCGGACGATTGCTGGGCACCGAGGATCCGAAAACGATCGGCGGCTGGCTCACGGCGTACGACCGGGTCACCGCCGGCGGGGTCACCGCGCCCACGGTGGCGGCGATGAGGTCGATACCCGGAGCGACAGTCGCGGAGTACGACGCCGAAGCCCTGAGCCTGCGCGTCGAGACCGACCGCGAGGGGGCGGTGAACCAAGTCTTGCGGGCCCTGGCCGAGGCGGGTGTCTCCGAGATCACCACCAGTCGGCCCGGTCTGGAAGAGGTCTACCTCCATCTCATCGGAGCCAGGGGGTTGCGGGTCTGATGCTCACCGTCGTGTGGGCCGAGGCGGCCCTCCAACTGCGAGTGCTCCGGCGGACGCCGGACAGGATGCTCCCCTTAGTGGTCGTACCTCTGCTCACGGCGGCGATTCTGACCATCACGCAGAACGCGGGCCGCGCCGATCTGGCCGGTACCGCCGTGGTCGGCACAGCGATCATCGGTATCTGGGGCTTCGCCATCTACATCGCCGGCGACATCATCGAGAGCGAGCGCTGGCTCGGCACGCTGGAAGGCGTCATCACGACACCCGCGCCGTTCGTGGTCACCCTGCTCGCCCGGATCGCGACGGTCACAGCGGTGAGCTTTGCCAGTATCGCCGAGAGCGCCTTCGTGGCCGACGTCTTCTTCGGCGTCCACCCCGCCGTTCATCACAAGCTGCTGTTCACCCTCACCCTGGCCTGTACCTGGCTCGCCATGACGGGGACCGCCCTGACCATGTCCGGCCTGTTCGTGCTGACCCGGGCGATAGGGACCTATCAGAACGCGCTGACCTACCCGTTCTATGTGCTCAGCGGCGCCGTCACACCCATTTCGCTGCTTCCCGGCTGGCTCCACCCCTTGTCGAGGATCGTCTTCCTGTCGTGGTCGGCGGACCTGTTGCGGGCGTGCATGACATCCGGTGGAGTCGCCGATCCGGCGAAGGGCATCATCGCGATCCTCGTGCTGGGTGTGGCAGGTGCCGGATTCGGTCTGTGGTCCACATCCGTGATCCTGCGCCGCATGTATCGCCTCGGAACGATCGGACACCTGTGATGGGCCCGGCCACGAACCTTCGGATCTTCCGGTTCGCTTTCAGGAGCGCGATCGCGGACTGGCGAACCATGTACACGCCGACGACGTGGGCGATCGGATGGCTGGGCCGCATTCTGTGCCAGGTCTCGTTCTTCGTGCTGATCGGGCGGTACATAGGCGTCCCGGGAACCGCCAGGTTCCTGATGATCGGCAATTCGGTGTTCGTCCTGGTCCAGTCGGTCCTGTTCGCCATTTTCACGACCTGCGGTGAGCGGCTCGCAGGGACATATCCCCTCCTCATCTGTGCACCGGGCCCTTTGTTCCCGGTGTTCGCCGGACGCAGTGCTCAGTGGGTGCTCGACGGCACGCTATGCAGTACGGTCTCGGTCTTCCTCCTCGGCCCGCTGTTCGGCTTCGCACCACCCATGCCCTCGGGTCTGTTGGTGGTGCCGATCGTCTTCCTGACCGCGTGCTCGGTATACGGGTTCGGACTGGCCGTCGGCGGGGTCGTGCTGCGCTTGGTCCACATGCGCGCCCTGGCGGCCAGCATCACCCTGTTCCTGCTGATGCTGTTCACCGGAGTGCAAGTGCCGGCGGCCTTCTGGCCGGCACCGGTTCGGATGCTCATCCAGGGTCTGCCGCTCACGCATGGTCTGCGCGCGGTACGCAGCCTGCTCGCCGGTGAGAGCGGCGGACACGTCCTGGGCGCGGCACTGGCCGAATCCGCAGTAGGCGTCGCTTGGTTCGCCGTCGCGGCAGGCATCTTCCACCTCGGGGCCCAGCGGGCCCGCCGTGACGGAACGGTGGATTTCGGAAGCTGAGGACGCACCCCGCCCTCAAGACAGCACAGGAAGGAGTGCTCGTGCCGATCACGACCGAGTACGCGAAGTACTTCATGGATCCCGAGCTCAATCACAGTTCCGGCTACTTCCAGACCCCTGAGACATCGTTGGACGACGCGCAGCGGGCCAAGGTCACGGCGATCCTGGACGCCTGCCGCATCGAGCCCGGAATGCGCCTGCTCGACGTCGGGTGCGGATGGGGAGCCACGGCGCGCGCGGCCGCCAGGGATTACGGGGCCAGCGTCGTCGCGATCACGATCGAGGACGACCATCTCTCCTATGCGCTGGAAGCCGAAAAGGACCAGGTGGGAGCGTCTCGCATCGACTACCGGCTGCAGCGCTGGGAGGACTTCGACGAGCCCGTGGACCGGATCGTCTGCATCAACGCCTTCGAGAACTTCACAGAGAAGAAGGCCTTTCTGGAACATTGCCGAAGGATCCTTCCGGAAGGCGGGGTGATGGTGATGCTGGCTGTCACGGCGCAGCGCCCGATGTTCCGAGTGGTCTCCCGGCAGCAAGTCATCACGACGGCTGAAGAGGCGGGATTCGACGTCGACGTGTCCGAATCCTTGGCGGATCACTATGTCCGAACACTGGAGCATTACTGCGCGAACATCACCGCGCACTTGGCAGAGGTGGCGTCCTTTCGCGGCGCGGATCGGGCCAAGGAGGACATCGAGTGGTATGAAACATGCGCGGAGTTCCTCCGGACCGGCATGAACGACATGTTCGAATTCACATTCACGGCTCGTGCAGAACGCTCGAACGGAGTGGAAGATGCGACTGACACCAGATCAGGTTGAGACCTACAACCGGGATGGAGTACTCGTTCTGGGCAAGATCTTCGATGACGGAGAACTCGCTCTGTTGCAGGACGAACTCTCCGCGGACCTCGAGACGGCCGGCCCGCACCTGGTCACCGAACAGGACGGCCGCCTCAGGGCCGTATACGCCTCGCACGAGCGGCGACCCGGATTCCGGCAGCTCGTCACCTCGGACCGGTTGCTGGGGCCGGCGACGCGACTGCTCGGTGCGGACCTCTACGTCTACCAGTTCAAGATCAATGCCAAGCATTCCTTCGGGGGTGAGGCCTGGGCCTGGCACCAGGACTATCCCGTGTGGCGCGCCGCCGACAACCTGCCGGCGCCCCGCGTCATCAACATCGCCGTGTACCTCGACGACGCGACCGAGTTCAACGGCCCGGTGGTCTTCGTCCCCGGTTCGCATCGCCTCGGGTCGTCGGTGAAGCAGGACAACGCGCGCGGCACGGGTGAGCACATCGATCCGCTCGACTTCGCGATATCCGAGGATCGCCTCCAGGCCTTGACCCGGACCCATGGCATGGTGAGCCCGAAGGGCCCGGCGGGGACCGTCGTCCTGTTCCATCCCGAGATCGTGCACGGGTCGGCGGTCAACATCTCGCCGTTCAGCCGCAATCTGCTGATCGTGACGTACAACGAGACCTCGAACCTGCCGCGCCCCTCCGGCGCGCCGCGGCCCTCCCATCTCGTCGGGCGCGACACAGAGCCGCTGGTGGCCACCACCGATCGGTTGTCACTGGTCCCGGCCGAGGCCTGAAGGAGCGCCGCGTGTCTTCTGCGTCCTTCACCGCCGAAGCGGTCGTTCTGGAGCGCTTCGGCGAACCGGTCGTCCTGCGGACGCTGGCAGCGCCCGAACCCGGTCCCGGTGAGCTGATCGTCGATGTCGCCTATGGCGGCGTCTGCGGCACTGATGTCCATCTGCAACAGGGCCACCTCTCCATTCCGGTCCCCCTTGTCCTGGGCCACGAAGGGCTGGGCACGGTCCGCGCGATCGGCGCGGATCCGGTGTACGACGTCTCCGGCAGCCCGCTGCGGGTGGGCGACACTGTGTTGTGGGCGTCGTCCATCGCCTGCGGGAGCTGTGTTCCGTGCCAGGTGGATCGTGAGCCCACGCTGTGCGAACGCCGGCAGACCTACGGGGTCAACCGGCCGCTGTCAGACGGTTCGGGACTGTGCGGTTCCTGGGCCGAGGCCATCGTCCTGCGTCCGGGGACCGCCGTGGTGCGACTGCCCGACGGCGTCGACCCGATGGCCGCGATGGCGTTGGCGTGCGCCGGGCCGACCATGGTTCACGCACTGTACGAGCGACGTCCGGTACGCCTCGGGGAGACCGTCATCATCCAGGGGAGCGGTCCAGTCGGCGTCGCCGCGGCCGCGCTGGCCCACCTCGCCGGGGCGGAGCGGGTCATTCTCATCGGCGGCCCGGCATCGCGTCTGGAAACGGCCGCGGCCCTGGGCCTGGGTCATAGCCACCTCGACATCATCGCGGCATCGGATCCCGAGCAGGTCCTGAGCCAGGCCCGGGCCATGACGCCGGGCGGCCGCGGCGCAGACCTCGTCATCGAGTGCGCCGGTGCGCCGGCCGCGGTGGCGCAGGGTCTCACGCTGGTCCGGCGGGGTGGCTCGTACCTGATCGTCGGCCAGTACACCGACAGCGGTGCCACCTCGCTCAACCCTCATCACATCGTCCACCGCCAGCTCGACATCCGCGGGTCGTGGGCCTTCACCGGCGTGCATCTGGACCAGTACGTGCGGCTGCTCCCGATGCTGTCAGCCCGTTTCGACCTTGCCTCGCTAGTCACGGTCTTCCCCCGCGCAGATGCAGACCAGGCGATGCGGTCGGTCGCGGCCGGCACGCTGTTCAAGGCCGTGCTCGCCTGACCGGGACGGCCTCGGAGGCCTGACGGCCAGCCGTACGCGGCGTCGTTTCGTACAGCAGCCCCACGCCCGGTCCGGGCGTGCAACTGAAGACGGTCTTCAGTTGCACGCCCGGACCGGCCGAACAGGCGCGAACATTTCCCGACCTTATTGGCCGACGCTTGTCGATGGCATACAGGGCTTTGCGAAATGCATTTTCTGGAGCGGCCTCCCATCATCGGCGTCTCACATGGTTTCCGGCGTGGCCGCCATTCCGTTATCGTCAGCTGTCATACGGCTACGTGGGTGAGTGCTAAGGCTGAGGAATCGAGGTCGATATCGGCGCCCCCTTTCACGCTCGGATGAAATCTAGATCGGCGCAGGAAAACGGCGAATGGAGAACATTGATGACCACTTTCACGAGTGCGCCAACAGTCTGGCGGGTGCCATGAGACTCGGAATTCTTGCCTGGGAGGAGGCGGAGCCCGAAGCGCTCGGGATCGCCGCCGCCGCCACGGAACGCGGGCACAGCGCGACGGTGTTCCAGCTCGAGGACATCCGCTGCGATCCAGATCCCGCGGGCGCCGTCGCGACGATCAAGGGGATCCCGTTGCCGGAATACGACGTCATAGTCTGCCGGTGCGATCTCAGTACGCCGCCCTGGACGGAGAAGGTCCAACAGCTTCTGCTGCTCGACGGCGAGCCAGGGGTGACCGTACTGGACTCGTTGCAGGTCCACCTCCGAGCCGCGAGCAAGCGGGCCATGCTCCGACAGCTCACGCGGCATGGCATCCCTGTCCCCGCGACGAAGGCCTGTCACAGCGTCGACGACATCCGCGAGGCGTTCGAGAGGTGGGGTCAGATAGTCCTCAAGCCGGCGTTGGGCTTCAGGGGGCTGGATGTCGAGCGCTTCCTGAGCGGTCCGACCGCCTTGGCACTGGAGTTCTCCGAGACGCTGCTCGGACGGCACGGCGTGCTCCTGGCCCAGCCCTACCTGGCGCACGAGGGCGACTTCAGAGTGCTCGTCATCGGTTCGAAGGTCTCCATATGCTCGCGGTTCGACACCGCGGGGGAGAACTGGAAGCCCTTCTCCGGCGATCTCGCCGACGCTCCGGTGGGGTCGAACTTCATCGAGCCGTCGGACGAACTCGCCTCGCTCGCCCTGAGGGCCGTGAAGGCAATGAACCTGACTATGGCCGGCGTCGACCTCGTCATGAGCGGATCCGGCTTAACGGTGATCGAAGTGAACCCGGTGCCGGGTTGGGCCGCGTGGGACCCGGAGCTGGCGCGGATTCCCAACAACGAGGTCGTGGACTTCGCGCAGACGCAGATCAACGCTCACCTCGGCATGCGTGCGCAGCCGGTCGGGAGGCGGGGATGAAGAACGAGATCTCGGGGAATCCTTCGACCAGCGACGGGGGCCAGGTCACGCCCGGCCTGTCGACCGGGATCATAGGCACCGGCGCGTGTCTGCCGAGCATAATCGTGACCTGCGACGAGATGGACGTGGCGCTCGAAGCCAGGCCCGGATGGACCGAGCGTGCGACGGGAATCCGCGAACGACGGCGCGCTCCGGCGGAGACCTCGCTCACCGACCTGGCAGTCGAGGCGGGCCGCGAGGCGCTCCGCGCCGCCGGTATCAGTGCTGACCAAGTCCGGACCATCATCGTCGCCACAGTGAGCTCCGATCCGCCGGTTCCCGCGGTCGCCACCCGGGTCCAGGACCGCCTCGGCGCGACCAATGCCTTCGGGTTCGACCTGAACGCGGCGTGTGCGGGCTTCGTCTTCGCGCTGGAGATCGCACGGCCGCTGGTGGGTGTGGACGCCGAGCGGCCGTACGTGCTGGTGATCGGCGGCGATGTCTGGTCGCGGATGACCGACCCGCTCGACCGCAAGACCTGGCCGCTGTTCGGGGACGGTGCCGGGGCAGTGGTTCTCGGTCCGGTCAGTGAGGGCGGATTCCTGGCGACGAAGCTCTCGACGAACGGCGCGCTGGGCGATTTCGCCGTCGGCGGCTTCTCCCCTCCGCTTCCGGGCCAAGCTCCCGGTGGTACCGATCATCTGTTCAAGATGCACGGGCGGGGCGTAGCCGACCTGATGCTCGAGCAACTGCCCAAACTCGCGAACGAGGTGACGCAGCTGGCGGGCGTCACCGTGGCAGAGGTCGACTACCTGATCTGCCACCAGGCGAACCCGAAACTGGTGGCCCGATGTGCGCAGGAGGCGGGCTTCGGCGCGGATCGGAATGTGAATACCGGCGAGGTGGTCGGCAACACCGTCGCAGCGTCGGTGCCGCTCGGAATCGACGCGGCGGTGAAGGACGGCCGGTTGCGCGAAGGATCTCTGGTACTCCTCGCAGCCTTCGGAGCCGGCATGTCGTGGGGAGCAACGTTGGTCCGATGGTCGGCCGCGGGTGCCGGATTGGAGGAGTCGTGAACATCACGTGGAGCAAGGGTCAGCTGGCGATCCGGGAGCGGTTCCGCGAGGTCGCCACCGATCTGGTGGCCGTGGGGACCGAGGCCCGCGACCGGGACGGGTCCTTCGACCGTGGGGTCTGGAAAGCCCTGGCGGCCACCGACTTCTGGCGCCTGCAGGTGCCGGTGGCCATCGGAGGCCTGGGCCAGGACGGCTGGGACTGGTTGGCAGCGCTGGAAGGACTGTCGCTCGGTGCGCACGATCTCGGCTTCCTGATGTCGGTCGCCTCGCAGAGCGGTCTGATCCGCTTGCTGGTCACGGCCGGGACCGCCGAGCAGCAGGACAAGTGGCTGCCGGGCCTGACCTCCGGTGACATCGCAGCCACGGGGTCCACCGAGGAGTCCGGCGGGTCCGACGTCCGCGGGTTCTCAACCCGGGCGATTCCCACCGACGATGGCGGATTCATTCTCAACGGCGGCAAAGCGCATATCACGAACGCGCCCGTCGCTGACGTCGTCCTGGCCGTGGCCCGAACTGATACCGAGCCCGGAGCCTTCGAACTCAGCCTGTTCGTGACGCACACCGGCGCCGAAGGAGTCGAGGTCGGACAGGGCGAGGATCTGCTGGGTCTTCGGAGCAGTCCCACCGGGCCGATCACGTTCCGCGACGTGCGCCTGGACGCCGGCGCCGTCATCGGCGGCGTGGGCGAAGGGCTCACGCGTCTCTACGAAACCCTGGCCTATGACAGGGTCCTGTTCGGAATCATCGTCGGGAGTTCCTTGGAGGCGCAGCTCGCGCCGCTGATCCGGCAGCTCGAAACGAGAAGCGCGTTCGGCGCGCCGCTGAGTGAGCATCAGTACATGCAGGAAAAGGTCGTCTCGCTCACCATGGCCATGGAAGGGTCCCGCGCGCTGGCCTATCGCTCGTTCGGCCTGCTGGACGGCCGGCACGACGGATACAGCCTCAGCGCGTCGGTGACGAAGCTACTGGCCTCGACGGGTCTGGTCGGCTCGGGCCTGGACCTGGTGCAGGCCTTCGGCCACGCGGGCTATGAATCAGGAAGCGCCGCCGAACGCAACCTCCGCGACTCGGTGGCCTTCAAGATCGCCGCGGGGACCGACGAAATGCAGAAGAAGAACATCTTCAACCACGTGCGGCGGGCCTACCGGTCCCATGACTTCGATCGGGGCCGGACGGGGGCGGGGACGCGATGATGGAGACCCTGCCGCTGCCGATGGTGGACCGGGCGAACGGCGTCATGATCGTCGACGCTGACGGCCGCGAATACCTCGACGGGTGTTCGGGCACGATCTGCGTGAACATCGGCCATGGCGTGCCCGAGGTTCTCGACGCGATCGCGAAGCAGTCCCGGCTCGTGACGTTCGCGCACCGCAGCCAGTTCCGTAACCAGCCCATCGAGGACCTGAGCGCCCTGATCCTGGGGATCGCCGGTCCCGGGTACAAAGAAGTCGTCTACACGAACTCCGGCTCCGAGGCGATCGAGGCCGCGCTCCGGCTGGCCATGCACCACCACGCCGGGACCGGGCGGGACATCGTCGTCTCGCAGCGGCCGAGCTATCACGGCATGACCGCCGGGGCGCTCTCGGTGTCCGGCCATCCGCCGCGCCGCTGCAATCTGGAGGTTCTGCTCGGCGGGGCGGCGCGGCTGGAACAGGTGTCGTCCTCCCGGGATGCCGAAATCCTCCCTTCGGCCGCTGGCTGGTTGGAAGTCCTCGAACGGCTGGATCCGACACGCATCGCCGCCGTCGTCCTCGAACCCGTCGTGGGGGCGGCCGGCGGAGCAGCGGAGGTGGATGTCCAGACGCTGACCCGGCTCCGGGAATTCTGTGACAACGTCGGCGCGCTGCTGATCGCCGATGAGGTCATGACCGGGTTCGGCCGGACCGGTGAATGGTTCGGGGTCACACTGTCCCGGATCACGCCCGACCTCATGGTCACGGGGAAGGGCCTCAGCGGTGGCTATCTTCCGATCGGCGCCTGCCTCGTGGGAGAGCGCGTGCTTTCCGGCGTCTCGGCGGCGGAGGTGTCGATGGGGCACACCATGAGCGGGAACCCATTGGCCGCGGCGGCGGCGCTCGCCGTGCTCACGTACACGACAGACCATCAGCTCGTCGCGCGAGCGCGGGAGGTGGGCGCCTACGTTCGGCAAGAGCTGGACCTGATGACGGCCTCGCTCCCCTTTCTCCAGCAGCCACGCGGAAGAGGTCTTCTCCTCGGCGTGGGGATCGAGCAGGACCCGGCCGAATTCGCCACGGCGCCCTTGAACCGCCGAATCGTCCAGGCCGCGCTGCGGAACGGGCTTTTGGTGTACCCCGCCGGCGTCGATGCGCGTACGCAGTCGGTGATGGTGTGCCCGCCATTGACGATCCGTGACAGCGAGGTGGAGATGCTCGTCGAGCGCCTTACCCGCGCGATGTCCCAAACCTTCGCAGTAGAGCGCGTCTGAGGACGGCGAAGATGCCCACCTTGTATGTTGGGAACTCGTTCAACGAGACACTCGTCGGCGACCTGAGCCACTTCGACCCCCTCGAGCGCAAGATCGGCGGCAACCTCTCTTGCCGCTTGGTGTGGCTGATGGAGCCCGGCGACCTTCTGGTAAGCCCGCAGCCCATCAGCGAGGACTTCCTCGGATACGCCTCAGGCTTGAAAGGTGTCCCGATCACGTCGGCTGATGTCCTTGTTCCGCAACCAGGCGGGTACGGCGAAGACGTCCTGACGGCGGACCGGCTTCGAGCAGGCCCGTTCCTCGACCTGCTGCGGGCGGCGGTTGCCGACCGAGGATACGATGCCATCGTCCCGTACTGTTACGACCAGACGATCACGGCGCTCGCGAGGGAGGTCGGAATCGGGTCGCACGATTCCGGTGTCGCGTTCTGCGAGGCAGGCGGTGCCGACCTGCTCAACCGGAAGACGGTGTTCCGGGCACTTTGCGGTGGTGCCCGTATCCCGGTCGCCGACGGCCTCGTGACTCGGTCGGTGGGCGAGGCCACTGACTTCGTCACCTCGTTCGTCGAGGCGGGACGATCCGTGATCGTCAAACAGGATGTGCACCAAGGCGGCCACGGCAACGAGATCCTCTCGCCGTCCAAGGACGTCGCCCAGTTGGGGGCGGCTGTGCTCACCTTCGTCGCGGACCGGCAGGCCGTCGAGGAGCGGCTGGGCGAGATGTGGCCGCTGTTCAGCTCGAACGGCCGCGATCCTGTGGTCATAGAGCACTACCTGGAGGACGCGATCTCGCTGGGGTGCGAGGTGAGCCTGGCTGGCGGATTTCCAGTCCTGCGTCACACCGCGGAGATGCGGATGACGCCGGTGTTCGACGGGCTCCTGATACCGCCGAGCTCGATCTCGCAGGCATGCGACGCAGAGTTCTCGCGATATGCGCTCGAGCTGGCCGCCGTCGTCTATGTGATGGGCTATCGCGGACTCATGAACATCGACGGAGTGGTGGCGCGCCGCGGTAAGACGGTCGTCCTGAACGAGTTCAATGGGCGGCTCGGCGGTTCCACTCATCTCGACTGGATCGGCCGGACGCTCTTCGGCGACGACTACCTGCGGCGTCGCCAACTCATCAGCAACAACGATCTGAAGGTGGATTCGTTCTCGAGCGCCGTGTCGGAACTGGAGCGAGCGGGCTTGGCGTTCGATCCCGACCGAGGTGAGGGCGTCATCCTCACCTGCGACCACACCAGCCAGTCCGGGGCCGTCGAGTATTGCGTCGCCGCGGCCGACGTCGAAACGGCCGACGACTACGAGCGGCGGCTCCGATCGCTGGCGGCCACGGCCCGATCCGTCCAGTGAACAACGATCACGCTCCCTCGGGCCGACGTGATGAGCGGCCGTGAGGGAGCCCGACATATTCGAAAGAAGGATTCATGAACGACAACGAGCGCCGTATCACGGTCGGCCCGCAAGACTCGGCTTCGCGGTGGGGCAACCCCGGTATCGAGGTGCTCTCGACGCCGGCCATCCTCGGCCACGTGGAGCGTCTGTGCGCTGATCTCCTCCAGCCGCACCTGGCGCCCGGCGAGATGACGGTCGGCGTGCAGGTCGTCATGAACCACCGCGCTCCGGCGCGAGTCGGCGAGGTCGTCGTCATCGCGGCGACCGCCGCCGACTCCGGTTCACGTCCCCGGTTCGACTTCGCCGTCAAGAGCGCGGACGGCGAGCTGCTCTGCGACGGAGTCCATCAGCGTGCCGTGGTCGATGCCGATCAATTCCGGGCGCGCATATCCGGCTGAGATCTGGCACGGCGCAGGTCGGCCACGCCGCTGCAGTCAGTTCGGCGACAGCTGTGAGCGGCCCTCCGCCGGAGCCGGTGACTGCGGCGGAGGGCCACGATCAGGCCCGCACCGCCGGCTGGAGCAGACTCCGGCGGGCCGGGAAATACTCAAGCAGCGGCGAGGTGCCGTCGACCGCGAGGGCGAGCACCTCGACCAGCCCGTCGCTCGGGCAGGGGTGGTAGACCTTGCTCATGTCGATGCGAAGCCGCCACAGCTCGGTCAGCGCGGTCATGACGTGGTCCCACAGGATCCGCTGCCCGGCCGTGTCGTCGCCGTCGATCGGCGCCACGGCCCGGTAGCCGGCGAGCGCGACGTCGATCAGGGGCAGGGGTATCTGGGCGAAGTCGATCGCCGGATCGAACCACCCGGCGTCATCCCAGTCGATCAGCGCGCTGAGCCGGCCGTCGGACTGCAGGATGTTCCCCGGCTTGAGGTCGCCGTGCACGAAACGCCGATACCGGTCCGCGCCGGCGACCGAGGGTTTCAAAGCGCTCAGCAACTCCTCGAACCAATCAGCCAGGTGCTCGGCCAGGACTCCGGCCTCGACCAGCCCGGCCAGGACCGTGTGGTGGTCGAGCGAGCGGGCCCACTGCTCGAGCCACCCGTTCGGATCGTCCACGTGGTCCACGGTGTGGTGCAGCGTTGCCAGCTCGGCCCCGATCGCCCGCCACAGGGCCGCCTGCGACGGCAGGACTCGGGCCGAGGACGCCACCGGGCCGCCGGGCATGTATTCGAAGACCGAGATCGGGACGGTGAATATCTCCAGGCTGTCGTCGAAGGCGACGAGTGATCCGGTGCGAACACCGGCGGCCGCGGCGGCCGGCGCCGCGACCGAGGCTGTGAATGTCTCCCCGATCGCCTTCGGATGGTCTCGCGGTATTTTGAGGATATACTTGTCGCCGAGCCGGTACACCGAATGCACATTGCCCGACGAATTAAGCCGTCTGCTCTCGCGCGGATCGACGTCGAGGTGGAACCGGTCGATGACCGCCGCGGCCTGAATCGGCGTCACGGCCGGGAACGGCATACCGTCATAGGGCGGCCGGACTGGTCGTCGAATTGATGTCATACTGAATTCTCCCCGCGCTTGTCGTGCCGATCTCCGGCTTCATCGGTGGGTGGGATTTCGTGCGCTCACGCTACTCCCGCCTATGCCCGGTGCAAAACTACTTCGAAGGGGTTCGCAATGGCTGAGCCGAACATGGAAAACACAGACCTCATGAAAAACACCGACCCGATGGCGCAGTTGGTGACCGGAGCCGAGGTCGGTTCTGCGATAGAACACCTGCGTCTAGTGTTTTCCGAACTCACCGATCAGATCCGGGCCGCGCCGATGGAACAGCGCGCGGCACGGCAGCGGCTCTGGGACAACGGCCAGCGCGCCTCCTTGGGGCGGGGCGAGACTGGGGCACTGGTCGCCAGTGACATCAAGTCGTCCTTCTCGCTGGCCCAGACCCCGTTCGAGCCAAGGGGGGAACCCGGTCTTGAGCTCCCCACGGCGTCCGAGGTGCCGGCCTTCGCGAACCTCGACGACATCGTGCGCCTCGCGGCACGGCTGGCCATCCCCGCCGCCTTCGACGAGCAGCGCGTGATCGTGACGCTCTTCCTGTACCGCGTACTGGCTCGGGCCGGGCAGACCTACGAAGGATTCCTCCACCGGGACATCGCCTCTGAACGGGAGCCAGTGGGCAGTGTGATCTTCTATCCCACAGTGAGAACGCAGAACATCGAGGGAGCCGAATTCGGTGCTCTCTACTCCCGCCTTCCCACCGATGAACTGCAGGGAAGCGATCCTGACATCACATTCGCACCGCAGGACTACGCAGGTTCCGCACTTGTCCTCGGCTACCCGCACAACCTCGCGCATGGCGTCTGGCAGGGGAAGAATCCCCACGCCGCTCCGACCGCCGCGGGGAGCCGCGCCGATGACGTACAGGAGTTCTTCGACCCGCAGGAGACGACGTACGTGAAGGACATGGCAGTGGTGACTTTCTCGCAGACGGCAGCAATCGAGGTGGAACGCCCGTGAGCCGTTTGGCGGTCGCGGACCGTAAGCGGTGAAAGCGTGCAATCGCGCCGGGTGCGGGAACGCCCCGTACTCGGTGTGCACCCGTCGACAGCGACGAAACCACGCGGCGACGAATACTCTTCAGAAGTATTGCCGCCGTGCTTTCCAGGGCGGTTGGAACGGTTGTCACTGAAACGGTTTCCGGGCCGGCCGTGCCGGATCCAGATCCAGATCCAGATCCAGCATGGCCGGTTGACCGGCGGAGGAGATCGCAGAAATGAATCACCGGGAAAGCGAGCGCGACGATCTTGGCTTCGGCATGAATCTGCGCCCCCACGCCTGGCCGGGGAGACTCATCGCGGTGTCGGGGATCGACGCCAGCGGAAAGACCACCCTGATCCGTTATCTCGCCGCTGAGCTGAAGCGCCGATCGATCGTGGCGAAGCGCTTCAAGTTCCCCTCTCGGCAGCTGAAGGAAACGGCGTTGTTCCGAGAGTTCGACAGGGACCGTCAGGGGAGTTTGGAGCGCGGTTTCGTCGACCCCTTCGGGCTGACACTCGTTCTGCTGGGGGACCGCCTTCTCGCGCTGCGAAATCAGGTACGGCAGCACCTCCAGGCGGGGCACGTGGTGATAGTGGACCGATATCTCTTCACGACGCTGGTGGAGTTCCTGCTCACTGAGCACTCGGCGGCCGAGCGGCATGCCGTCTGGACCGCCGCCGCACTATTTCCGCGACCGGACTGCTACTTTTTCACGGACGTTCCAGTGCATATCGCCGCTGATCGGCTCCGGGATCGCGGAGCGGAGGAAGCGGAGACCGTCAACTTGAGTGAGATGTCCATGAGGGCCAAACTCTTCCGCGAATTCGCGGTGGCGAACGGCGGCTGCCTGGTGCGAACGGATATCGGCCTCGCACATTCGGTGAGCGCCGTCCGGGACCAGCTGCTCGCCCTTGACGTGCCGCGTTCTTAGCGTCCATGGAATACCGAGTACCAAAGGAGTACCGATGAGCGGCACCGACCACAGCTGGGACTGGACCCCCGTCATGCTCGACGGCCCGTCTCATGGATTCCCGGGCCGGCTGCTGGCCGTCGAAGGCTCGGACGGTTCCGGGAAATCGCATTTCATCTCGTGGCTGACGGCGGCCGTGGGCGCGGAGATTCCCGTCACGCATGTGCTCATGCCGGGGGAGTATGTGCGCTCTTATCACCTCTGGCGGGCGTGGGGTGATCTGTCGACCGGCGTCGACCGGAGTCTCATCGACGATATCGGGCTGAAATTGATGGCGGTGGGTGATCGCCTGGTCCAACAGCGTGCTGTCATCGAGCCGGCGCTCCGGCAGGGCCACCTCGTGGTCTGCGAGCGTTTCGCCCTCACCCCGCTGGTCTTCCATTCCGAAGAGATGTTCTCCGAACCGTTGCGGCGGCTCTATCAGCCGGACTTCGGGATTCTGTTCGACGCGCCGAGCGACCTCCTTTTCGACCGGGTGCTGGCCCGCGCCGGCGGACCTGTGCACCCGCAGACGCGCCAGGACAAGGAGCTCGAGGTGAAGCGGTTTCGGGAACTGGCCCAGAAAAACGACTATGCCGTCGTGGACACCAGCGGCCCCGGTGATTTCGAAGATGTCAAGACCCGCCTGTGGGAGATGGTGCGTCAGCCGTCGGGCCGAACGTCATGAGTCCGCCGCGGGGCGCGGGTTTCGACGGTATTGGCGCTGGTGCGGACAGTCTCGGGAGCGTGAAGTGGCGATGAATGATGACAGTGACTCGGCGGCGGCGGCGCACGCGGGCGGACAGCGGGCCGCTCGTATCCTGGGCGTCGGCGCTTATCGGCCGAATCGCGTCGTGGGGAACGAGGAGATCAGCAAGTACATCGACTCCGACGATGAGTGGATCCGGTCCAGGTCGGGCATCGTCTCGCGCCGGTTCGCGGACGCCGAGAGCATCCCCGAGATGGCGGCCTGGTCGGCGAGCAAGGCGCTCAGCGCCGCCGGTCTGGCTCCGAAAGACGTCTCGTGCGTCATCCTCGCCACGATGTCCTACCTTCACCAGGCGCCGCCGGCGTCCGCGGCGTGTGTCGCCGAACTCGACGCGATCGGTGCCGCGGCCTTCGACATCGGAGGGGCGTGTGCGGGTTTCTCCCAGGGCCTCGCGGTGGCGAACAGCCTTGTCTGCTCTGGCGATGCCGAGTATGTAGTCGTTGCCGGCGCGGAGCGGATGAGCGATATCGTCGACATCACAGACCGGTCGACGGCCTTTCTGTTCGGCGACGGCGCGGGGGCCGTCGTGATCGGACCGTCGGAGCAGGCGGGCATCGGCCCGGTCGTCTGGGGCAGCGACACCGCGCGTCTTCACGCGATCGAGCAGAGCCGGTCCTTCGCGGCTTTGAAGTCGTCAAGCCCAGTCCCGTGGCCGTACTTGGAGATGGCGGGGCCGGAGGTGTTCCGGTGGGCGATCAGCGCCCTGGCCACTGTCGCCCGTCAAGCACTGGCCGCCATGGGCCTGGGACCAGGCGACATCAAAGCGTTCGTACCGCATCAGGCGAACATCCGGATCATCGAGCGCGTCGCGCATGACCTCGACCTGCCGGCGTCTGTCGTCGTGGCGCGCACTGTCCGCGAGGACGGCAACACCTCGGCGGCATCCATCCCATTGGCGCTGGACTCTTTGTGTGCCGCCGGTGAACTCCAGCCCGGTGACCTGGCGCTTCTGATCGGGTTCGGTTCCGGGCTCACCTACTCGGCTCAGGTCGTCGCAGTTCCATGAGCCCCACTTAACTCGGAACCCACGAGAGGAATGCGGTCGCGAGATGGCCGGACATACTGAGGCGATGCTCGGGCATCGGCAAGGGGAAGGAGGAGGGGCGAAGGTGAATGTCGGATCCACTGATCACTGGCTGTCGCCACTCCGAGAGCGTGCTCTGCTACCGGCTGGAACACTCGCTGCCTTCGTCGTTGGCTCTGCGGCGCGCGGTTGGCACAACGCGCGCAGCGACTTCGACATCTACGTCGTCAGTGAAGACGCCGAAAGCGTGGCCGGGGGCGGGATGCCGCTCAGACCGAATCCTCCGCAACTCCATACCGTCGATTTCTACGATGAGAACCGCAAGTGGGAGATCACCTACTGGACACAGAGCCAGGTCGACCAGGCACTCGCCAAGGTGGCCTGGCCGGTGTTCGAAAGCGGTGATAGCGCCGGGGACACTCTGACGCTCTATGAAGAGCTACTCCTGGCACGCCTGGACACGTGCATCCCCGTCGTGGGCGACGCGTGGATCCAACTGAGCCGGCGACGTCTGGCCGAGTCCGCGTTCAGTGCCCGCGTCGTCGTCCGGTCGCTGGGGGCGGCCGATGACGCGGTGGAAGACGCACTGGGCCAGTTGGAGGCCGGCGATTTGGAGAGCGCGACGATCTCCGCGCGCGTCGCTTTCCGGCACGTCGTCGACGCCCTCTTGGAGAGCTACGGTGAATACGGCAGCCACCTGCTCAAATGGCAGCCCAACCGGGTCAGGGCGGTCGCTCCCGCGGAGATTGGCTTCTCCGATTACTGGCGTATCGAAACGATGCAGGGTTATGACATCCGGAATCCCGGCCCCTGGATCGTCAATGTATTGACTTTGTCCCAAGACCTTGCGATGCGGGTGCACACCGCCTAGCCGGTACCGCATCGCCCGAGGCGGGAGCCCCATGATCGAATTGACTGCCGACCCACAGTCCCTGCAGACGACTCGGCTGGCGTTCAGCCCGACGTGGGAGATGGTGGGGAGCCTGGGGATTCTCGCACGCTACCGAGGACTGGCGCCTTTCCCCCACACGCGTTGGGCGCAACAAGTTCGCGCCGGGATGCCGAGCGAACTCACCGTGAACCTGGTCGAAGCGCTCAAGCGGGCTGAACTGTTCCCGCCGGGCTTTTTGCCTGTACCGGACCCCAATCGCGGGACCATCGAGGCCGAGTTGGCGCACCTGAGTCGACGTCATGCCGGATCCGCCGCCGCGCACCGGACCATCGATCTGCTCGCGCGATATTGGGAGTATGCGATAGCGCCGCACTGGGCCTCGATCCGTTCCTCGCTGGACGAGGAGATCCTCTTCCGCGGTCGCACTCTGGCCGTCGGCGGTGTGGAGGCGATGCTGGCCGAACTCGGCGGACGTGTGTCCTGGACACCGCCGTACCTCACAGCGCCCTACCACCGTGACGTGAACATCACGCTGGGGGATGCGCGACTGTTGCTGGTGCCGACCGTCTTCGCCGGCGGAATGCGGTTGTTCACGGAGGAAGACGGCATGATCGCCCTGTCTTATCAGGCCAGGGGCACGGGCCACTTCCAAGCGCTCACGGCCACTCAGCGCGCCACCATGACCGAGGGCCGGCTCGGGATACTGCTTGGCAGAGGGAGGGCTCAGGTGGTGTACGAGCTGCTCGAGCCTCGGACGACCACAGCAGTGGCCATTTCGCTGGGCATGGCTAAGAGCACTGTTTCTCAGCATCTGACAGTTCTGTGCGAGGCAGATGTGGTGCGGAAGCAGCGTCTAGGAGGACGCGTCCTGTACCAGCTCAACGACGCTGGGATGGCACTCCTTCGCGATCTGGGACCGCAAATGGCTTCAAAGGTCTCCACGCGGACCACGGCTCCGTAGACAGGCTTGAGACACTGTGCCAAGCGGTAGAGCGTCGGCCGAATGATCGTCCCGGGCCGGGTCCGTGACGCCGAGCGGCGGAACCCGTGACGTGGATGATCCGCACTCCATCGCGTACCTGCTGCGTGGAGACCTCCGGGTCGGAGCTATGGCGCGGCACCATCTGCGGCCTGTCTCCGAGCCGCCTCGCGGTGAGCACTGAAGGGGTTGGCGTCTGCCCTGCTCGCTGAACGAATGCGGCCTCGATGAGAAGGCCCGAAGGTCTCTGATCTGGGCGTGTTGACCGAGCCATCCCTAAAGCCAATGCTCGCGATCACTGCCGTTCGGTCACGGACGAATTCGTAGGCAACGCTCTTGGCTGCATGTTTGACTCGTCATCACCGAGCCTGAACAGGTCCCTCATCCCTTTCCCCGGCCCAGACCGGCATCGCAGTGACCTGGGCCGACGAGCCTCACCGAGTTCGGCTTCCTTTTTCTATCGGACGGTCCGCACATCGTTGGGACCCAAGCGCGAGAGGCCGTGAACAGCTATGCACGAAATCGCCTACCTTGAGTTCTCCGCTGAGGATCACGCGTCGACCGTTGACTACTTCGCCGGGTCGCTGGGATTCGTGGAGACGGCGATATGCAAAACCCCTGGAAGCACGTCCACTCTCCTGTGCCAGGGGACTATATGGCTCGTCGTCTCGTCAGGGGCGGCTCACGCGGCCTTCCTCGAAAGACACGGCGACGGCATATCCGACATCGCCTTCTCCTGCTCCGACGTCCCGGCCGCCATCGAGCGCGCCATGTCCGCGGGAGCGCGGCGGCTGGGGCCGTCGACCCTTTCCGGTTTCGGCGGCGTGCGGCACACGCTCGTGCCGCCTAAACCGAATACCGCGGCAGGGCACACCTTTCCGGATGAACGCCTCTGGACACCGGTCCCGGCACGATCCGGCGGCTGCGAGGGGTTCGTCCGCGGGCTGGACCACATCGCGGTTCTGGTCGAGGCCGGGACCTTGTACGACACGGTGCGTTACTACGAGGACGGATTCGGCTTCAAACAGTACAGCAGCGAATATGTCGAGGTGGGTGCTCAGGCCATGGACTCCGTCGTCGTACGGAGCGGCTCGGGGCGAAGCACGTTCACGATCATCGAGCCGGACGCCAGCCGCGAAGCGGGTCAGGTGGATGGCTTCCTGCGACGCAACGGCGGCGCCGGCGTACAGCACCTGGCCTTCGATGTCGAGCACATCGTCACAGCAGTGCGCGAATACCGTGAACGAGGCGTGGAATTCCTCACGACGCCGGACGCCTACTACGCGATGCTCACCGGGCGGGTGGGCCATCTGGGGGAGTTCGTCATGGATCTCCGTGACACCGACGTTCTGGCGGACCGTGACGAATGGGGCTACCTGCTCCAACTCTTCACGCGATCCCCGCTCCCGCGGAACACGATCTTCTACGAACTCATCCAGCGCAACGGTGCGAAGGGGTTCGGTAGCGCCAACATCCGCGCACTTTACGAGTCCGTCGAGCGTGAGCGGGAGACCAGCGAGCTCACCGTCTAGTGCCGCCGATCTTCACGCAGCGGGCTATCGGATCAGCCACCTCGCACCCGGAAAGGACGATCAATGAACCGACCATCGCTTGGACAGCAGCGACTGTGGCTGCTTCAGCAACTCGACCCGGCAAGCGCGGCTTACAACATTCCGTTCGCCTTGCGTTTCGCAGGCGGAGTTGATCGTCCAGCGCTGTCGAGCGCGCTCAAGCGGCTGGTGGAACGGCACACGATTTTAACGACCAAGTTCCCCGCCGACGCGGACGGCTCCCCGCGCGCGATCGTGCAGGACGGCTTCGACGTCCCGATCGTGTGGGCGGCGGAGTCAAGCGCGGAGGATTGGCACTCCGTGGCCTCGAGCACGGCCGTGGAACCGTTCGATCTGACGGCCGCGCCGCCGATCCGTGTTCTGGTGGTCCGCTGTGAAGACGGAGCGGACGCGGTGTGCCTGGTGCTGCACCACATCCTCATCGACGGCCGATCCGTTCCGATCTTCTTGCGCGACTTCGCGGAACTATATCGGGCCGCTCTATCCGGCACCCTTCCTGACCTACCAGAGCCGCGATATACCTACGCTGATCACGTTACGTGGGAGCGGGACCGGATGGCCAACCTGGACACCTCTGCGCGGGCGGACTACTGGCGGATGGAGCTAGCCGATCTGGCACCGCTGAACCTGCCGCTTGATTTCACCAGACCGAAGGCTCCCGGGCACGAAGGCTCCGAAGCTGTCGTCCAGCTGCCGGCCGAGACCACAGCGGCGCTCCAGACTCTCGCGTTCCGCTGGCGCTGCGCGTTCCCGAGCGTGGTCCTCGCCCTCTTCGACACTCTGATGGCGGTCTACAGCGGGCAAGCTGATCTGGCCACGGGTTTCGTGCTTCCGGGGCGCGACCGCCCCGAACTGGAGGATCTGGTCGGCTTCTTCGCCGCGACGTCCGTGATCCGCTGCCGGATCCGCTCCGATGATTCCCTTCACGCACTGGCCCGCCAGGTCAACGCCAAGGTACTGGCGTCCGACGCCGACCAGGCGCTCTCCTTCGAAAAGGTCGTGTCAGCTGTACAGTCCGATCGCGATGCCAGCCGCAGCCCGTTGTTCGACGTCCTGTTCGTCCATCACGGCGAGGTTCGATCCACCGATCGCGACCGGGGCGTATTCGAACGGCTGAGATGGAGTGCCCCGGTGACGCGGTACGACATCGAGTTGTCCACCACCATGCAGGATGGCCGGCTCCAATGCGTGTTCACCTACCGGACCGACTTGTTCGAACACTCGACCGTCGCCGGCATGGCACAGACGTTCGTGCGGCTGGCTGAGCTGGCGGCGGCTGATCCCGAAGCACCGCTGAGCCGCCTGTCACTGGCGGACCGGCCTGACGGATCCGATGCCGAGCACAGCCACGCGACGCACGCGCCGGTGGAAAACCCCACACTGGGCGGCGTCTTCGAGCGTCATGTCGCGCTTCGACCGGACGCGGTAGCGGTGCTGTGGGAGCACGGCTCGCTGACCTACGAGGTCCTCAACCAGCGAGCCAACCGGCTCGCACGGCTCCTCGCAGACCGTGGAGTCGGCCACGAGGACGTGGTCGGCGTCTGCATCGAACGGCACCAGCCTGAAGCCGTCGTCGCGCTGGTGGCCATCGCGAAGCTCGGCGCGGTGTATCTGCCCTTGGCGACCGACGATCCGCAGGAACGCATCGAGCGGACACTGAGCGACGCCGGTGCCGATTCGGTTCTGCTCGGACCGTATCTGGAACCGTTGCGCGCCGACGGGGTGAAGGTGCTCACCGCCGATGTCTGGTCTGATCTCGCGAACTGGCCGGACGATGATCTCGGGATGGTCGTGGACCCGGATCAGCTGTTGTGTCTGCTCTACACCTCGGGGTCGACAGGGGATCCCAAGGGAGTCGCGCACAGCCATCGTTCGCTGCTGGCTGCGCTGATGAACCACCGGTTCGGCGGCGGATCGCCGACCTCCATGCTTTCCCACAGCCGGATCACTTTCGATGTCGCGGTCTTCGAATTCCTGGTTCCACTAGTGTCCGGTGGCCGGGTGGTGTTGGCTCCGCCCGGGGTTTCGGATGTCTTCACCCTGCAACAGGCGATCGTTTCAGGCCGGCCGGACAAAGTGTGGATGACGGCGGGCTTGTTTCACATCGTCGCGGAGGAACTCCCTGAGGTCTTTCAGGGGGTCGGTGAGGTGTGGGCGGGGGGCGATGTGGTGTCCCCTGACGCGGTAGCCCGCGTTCAGCAGGCCTGTCCGCAGGTCCGTGTAGTCAACGGCTACGGTCCCGCCGAGGCGACGTTCGCGACGTCGTTCGCAGTCCCGTCGCCGGTCGACACGACGTCGCCGCTTCCCATCGGGCGTCCGTTCGAGCATGTTCAGTGCAGGGTGCTGGGCAGCGGGCTGAGAGAGGTGCCGGTCGGGGCGATCGGCGAGCTGTACATCGCCGGCGCGGGCGTGGCACGTGGCTATCACGGCAGGCCCGAGTTCAGTGCCGAACGCTTTGTCGCCGATCCATACGGGTCTTCGGGCAGTCGGATGTACCGGTGCGGCGACCTCGTCCGGCGCCTGCCAAGCGGTGATCTGGAGTTCATCGGCCGCAACGACCAGCAGGTGAAGATCCGTGGTTTCCGGATCGAGACAGGCGAGGTGGAAAAGTGCCTGGTGTCGGATCCTTGTGTTGCTCAGGCCACCGTCGTGGCGGGCGTGGACACTGCGGGAGTCAAGCGGCTCATCGCATACGTCGTCGTGCGTGAGGGCGCCAGTATCGACCTGTCGAGGCTGCGCCACCGCGTGACGGCAACACTGCCGGGCTACATGGTGCCGGCAGTGATCGTCCTGCTGGAGTGCCTGCCGCTCACCCCCTCGGGCAAGGTCAACCGGCGGGCGCTTCCCCAGCCGGACCTCCACAGTGACGCTCAGATCTCGCAGGCAGCTCGTAGTCCGCGCGAAGAGATGCTGTGCTCGATGTTCGCGGACATCCTCGGGGTGCGATCCGTAGGGGGCTCGGAGGACTTCTTCGGACTCGGCGGTGATTCGCTACTGGCTATCCGGCTGGTCGGACGCATCAGAGCCTTGTTCGCGTTCGAGGTCCCGGTGCGGGTGGTGTTCGAGTACCCCACGGCTGCCCAGCTGGCCTTGCTGCTCGACCGGTCAGCTGGTGGAAGACCCGCCGTCGAGCCGCGTCCGCGGCCTGTCCGCAGCCCGCTGTCGGCTGCCCAGCGACGTTTGTGGTCCATCGATCGGCTGCGAGGGCCGAGCACGGCATACAACATTCCCTTGGTTCGTCGTCTGACAGGTCGGCTCGACGTCGACGCGCTGCGGTCGGCGCTCCAGGACGTCGCGCTACGTCACGAGCCGCTGCGTTCAGTTTTCGGTGTCCATGACGGACAACCCTATCGGCGGGTCGTCGAGCCTGCCGTCGCGTTCGACATCGTCTCCGTCGCCGAGAATGAGGTGGAGGCCATGATCGAAGAGGGCTGCCGATACACCTTCGACCTGTCGGTCGAGACGCCGATCCGTGTCCGTCTCTATGCCGTCGGCGCCGCCGAGCACGTGCTTCTCGTCCTGTTCCACCACATCGGTATGGACGGCGGCTCGACGCGGCCGTTCCTCGCAGACCTCGCGACGGCGTACGCGGCGCGGATCCAAGGCAACGCACCTCGGTGGACGCCTCTGGCCGTCACATACGCCGACTACTGCGCGTGGCAGCAGGAACTTCTCGACGAGACCGGCGAACTCTCCGCGAGGCAGGCCGACTACTGGCGGGATACGCTGGCTGACCTTCCCGACGAGCTGGCGCTGCCCACTGACCGTCCGCGGCCGTCGCAGCCGAGCGGGGTCCGAGGCCAAGTGCCCATTCCGCTGGCGCCGGGAGTCTCGAAGCGTCTTCGGGAGCTGACAGCACGGACCCAGTGCACTGTGCACATGGTGCTCCAGGCTTCCGTCGCGGTTCTTCTGTTCCGGCTCGGGGCCGGGGCGGACATCCCGCTGGGTCGAGTCAGCCCGGGCCGCGTCGAGGAGGCCCTCGACGATCTCGTCGGGTATCTCGTCAACACCCAGGTACTGCGCCACCGGATGTCCGCAGACCTGACATTCACTGAGGTACTGGCGCAGACGCGGACGGCGGATACGGAGGCATTCGACCACCAGGACCTGCCGTTCGAGCGTGTCGTCGAACTCCTCGACCCACCCCGGCATGCCGGACGCCACCCGCTGTTCCAGGTCGCCGTCACCCATCGGGCGGCAGTATCGGACACGGTGGCTCTGCCGGGCCTGCACATCAGGGGTGCGGACCTGGCAGGCCCGGTCTCCGAGTTCGATCTCACCTTCGCCTTCCGAACCGAGGGATCCGGCGACATGGCAGGTCGGTTGGAGTACAGCGCCGACTTGTTCGACCCGTCGACCGCGCAGACCATGGCCCGGTCGCTGGGACGGCTGCTCGAAACCTGTGTGGCCACCCCTGACCGGCCGATCGGCGACACCGTTCTGTTGGCCTTGACGTAGACCTTCGTACAAGACGCAGCAGGTCGGCCGGGCGCTGTTCATCATGGGCGACCTTCTGGCGATAAGGGTTTCAACAGTAATCTCGGATAGGGAGCCTCCATATTCTGATATCGACCGAGTTGATGTCGAGCAGGCTGAGTTTCATATAGGCGAGTCGCATGTCGAAGCGCATTGAAGAGAGGACTGGGCGAAGCGATGATCAGTGCCGAAAACACGAAGCGAAATACTGAGGAAGCTCCTCCCCGCCTCCGTCGTGTACGGGCGCTCGATGTCAAATATCTTGACGATGCCCCGGTCCGTCCCGCACTGGTGGCGCAAACACCTCCGGAACGGGTGCCCTTGTCTTTTGCGCAGGCTCGCCTGTGGTTCTTGAACCAGCTGGAAGCCGGGGCCGCCTACAATGTGTCGTTCGCACTGCGGTTGTCAGGGGCCTTGGACGGCGAGGCGATGGAGGCGGCGCTAGCCGATGTCGTGGGTCGCCATGAAACGCTGCGGACAGTGTTCCCCGAGATGGACGGAGAGCCGTGCCAGCAGGTGCTGGATGAAGCCGCGGTATCCCTCGATGTAGCGAAGGTGGAAATTCGCGAGGGCGATCTGGAACGGGAGCTGTCCGCCGCCACGCGCGGGTGTTTCGACCTGCTTTCGGAGGTGCCGATCCGAGCCTGGTTGTTCATGCTCGGCCCCGAGGAACACGTACTGTTGTTGGTCATTCACCACATTGCTTGTGACGGTTGGTCGCTCGGTTCGCTCCGGCCGGATCTGTCGAGAGCCTATGCGGCGCGCAGGGATGGCAGAGCACCGGAATGGACAGAACCGCCGCTGAAATACTCGGACTACACGCTCTGGCAACGTGAACTCCTCGGCGATGCGGAAAACCCGAGGAGTCTCATCAGTACACAGCTGAGGTACTGGAAGGACGTTCTGGCGGACCAGCCGGATCAGCTGCAGCTTCCCGTCGACCACGTCCGCCGCGCTGCGGATGCTCCAGGCGGTCTGATCCACTTCGACGTGGACCCGCTAGTGCACGCAGGGCTGGTGGCGTTGGCCCGACAGTGCCGGGTCACGCTGTTCATGGTGGTGCAGGCAGCGGTCGCGGTGTTGCTGTCGCGAATGGGCGCGGGCACTGATATCCCGCTTGGGAGCCCGATAGCCGGCCGGACCGATGACAAACTCGCCGACCTGGTCGGGTTCTTCGTCAACACCATCGTTCTGCGCACCGACGTATCGGGGGATCCGACGTTCCAAGAGGTACTGGCGCGGGTGCGAGACTTCGACTTGGCTGCCTTCGCCCACCAGGACGTGCCCTTCGAGACCGTCGTCGGAGCGGTCAACCCGCAGCGGGTGGCGGGCTCCAATCCCCTGTTCCAGGTAAGCGTCGCGCTGCAGAACGTCGTCGAATCGCGGAACGACTTCGCCGGGCTCACGTCCGGCCCCGTGCGGACGTCCTCCGCCGCGGCGAAGTTCGACCTGTCGTTCGTCCTCAGCGAGCGGGCGACGGAGGCCGGCGTGCCCGGGCGGTTCGGCGGGGTCCTGGAGTACCGGTCGGATCTGTTCGATCGCGGTACCGCCGAAGAGTTCGTGACGCGGCTGGTGCGAGTCTTCGAGGCGGTGATCGCCGAGCCCGGACGTCCGGTCTCCCAGATCGATCTTTTGGGCGGCGATGAGCGGCACCGGCTGCTGGAGGAATGGAACGATACTGATTTCCCGGTCCCGGCCAAGACCCTGCCGGAGTTGTTCCAGGCCCAGGTCGGGCGGACTCCGAACGCTCCGGCGGTGTCGTGTGACGACGTGGTGCTGAGCTATGCCGAGCTCGACGAGCGAGCGAACCACTTGGCCGGGGTGCTGATCGAGAACGGTGTCGGGCCGGAGTCGGCGGTGGCGGTTCTGATGCCGCGCTCCGTCGATCTCCTGGCGGCGTTCCTCGCGATCCTCAAGGCCGGTGGCTTCTACGTGCCGATTCCGGCGGCGTTCCCGGTATCGCGCATGTCGTTCGTGCTCGACGAAGTCGGTGCGCGCGTGCTGATGGTCGACAGCTCGACGATGTCGCACGAATTCATCGACGCGGCGGTCGACCGTGGTGTGACCGTGCTGGACGTGGATTCCGCGACACCGGTGTCCGCGAAGACCGGTGATATCGGCCATCCAGGAGCGCGAACAGTGAAGGCTGCGCAGGACCGCCAGTTCGAGAAAAGCCCGCCGAGATCGAGCGGTCAGCTCGCTTACGTCATGTACACGTCCGGTTCGACGGGGATCCCCAAAGGCGTCGCCGTCACCGACGCGAATGTGGCAAGTCTCGCGCTCGACCGCGGGTTCGGCATCCAGCGGCATGACAGGGTTCTGTTCCACGCGCCGCACGCGTTCGACGCGTCGGTCTACGAGATATGGGTACCGCTGCTGGCCGGCGGACTCGTGGTCGTGGCGCCGCCCGGAGACCTGGACGCGGCGTCGCTTGAGACCTTGATCTCCCGAGAGAGGGTTACTGCCGTGCACGTCACGGCCGGCTTGTTCCGCGTGGTGACGGAAGAACGCCCTGAGATCTTCGCCGGCGTCCGGGAAGTGCTCACCGGCGGCGATGTCGTGCCGGCGAGCACGGTGGGCCAGCTCCTGGAACGGTGTCCGGATGTCGTGGTGCGGCACTTGTACGGGCCGACCGAGACGACGCTGTGCGCAACACAGTTGGCGGTGCGACGGGGGCACGAGTTCGAATCCTCGCTTCCGATCGGGCGGCCGCTGGACAACACGCGCGTCTACGTGCTCGACGCCTTGTTGCGGCCGGTGCCTGTCGGCGTGAGCGGGGATCTCTACATAGCCGGTTCCGGACTTGCCCGTGGATACGTCAAGGCCCCGGCCACGACCGCTGAGCGCTTCGTCGCCGATCCGTTCGGTAGACCGGGGTCACGCATGTACCGCACTGGTGACCTGGCTCGATGGAACCGTCTAGGAGAGCTGGTTTTCGCAGGGCGTTCCGATGAGCAGGTCAAGATCCGGGGATTTCGGGTGGAGCCCGGTGATGTCGAAGCCGCGCTGGCCGGCCATCCGGACATTTCGCAGTCTGCGGTGACCGTCCGCGAGGACCAGCCAGGCGACAAACGTCTTGTGGCCTACGTCGTCGAGACACTCCCAGGAGCTGTCGACCCGGACGAAGTACGGCGCTTCGTGGCGGGGGTTCTGCCGGGATACATGGTGCCGAGCGCGGTGGTGGTGGTCGGGTTTCTGCCCCTGACCTCGAATGGGAAGCTGGATCGCCGGGCGTTGCCGAAGCCTGGTCTTCCAGCGGCGTCCTCTGGGCGCTCGCCGCGATCGGTGCGCGAGGAGATCTTGTGCGGGTTGTTCGCCGAGGTGTTGGGGCTGGAGCGGGTCGGGATCGACGACCGGTTCTTCGACCTCGGCGGGCACTCATTGTTGGCAACGCGTCTGGTGTCGCGAGTGCGTTCGGTGCTGGGAGTGGAGATCTCGGTCCGGACGTTGTTCGAGGAGCCATCGGTGGCCGGACTGGCGCAGCGGCTCGATGAGGACGCGGCGGTTCGTCCCGCGCTGGTGGCGCTGACTCGTCCGGAGCGGATGCCTTTGTCTTTCGCGCAGGCTCGTCTGTGGTTCTTGAACCAGGTGGACGCCGGGGCCGGCTACAACGTGCCGTTCGCTGTTCGGCTGTCCGGAGCCCTGGATGTCAGGGCACTGGAAGAGTCGCTCGCCGATGTCGCGGGCCGCCATGAAACGCTCCGGACGGTGTTTCCCGAGGTGGACGGAGAGCCGTGCCAGCGGATACTGCGGGGCTCCGCAGCGCGCCCAACCCTGGTGGTGGTGCCGACCGGGGCCGATGAAGTCGAGGAACGAATCGCCGCTGCTTGCCGGCGAGGCTTCGACCTGACAGTGGATCTTCCCATGCGGGCATGGCTGTTCGCGGTGGGTCCGGAGGACCACGTGCTGCTGCTGGTACTGCACCATGTGGCTTGCGACGGCTGGTCCGAGGTGCCGTTGCGTCGGGATCTGGCTGAGGCTTATCGGGCGCGCCGGAACGGCTCGCGTGGCGTCCGACCAGGGCTGCCGGTGCAATACGCTGACTACGCCTTGTGGCAGCGACAGCTTCTGGGCGACTCGGACGATCCGGAGAGCTTGGCGGGCCGTCAGCTCGAGTTCTGGGCGCACAACCTGTCCGACCTGCCCGTGCAACTGGACCTGCCCTTCAACCGAGCACGCCCGGCTTCGGGCGGCGCACCGGGCGGCAGCATCCCCTTCCGGTTGTCCGCGACCACCCACGCCGGGCTGCTGTCGCTGGCCCGATCGAGCCGGGCCACGCTGTTCATGGTGGTGCAGTCCGCTGTAGCGGTGTTGCTGTCGCGCCTGGGTGCCGGGACCGACATTCCGCTGGGCAGCCCGATCGCCGGCCGGACAGACGATGCCCTCGACGATCTCGTCGGCTTCTTCATGAACACCTTGGTCCTGCGGACCGACGTATCGGGGAACCCGACCTTCGCGGAGCTGCTGGAGCGGGTACGGGAGGCGGATCTGGCCGCCTATCAGCACCAGGACTTCCCTTTCGAAGCGCTGGTCGAAACGCTCAACCCGGAACGCTCCATGACCCGGCATCCTCTGTTCCAGGTGCTGGTCACACTACAGAACAACGCCGAGGCGTCATGGGAGCTGGACTCCTTGGAGACGGTGCCCATGAGGACGAGCACGGATACGGCGAAGTTCGATCTGTCGTTCCAGTTCAGGGAACTCAGAGACGACGAGGGAGACACCCGCTACCTGGGCGGAGCGGTGGAGTACCGATCCGATCTGTTCGATCCAGACACGGTCGAGGATTTCGTCACGCGCTTGTCGGCGCTGTTGGACGCGGTGGCGAAGGACGCGGGGGTCAGAGTCGGCCAGATCGACATTCTCACGGCGCCAGAGCGTGAGCGGCTGCTGGTGGCGTCGAGCGGTGCTGATCAGCCGCTTGACGACGTGACCCTGCCTGGACTGTTCCAGGCGAAGGCCGCCCGGTCGGCGGAGACTATCGCCGTGGTCTGCGATGGAGCGTCGCTGACCTACGGCGAGCTGAACTCGCGAGCCAACCGGCTGGCCCACCTGCTGATCAGCCGAGGCGTGGGACCGGAGCAGGTCGTGGCGTTGGCGGTGGGCCGCTCGACCGAAATGGTCGTCGCGCTGCTGGCGGTTCTCAAGACGGGGGCGGCCTACCTGCCGATCGATCCCGCCTATCCGGCGGACCGGACGACATTCATGCTCGCCGACGCGGCACCGGCCGTCGTGCTGGCTTCGGCCACGCTGCCAGGAGCCTTGGTGGACACGACGTACCCCCAGATCCTGCTGGAGGAGGAAACCGGGGACTGGCCAGCGACTGACCCGACGGATGTGGACCGCGTCACCCCTCTGCGCTCGGAGCACCCGGCGTACGTGATGTACACATCTGGATCCACCGGGGTGCCCAAGGGTGTGGTGCTGCCCTGCCGGGTGCTGTCGAACCTCATCGCCTGGCATGCTTCGGTGTCGCCGGCCGAGCCCGGCCTGCGGACCGCCCAGTTCGCCGCGATCAGCTTCGACGTCTCGGCCGTCGAGATCCTGTCGACGCTGACCAGGGGCGGCTGTCTCGTCATTCCCAGTGATGACATCCGGCGCAATCCCGAAAGGTTCACCCAGTGGCTCACAGACAACCGGGTGAGTGAGCTTCACGCACCCAATGTCATGGTGGACGCGGTCTGTGAGGCGGCTGCTGAGGCGGGTCTTGTTCTGCCGGACCTTCGCGAGATCTCTCAGGGCGGTGAGGCGCTCGTATTGTCCGAGCGTGTCCGTGCCTTCCATCAGCTGGTGCCGGAGCGGCGGCTGCACAACCATTACGGTCCGACTGAGACGCACATCGTGACTGCGCACTCCCCGTCGGGCGACGTCCAGCACTGGCCCGCTACGGCACCGATCGGTCGGCCGATTCCCAATGCCAGGGCATATGTACTGGACCGCCATCTCGGGATGGCGCCGCGGGGAGTGACCGGCGAGTTGTACGCCGCCGGAGCTGTTTTGGCACGAGGCTACTGGCGTAAGCCTGGCTTGACGGCGGAGCGCTTTGTCGCTGATCCTTTCGGACCTGCCGGCTCTCGGATGTACCGCACCGGCGATCTGGCACGCTGGAACTCCGCCGGTGAGCTGGAGTTCTTGGGCCGAGCTGACGGACAACTGAAGATTCGAGGATTCCGGATAGAGCCGGGGGAGGTCGAGGCGGCGCTTCTTCGTCATCCCGATATCGCTCAGGCCGCCGTGGTGGCGCGCGAGGATCGGCCTGGCGATAAGCGGCTGGTCGGCTACGTGGTGCCGGTCTCCGGGCAGAACCTGACTCCTGCCGGCGTGCGGGAATTCGTCGCGGGGCTGGTGCCGGAGTACATGGTTCCCATGATCGTCGAGGTCGACCGTCTGCCGAAGACGCCCAGCGGGAAGGTGGACCGCCGTGCGCTGCCGGTGCCGGTGTTCGAGAGGTCGGCGCCGGTCAGGGAACCGCGCAGTCCGCAGGAGGCGATCCTGAGTTCCCTGTTCGCCGAGGTGTTGGGGGTGGACCGGGTCGGGGTCGATGACGACTTCTTCGACCTGGGCGGACATTCGCTGCTGGCCAGTCGTCTGACGTCGCGGATCCGCTCTGTGATGGGGACGGACGTGGGGATCCGCGCGCTGTTCGAGGCGCCGACGGTCGCTCGTCTGGCCGAACGCTTGGAAAGCGCGACGAACGACTCGTTCGCGACGCTGCTTCCGCTCAGGGCCGAAGGCAGCCTCCGCCCGATCCATCTCGTCCATCCGCTCGGTGGATTGAGCTGGTGCTACTCGCGACTCCTGCCGCACATCCCCAAGGAGCACCCGGTCTACGGTCTTCAGTCGAGCGGATTCGCTGCCGCGGATCAGAGGCCGGAATCTGTCCGGGACATGGCGCGCGCGTACATTTCGATGATCCGGCAAGTGCAGCCTGAGGGTCCCTACATGCTGGGCGGATGGTCGTTCGGCGGGACGGTCGCGCACGAGATGGCCGTGGCGCTGGAGGAGCTTGGCGAAGACGTATCGCTCCTCGTGCTGTTCGACGCCGGCCCATCGCTGGGCAGGCGTCGGGGGAGTGGCGGGGAAGGGGCGGAAGAAGACTTCCTGGCACTCGTCGAGCAATCGATCCGGGGTATCGCGGGCGTGGGATCAGCTGTGGGCGAGATATCAGCTGAGTGCCTCAGCCAGCTGTCAGACATCGCCCGGCACACCATGCGGATCTTCGTAGACCATCAGTCGCGGATGTTCAGCGGAGGCATCGTCAGTATCCAGGCGGATGGCTCCCAAAGAATCCGAGATTCATTGGGGGTCGGCTGGACAGATTACGCGCGCGGCGATGTGAAGATCCATAACGTCGCCTGTTCCCACGAGGAGATGATGGAACCCATGTCGGTGCGGCAGTACGGACCGATCCTCCATGACCTGATCTCGGGATCGTGAGATGGCCATGACAAACGCTCGTATGCGAGACATGCGCGAGGGAGCCGAGCTCGACAAGGCGTCGATGGAGGAAGTCATCGGCGTGACGGCGGCCGGGTCGCCGCGTGCGCTGCTGACGCTCGACGACTATGCGCAGGCCGCGCGGCGATCCATGGAACCGGCGGTTTGGGATTTCATCGAGGGCGGTGCCGGGGATGAGCGCAGCCTCCGGGCAAACGTCAGCGCATACGATCGGATCGCACTCCGTCCGCGAGTATTGACCGGAGTTCATGACGTTGACACGTCCGTCTCCGCCTTCGGGAGGTCGTGGGCGGCACCCATCGGCATCGCGCCGCTCGCCTTCCATACGATTGCACACCCGGATGGTGAAATGGCTACCGTCCGTGCGGCCGGTTCGGCCGGCCTCCCGGTGGTGGTCAGCACCTTCGCCGGGCGCGAGTTCGGGGAGTTGGGCACTGCGGCGACTGCCCCGCTCTGGCTTCAGGTCTACTGCTTCCGCGATAGAACGGTGACACGTGAGGTAATCGAGCGTGCCGAACGGGCGGGATTCGAGGCGCTTGTTCTGACCGTGGACACCCCGTATCTCGGGCGACGGCTGCGGGACGTCCGCAACAGCTTCCGGCTACCGCGGGGCGTGAGGCCGGCCAACATTCCGGGCGCCGACTTTTCCTCACCTTCAGCTCACGCGCGTGCCGAACTGGACTCCCACCTCGACTGGTCTGTCGTTGAATGGTTGCGGTCCGTCAGTCGGCTACCGATTGTCCTGAAAGGAATCCTGACTCCCGAGGACGCGGTCCTCGCCCTCGGCGCGGGTGTGGACGGCATTGTCGTGTCCAATCATGGCGGACGGCAGTTCGCGGGTGCGCCCGCGGCGCTCGATCTGCTGCCTGATATCGCCGCCGCGGTGGATCACAGGTGTCCGGTGCTCGTCGACGGCGGCATCCGTCGTGGTACTGATGTCTTGGCGGCCCTGGCTTCAGGGGCCGATGCCGTATTGGTCGGCCGGCCGGTGCTGCACTCTCTGGCGATCGGCGGTTCGCCGAGCGTTTCGGACATGCTCCAGGTCCTGCTGGACGAGCTGACGGACGCGATGGTGTTCACCGGCGTGGAGTCTGTCGACCGTGTCGGAGCGGAGCTGGTCGCCGGCCATGGGCGGTTCGAGATCTCGCAGCCCGCTGTCTCGCATCGCACCCATCGTGAGCGGGCCTGTGATGGCGACGGGGCATTGCGGAAGGAGGCTCTCCACGGCAGTCTGGTCGATCCGCTCCTGGAATCGATGAACTTCCTCAACGAAGTCACCGGACGCTATCCGCAGGCCATCTCATTCGCGCCGGGGCGACCGTTCGAAGGCTTCTTTGATACCGAGGATGTGTTCGTCAACATTCGACGCTATCTGAGCCACCTTGAAGATCAAGGGCTGACGAAGGAGCAGATTCGCAACGTGATGTATCAGTACGGTCCGACTGCTGGAAACATACAGGAGATCATCGCTGATTCGTTGCGCGTAGACGAGGGTATCAGCGTCGACCCGCGGTGCATCGTCGTGACAGCGGGCTGCCAAGAGGCGATGTTTCTCAGCCTGCGCGCCATATTTTCGGACGCTGACGACGTACTTCTGGTCGCGGCCCCTTGTTACGTCGGTATCGCGGGAGCCGCACGCTTACTGGATATATCCGTAGTAGGGGTCGACGAACGTGACGGCGAAGGGATCAGGAGCGCCGACGTCGAGGCTGTGATTCTCGAACAGCTTGCCAGAGGCAAGCGCCCGCGAGCCTTCTACCTTGTGCCCGATCATTCGAACCCCTCCGGGAACACCATCGATCCGCCGGAGCGCCGCGCACTTGTCGAGATGGCGGCCCGCCACGATGTGCTGATCCTGGAAGACAGCCCCTATCGCTCGGTGAGCGTCGGCGTCCGCCACCCCACCCTCAAGGCCCTCGACCACGAGTGTCGCGTCGTCCATTTGGGGTCCTACGCCAAGAGCGCATTTCCTGGTGCCCGCATCGGCTTTGTCATCGCTGATCAGCAGGTGCGGGACGAAACCAGACGGACGACGGTACTGGCGGACGAAATCGCCAAGATCAAGAGCATGGTCACCGTCAACACCTCACCGCTGGGACAGGCGGCAGTGGCCGGCATGCTGCTCGGCGCAGGCGGTCGCCTTTCCGAGGCGACCGCTGCGATGTCAGAGCATTACGGCGAGGCACTGCGGACAACACTCGAAGCATTGGAGTGCCATCTCCCGCCGCGGCACCGTGAAGAACTCGGGGTGCACTGGAATACGCCGACCGGCGGCTTCTTCCTGACATTGCAAACACGCTTCCGTGCCGACATGGACGCCATGCGGCGCAGCGCCGAGCAGTTCGGCGTGATCTGGACACCAATGTCATACTTCCATCCAGGGGGTGGCGGAGATCAGGCGATTCGGCTGTCGTTCAGTTATCTCTCGCCACCCGATATCGAGCTGGGTATTGCCCGGCTGGCCAATTTCCTGGAGGCAGAGACTGCCCGCGCAGATACGCCGGCCTGTCCGGACGCCTATCGGCGACCGGTGGCGAAGGCGATGGGGGCTGTAGGGGCGTCGTCAGCCGTTGGCAGTCAGATCGATTGATCTTCAGACCCGGCCGTGGTGACGGTCCGGCATATGGCGGTGTTCTGTCTCGTGTGGTCTGGGCTGGAGTCGCTGTCGCCTGAGGACCTTCTCGCGCTGATCGCGCTTCAGCCGGTGAGTTTGAGACTCTGAAATGGGCCCGTTAAGGCGTCTGATCTGGACCCTCCTGGTGCGGTTGATGTCATCGGTGTGAGCATCTGATCTGGACCCGGGGTGGATCACTCGTTGGTGTCGGGTGCGTCTTCTATCGGGCTGCTGCGGGTAGACCGGCTGACGTTGTCGCTGTCGGGCTGCGCGGAGGGGCGGATTGGCGTCCAGGGTGGTGCGCCTGCCGATAATGTCATCCGGGCAGGTCAAGCGGCGTGTTGGTACTCGTGGATGATGCCGCCGAGTCGGTCGTGCCGGTGGATGTCGAGGTCGGTGATCTGCTGCGGGTCGGTGATCGGGGCGGGTACTGCACGCAGTGGCGCGGCCTGTTCGATCGCTTGGTGAGCGCGGAACCGGTTGTAGTGCGTCTCATACTCGTGCAGGGCGTGCAGCAGGTGGGGCTGGTTCCAGATCAAAGTGCGGTCCAGCAACTCGCGACGGCAGGTCTGTACCTACCGCTCCATAATCGAGTTCATCCGCGGCATGCGGATCCCGCTGAGCACGACCTGGATCCCGGCCTGTGCCAGGATTTCGTCGAA
>Ga0105237_10000258_pt1 | contig 75046 bp, 45 predicted proteins | sample KBSC24metaG_FD_81520 | JGI IMG/M metagenome (GOLD analysis project Ga0105237, IMG submission 81520) | Corn rhizosphere microbial communities from Kellogg Biological Station, Michigan, USA - KBS C2-4 metaG | ecosystem: Host-associated > Plants > Roots > Rhizosphere > Soil | place: Michigan, USA...
GACGGGGCCGACGGGCTGCCAGACGCAGTACCTGCACAACGCGTCGGCGCAGCTCACGCAGATCATCGATCCCAACGGGTACAGCACGGCGTACACCTACGACGGGCAGGGGAGAGTGGCGACCCGGGCGATCGCGGGCGTGGGGACGACGACGTATACGTATGGTGGCGTGTCCGGCGGGACGTACCCGATGGAGACGAAGGACCAGCTGGGGCGCGTGTCCCGGCAGGTGATGGAGTCAAGAGCGTTGCCGGTGGGTTACGTGAACGGGGTTGGCTCGAAGTTCACGTTCACGCGCAACGCCTCGGGTCAGATCACGGGACGTCAGAACCCGGCGGGGGCGCTTTGGACGACGGTCTATGATTCGTCGGGGAACGCGGTTCAGAAGGTGGATCCTCTGGGTCGGACGACGGCGGTGACGGTGGATGCCTACAACAACCCGGTGACGGTGACGGAGCCGAACGGATCTGTGACGACACAGATCTGGGGCTATGCGGGGAGTGCGTTCGACACGACGGGGGCGAAGCGTCGTCTTCAGGCTGTGGTGGATCCACTTGGTCACCGCACGAGCTACACGTACAACGGCCGCGGCCAAGTCGTGACGACGACGGACCCGCTCGGCAACGTGACGACGACGATCTACGACAGCCTGGGCAACGCGGTGGCTTCTCAGGACCCGCTTGGGAACATCTGGACGTCTGTGTACGATGCGGCGGGGAACGTGGTCGCCAGCATCGACCCTCTTGGGAACATAACGAGTTACACGTACGACAACCAGGGCCGGGTCCTGACGACGGAGGACCCTCTCGGGAATGTGACGACGCAAGGGTATGACAGCAACGGGAACCTGGTGGCTAAGATTGATCCGCTGGGGAACCGCTGGGACTGGACCTACAATGTCTGGGACAAGCCGGTGACGGCGAAGGATCCGCTGGGGAATGTGACGACAACGCTGTATGATTCACTGGGACAGTTTGTAGGCACAATTAATGCGCTGGGAGGCATCAGCACAACAGTATACGATGACGCGGGACGTCTGGCGGCGATTGTAGATGAGATTGGCAATCGTACAACCTGGGTTTACGATGCGGCGGGACGAACAGTGGCGGAGATCGACCCACTAGGGCGCACAACACACTACACATACAACCTGACGGGACAGGTTGTGACATCGACTGACCCTGCCGGGAACATAACAACGACAATCTATGATTCGGATGGGCGTCAAGTAGCAACCACGGATCCCCTGGGCAACACGACGACGACGGTGTATGATGCTGCGGGCCGCCGCATTGCCACGATCGATCCGCTGGGACATCGGACGACGACCGTGTATGACGAAGCGGGGCGTGTGTTGGCTCAGGTGGATGCGGACGGCAACCGGACATCGATGGTATATGACGCGGCCAGGCGTGTGCTGGCGACGAGGGATGCTCTAGGCAATTTCTGGACGACCGTCTACGATGCAGCGGGGCGTGCGATCAACACGATCGATCCGCTCAGCCACATGACGACGACGATCTATGATGACGCGGGACGGGTCTCGGTGCAGATCGATGCGCTGGGGCAACGCACAAGCTATGTCTACGATGCGGCCGGTCAACGTCTCTCTACACAGAATGCTCGCGGCTACTTTACTTACGAGACCTACGATGCGGCCGGACGGCATGCGTCCACGCAGACACCACTGGGCTTCGTGACGAGCACGATCTATGACGCCAAGGGGCAGCCTGTTGCCACCTGGGATGCATTGGGATACTTCTGGACAACCGTGTATGACGCGGCAGGCCGAGTGATTGCGTCAGTGGATCCCAACAACAACCGCTTGACCACAACCTATGATGCGGCCGGACAGGCGATCTCGACACAGGATGCGCTGGGGCATGTGAACCAGAGCATCTATGACTTGGCGGGCCGCCTGATCGCGCAGCAGGATGCGAAAGGGTATTTCACCTTCTTCGGCTATGACGCGGCGGGGCGGCGCACCGCGGTAACGGATGCGAACGGGCATGTCTGGTCGAGCAGCTATGATGCCGCAGACCGACTCGTGCTGGAGACGGATCCTCTGGGGAGGATGACGACGCATATCTATGACGCCGCGGGGAACAAGACGCAGCAGATTGACGGGCGGGGCTGGTACAGCACCTATACCTACGATGCCCTCAACCGCCGAACTTCCGAAGCATACCAGGATGGCACGCTCAATCAGTACACCTTTGATGTGGCTGGACAGCGCACGCTGGTGCAGGACGCATCGGGAACGACGAGCTACACGTACGACGCGCTAAGCCGGGTGAAGAGCATCGTCTATCCCTCGCCCGCCCGCATGCCCGCCACCTACAGCTATCTCGCGGGTTCCGCCGCAATGGCGACCCAGCTCTACGATCCGGCGGGGCTCTCCCAGCAATGGCAGTATGACGCCGATGATCGGGTGAAAGTCGCCATCAGCGCGTATGGCGAGGTCGCGACGCTGATTTACGATGCGGTAGGGCAGGTGACGGGGAAGGTGCTTGGCAACGGAATGGCGGTCTCGCAGATCTATGATCCGGCAGGGCGTCTGACGAATCAGTCGTATATCTCGGCGATGGGAACACCGCTGGCGTGGTACACGAGCACATATGACGTGGTGAACAACCGGGTGTCTCTGCTTGAGATCGACGGCAGCCTGACGACGTACCTGTACGATGCGATCAACCAGGTGACGTCGCATAACCGAACGGGCACTTCGCCCCGGTTCTACACCTACAGCTACGATCCGGTGGGCAACCGGCTGACGAAGGCGAAGTCGGGGGCCATCGACCACTACTCGTACGACGACGCGAACGGTCAGGTCCTGATCACCCCGTTCTCTGGCTCACCGACGACGGTGACGTATGACAATGCGGGCAATCGTCAGGTGGAGAATACGAACGGAGCACTGACGACATATACTTGGGACAGTCAGAACCAGTTGGCCCAGGTGGTTTCCTCAACGGCTACTCAAACCTATGCCTATCGGGCGGACGGGAAGCGTTATCGGCGTTCTGGCACGGGTCTGCAGCTGACCTACTTCTTCTGGGACAATGAGAACTTGACGCTTGAGACGGACTCGACGGGCGGAGCCTATGCGCGTTACGCGGGGCTTCCGGGAATGTGGGGAGACATCTTCGCGCAGCGGGCAAACGCTACGAGTTCGTCGTTCCCGATATACGATCCGCAGTGGAGTGCGCGTGCTCTGACAAATACGTCCGGAAGTGTGACGGATACATATCTGTATGGCGCATTTGGTGATGAGCTTGTAACGAGTGGTTCGACACTGAACCCATTCCGGTTTGGGGGGCAGGTAGGCTATTACCGTGAAAACTCAACACGCCAATATGTGCGGGCAAGATGGCTGCGCACCGACATCGGAATATGGCTGTCTAATGATCCTATTGGATTCAGAAGTCGTGATTGGAATAAATATCGATATACAAACAACAATCCTGTGATGAGAATAGATCCTTCTGGGCTTCGGATTATTCAGGTTGCTGACCCAAGATGGCCCCAAGATAAATATGGAACACCATACCCTACGACATATAGTATTGCAATAGCCGAGGCAATGTTGGAAAGAGATCGCCTTAACTGCATATTGAAAGCTGCCGATAATGCAGAAGCTATTGCTAATAGCACGTACATTGGCGTTGGTGCTGGACAAGATGGTTCTCCTTGGAACGGATACAAACATTGTATTTGGGCTTGCTTAACAAGAAAGACTTGTGATTATATTGCTTATTCACATGGAGTACTTGATCACGAGCGCACTGGTGCCCTGTGGGCAATGAATCCTACACACCCTGTGAGATGGAGAACTGATGGAAATGGTGCAATGGATATTGCAAACGATATATTGGGATATGGATGCTCTGCGAAAGCAGGTACTTGTAAAGACTGTTGTCTTGACTTAGTCAATTGCGATGAAATTTATTACCTTCCTCCAGTAGGAAACAATTGGGGACAGTCTGAATGGCAGCTAAATAAAATAAAAGAGCAGGAGAAGAAGAGGAAAGAATGGGAGCGGCGCCAACGGCATGGGCGCGCCTATTGAAATAGTGAAGAAATTATTACCTGTTATGATATTTTATTGTCTTAGCTGTACACTAATAAGCCCGGTTGAGGTGAGGTGTGAATATTAAGTTAATTGCATTGATATTAATTGTTATCTTTATTTTTTGTTATGCTTTCTATTCTTCTGTTAGCGTTAAGCAATATATCGTAACTGGTCCAGTAGATGCCCACCAAGGTCTAAAAGGATTGCTAGAAGTTGGCATGACACGAAATGAAGTAGTATCTCATATTGGTGAACCTGTAATAGAAGCTCAAGCCACTGGTCCTTTTCGTGAGGAAGACAATGATGAATACTTTAAAGGTGCATTTGCAAGAGTTAGATTCAGTATGAATAATAAGGTTATGTCAATTGATTTTCTGCCAGACGAAACTCGCAGCCAATATCATATTGAACAAAGAATTATGTTGCGGATACGTGGAAAGACATACATTCTGGATGGTTCAACTAATTTGACTGACATATCTAGTCAATTCCGCAAGGCAAAAATACCATTTCGTATTGATGGAACATGTCTAATTCTGAATAAAGAAAATACAGATCTTTTTTTTGATAATTCAAGGCAATCATTCAGCCGGCTATCCATATACTGAACTTGCCCATCATTATAGACACCTCGAAAAGTCTGATATCAGAACAAGATTTTTGATGAGCGAACGAAAGTCCAACATCAAAGAATTCAAGCGCTTGGTCGATGAATGCAGCATGGATTACCGATAATCCAATGGTAACACCGTGAGGACTGCTCCCTTTGGCGTGGCCAGAAATATGTCCTAAATTTAAAGGATAGATCGTTCTCGACATATGAAGAAACTTATCCTGTCCAACAATCTAGCGCCTGGCGACATCATTACACTCACCGCCGCGGTGCGGGACTTGTACCTGACTCACCCGGGCAAATTCCTTACGGATGTGCGTACTCCGTGTCCCGGATTGTGGGAGAACAATCCCTACATCACGCGTATTGACGATAACGACCCCGATGCCACGAAGATACATTGTGAGTATCCGTTGATCCATCAGAGCAACGAAGCCCCTTACCACTTTCTCCATGGCTTTCGCCTCTTCTTGAGCGAGAAACTCGGTCTGGACATTCGGGCGCATAAGTTCAAGGGTGATATTCACATCAGCGATCTGGAAAAGAGCTGGCTATCACAGGTAGACGAGATTACCGGCGATTGCGGCACGAGGTTCTGGATCATCGTGTCGGGCGGCAAGAAGGACTTCACCGCGAAGTGGTGGGATCCCGAACGCGCGCAACAGGTCGTGGACTATTTCGCCGGACGGATTCAGTTCGTTCAATGCGGCGAGGGCTCGGATTTTCATGTCCATCCGCCATTGAAGAACGTCATCAATCTGGTCGGCCAGACGGATATCAGGCAGATGGTCCGTCTGATGTACCATGCCGACGGTGTGCTCTGCCCGGTGACCATGTTTATGCACCTGGCGGCTGCCGTCGAGACGAAGCCGGGAAGGCCCATCAACCGCCCATGCGTGGTTATCGCAGGCGGGCGCGAGCCGGCGCAGTGGGAGGCGTATCCTCACCATCAGTACCTGCATACCAATGGATCGCTGCCATGCTGCGATAATGGGGGGTGCTGGAAGAGCCGCGTGGTTGCGTTAGGGGATGGGGACGAGAAGGACAATAGTTTATGTGAGCGCCCCGTCAAGACGTCATCAGGGCGCATGCTTCCGCGCTGCCTGGATATGATTCGCGCGGAAGATGTTATCCGATCCATCGAGCGTTATCTCGCCTTCGATGAGATACCGTGGCAGGGAAGCATCTCGATGAGAATCGAGATTGCAAGACGTCCAGCTGAGGCTGTCGCGGATGACGCAGTAATGGGTTCCGCCATTTAAAACGGAAGCAGAGCGTACTGCATGCGCTCCGCTTCGATAATATTTAAAGCCGGTTAAGCATGCTTATCAGCGAATGCAGATGGTCTGATAACCGGAATACAGAATCTTCCACCCTTTCGACATCATCCACGGAATAGCTTTTGCGCCTTTACCGATGAAAGCGCCACGACTATAGACGGTATCGTCGAGGATAACAATGCTTCGATCGGTCAAATGCCCTTCCGCAGCCTGTATCTCATTGAGCGCATGGTCTGCGGCATGAGGCAATTCCGTATCTACGCTATCCAGGTAGAGAACATCGATGGCGCGATTAAAACCCTTGAGGAAGGAAACGGAATCCTGGCAGTGAACGCTGACATTTGAAAAGTCTGCGGTCGTCGAACGCGCAAACGCGCAGTTTCCTTCGCTATAATCCACCGATACAAGCTCGCCGCCTGCGGACTGAATGAAGGCTGCAAAGAGATATGTCGCGTATCCGGCCCCCGGCCAATCTTCAGGCGACCGTATGCAGCCCGTTTCCACAATGAGCGGTTTATCGAAACGTACTCGAAGTTCCCGCAACAGGATATCAAAGCTGCGATTGCGATCCGTATGCTCTGTTAAGGCATTCGGCGATCCCCGCTGCCAGTCGAGGATAAATTGCTGCAATAGGACATCCGCCCCTTTATGCTCAGTGTTCAAATATCTTGGCTCTGCGAGCATGCGGAAACATGTTTCCGCAAAGAAATCCACAGTAATTTTTTGGCTGGGACATTCTGTGATATTGTATGGTACGCGAGCATGAATATTCCAGGGATGTGTCTTTTCTCTGGGAACGACATTTACTTGCATCGGGCGCGGCAAAGAAAATCGGGTAGGGTAATGCCAATCATCCGGAAAATATCCAATTGCCGGCGTGTTGGTAAATCGTGAGAGATGCAGTGGTCCACTGTCAACTCCGACCATAAGATCAGCTGCCTCGATAAGCGCAATCAACTGGCTGGTCGTAAGCCGCTCCCAGTCGTCTTTCAGATGCCGTATCCGCCAATGAGAAAGCCGTGGCACACGATCGTCCCAGTCAAGAAGGATCTGCGTTCCCGACGTTTTATCGAGCAATTGTTTATAGAGATCTCGTGTCACGTCGTCCGGGATGCTTTTTGTCTCAAGGCTGGTATTGCCTTTCGAGTGAAGGAGGATGAGGGGGCGGGGTAAGTCTCGCACAAAATTCTGGACAAAAGAGCGATCTGCAGGTGAAATGAATTTGCTCAGGCTGAGTTTTAGATCACAGAGTTCTTGCCAGAGATCTGCGGGGCTTCCTATAAATGGAAGAGGATTCTCGCTGATATTCTTGGCGGCTTTATTATATTCCCAAAATCGCTTGACATTGTTTTCATCGATCCAGCCGCCATTGTGCCATGGTACCCGCGTTGCGCCGGTGTTATCTGTCGTGGTTTCAACTCCAGCCTGCTGAAAGACGATATGCTTATCACTTGAGGCTGCGACTGTGAAATCGAATCCGCGCCTGGTATAGAGCGCCAGAATATGGGAGAAATATACGCAGTCTCCTAAACCATGATCAAAAGACACCCGGATCTTCATCTTTGCTCCGCCTTTATATTGCGCATACTGTGTATAGCATAGTACGCCAATATCTTGTGCATATCCTTCTACATGCTACTCAGCTTATTCTGCGCATTGACCGTTAATGGCTCTCAAGTTTCAGCTAATGCCAGAATATTTGCGAGAGCAAAGCCGGTCACTTGAGCATGTAGGTTCAGAAAACGTCCCGATACTTTGTTCTAGTCATCATCGCCATACTGGCCACAGCGATGAGCGTCTCAGGGTGTTTATCATCTTGAGACACTTCGTTTAATGCCCCCAGCAATCGTTTTACTAGCTCCGGCACTCTTTTATCCTTGCTTTTGAAACGGTACATGCAGCAGATCGGCAGCCTTCTTCTTGGCGCGCTCACCGCGCCGATCGTATCGGGCGGTGGTCTGGACGTTGGCATGGCCGGCCATCTGCTGCACGGTGGCGATATCGGCGCCGACGTCCAGCAGATCACTCACAAACGATCGCCGTAAATCGTGGGGCGTGAAGGGAGAGAGTGCCGCCTCAAGCTGCCTTTTCCTTAATATATAGAGGACGGCCTGATCCGTCATGCCGCGCCCAACGATCTTGCCGTTCTTGAGTACGGGCTGGAAGAGGGCGCCTGGCGCGCTTCCACGTCTTTCCAGCCAGGCCGCCATGGCGTCGCGGCTGCCGGAAGGGGCATAGGCGATCCGGTCCTTGCGCCCCTTGCCGGCGCGGATCGTCAGCGCGCCGCTCTCGGTGTCGTAGTCGGCCAGTTTTAACGTTACCGCCTCGGAACGCCTCAGGCCTGCGCCGTAGAGGGTGGCCACCAGGGCACCATCCCGCGCGCCGGCGGCCGTGCGGTCCTGGATACAGATCTCGATCAGCACGCGTAGCTCCCCGGCAGACAGCGATCGGCCGCGCAGCAGGGTCGTGGCTCGCACGCTGGAGACGTCGGAGGCCCGCCCGTAATCCTCTGCATTCATCAATCCCAGCCGCCAGGCTTCCTTCAATGTTCCGCGCAGGGCCGCCAGCATCTTGTTGACGGTCGCGGGTGCATACCGTTCCACAAGCAACGCTCGCAGTGCGGCCGTGTGTCCATAGCGCAGATCCTCCCAGGGAAAGGTCAGCAGATCGCGGCGTCCGCCGGAGAGCGCGGCGGCCACCACGTCCAGAGCCTCCCGCATGGTGCGCCGCGATCCGGCGCCCAGACGCGCCAGGTAGACCAGCGCCGGATTCTGGTCCGCCGGCGTCTCCCGTCGCTGCTGCAAGACCAGGTCGAGTGTTGGCAGGGTCAGGACGGCGAGCTCGGCCGCGGCTTCCTCCATCGTATTATCGTTTTCCGTTTCGGTGTCCGCCTCGCGTGCGCGCGCGTAACTTTTTATATAGGCGACGAGCGCATTGGTCTCGACGAAATCCAGGGCGGACTCTATGCCTTGTTGCTCAGTTTTCGATTCCGGGTCTAAAGGCGTCTTTGTGCGGTTTTCGGATGAATTGTGGGTAATTTCGTCCATGGCGGTAAGTTCGGCGCCCTCCCCTCATATTCCTATTGAGAATAGACATTCTCATAAACTATTCTACAATACAAAAATATTCGTATGAATGACACTTTCCGAATTATTTGGCGCAACGTAACCCTCGCATTGACACCTTGTCTTGCAACCACCACAGGCGGAGACGAATCGCAACTCTTCCAGTGCCGCTCGTCGCGAGCCTGGGTGCTGATCCCCTGCATGATCGGGTTGAACAATTTTACCCGACTTGCTCTGGACGGCGCGAAAGCTTGTCCTATTTTACCGACAGAGAATTCGGCAACAGGGTCAACAGAGCTGTCACTGCGGCGATACAGTTTCGCCCGAGCTGCTATAGTCGAAGCCAGTTCTCTAGAAAAAATCGAGTTATTGAAAATTAGACTTGACTTCGAGCGCTCTCAGTTTGATACACTCCATTACACACGTCAGAGGAGAAAAGATAATGCAGTACACGAAACTGGGGCGGACCGGCCTGAAGGTCAGTCAGCTCTGCTTCGGCACCATGAACTTCGGGTGGCACGAGAGCGAGGGCGAGGCTGTCGACCTCATGGACCGGGCGCTGGAACTGGGAATCAACTTCTGGGACACGGCGGACATCTACAGTAAAGGCAGGACCGAGGAAAAAATCGGCAGATGGCTCACCCGGGGGAGCGGGCGTCGTGAGAAGGTCGTACTGGGGACCAAATTGTATGCCGCCATGGACGAGTGGCCTAACTTCGGCGGGCTGTCCGCCCTGAACATCCGCCGCGCCTGTGAGGCGAGTCTGCGCCGTTTGAAGACCGATTACATCGACCTCTATCAGTTCCACCATGTCGATCGCTCCGCCCCGTGGGATGAGATCTGGGAGGCCATGGAACGGCTGGTGGCGGATGGCAAGATCATCTACGCCGGGAGCAGTAATTTCGCGGGCTGGCACATCGCGAAGGCCAATGAGGCGGCGCAGAGGAGGAACTACCTCGGTCTCGTGTCCGAGCAGAGCCCCTACAACTTGATGGAGCGCACGATTGAGTTGGAAGTGCTTCCCGCCTGCCAGGACTATGGGCTCGGGCTGCTGCCGTGGAGCCCCCTGGCGGGGGGACTGCTCGCGGGAGCGCTGCAAAAGTCAGACCAAAGGTCAGAGCCGGGACGCCGCGAAGAGAGCAGTATGCTGCTGGGACACAGCGCACGGGAGCAGCGCATCGCACAGAACCGCCCCCAGCTACAGGAATACGAGAAGTTCTGCGACGAACTGGGGGAGAAGCCAGCGGATGTGGGGCTGGCCTGGCTGCTCGCGCAGCCCGGTGTGACCGCACCGGTAATCGGGCCGCGAACCTGTGAGCAACTCGATGGCTCACAGCGTGCGCTGGAGATCACGATGACGCCGGAGGTTCTGACGAAATTGGATGAGATCTTCCCGGGACCGGGCGGCCACGCTCCCGAGGCATACACTTGGGGCTAATCATGAACAAAGCTACGACAACTACCGTGACAAAGGAGACCGCAGCAATGCTCCCTCAATATCCGCCACCGAGTGGAGCAAGATCAGTAGTAGCTCTATGATCTATGAACACGTCCACAAAGGCGAGACAGGCGCCAGCAGCGATAAAGTATCAACATTGCCCGCAGTCGATTAAGACTGAATCGTCTAGTGCGCTCACGGCTTTTATCTGGAGGATAGTCGTAATATCATGGATTCTATCTTCTGAACCAAGAACATAACCACCAAAAGATTGCATGATCTTATGAAATAGGGAAGCTAATTGACATAGATTGTTAAGATAATATTGTACGAGAAAATATGTGTTCGCATGGCAAGACTGTATCAATAATCTCTCGTCATCTTCAGATTGATCAAGAACATTTAATTCCGATATCGTTTCAAAAACCCAGATGTTTCCAGGATCATCTTTAGCATTAGAAAACACTTCAAGCCATTCAATATCTTGTTTGTGTTTAATTGTCTTAAATCCAGCCTCTTTTATATTATCGTGGAGAGCATCTAGTGTAACGTTTGCTTCAGTGAAATACCATAGACCTTCCATAAATCCTCCTTACAAAGGAACAACCTTTAACATACACATTCATTCGCAGCAGGATGTCTATAATGGTCCCACGAGGGACAGGATTATATACTGCCTTTGCCCCATTGTAAAAATATCTCGCATAAACAAACCAATTTATACCAATTACTTTAAAACAAAAACAAAGCTGCACGTGCAGCTTTGTTGAGCCAGTTTAGCCTCGAAAATTCCCTTGCCAATTATCCAAATGCGTATGAGAACTGGAAATTTATTCTATCAGAGTGTGCCGGCGCAAAAATAGCAAACGTGGAAAACGCGCGTCCGCCAGTAAATCTTAGGTTACGTGGTCTATACTCTGAGACAAAAACCGTAACCTCGTCGCCTGCCTTGAAATTCGAACATGCATCACAAGTACACCTATATTTGTAATCGGCTGGTTTTCTGACGCGCGACAAATGAAGATTGGTGGCAAGTCGGTCTATTTCGGCTGCGGTTGCCGTGAACTCACCGTATCCTTCACTTGAGAAAGGGACCATTGTTGCATGCATTCCAGACGGGTTGATATGCGATCGCTCAAGCAGAAGTGACATATCGGTCTTTAAAGATATCTGATAACTATCGTTCCACCCTTTTTTGATCCAGTGGTCTATTAAGAACCACATTACCGCGATGATTGTAAGGAAAACGAATATTCGCTTTAGCACAAGCAAAACACCTCACCAACCCTCATTATGCACGTGTAGTGTACAATAACTGTACTCTAATCTGTAGATAGTTGTAGATGCATAATACAAACTGATAAGTGCGACTGAAAATCATGCTTGTGAATTATTTGGTATATAATCTTCCGCGCTATTTGGCGCATCGAGATTCCTTTTAGGATTGGCGGCCGGACCGTCTTCGCACAAGATAAGGATACTGAGCAGCGTTTTGTAAGTATTCCATCTTGGGACAAGTTTACTCAGAGGGCGTCTCGGGTTTATCAGGAATCCAGTTCCCATCCTCATCTTTGGAAAGCGAAACCTCGCAAATACGATCACCGCAGTCATAATCCAAGATTACCATGTTTCCGGTAGTACTTCGGTGTATGGAAGGATTCATCTGATCTAAGTTACGCCACATTTCCAGACGACTAAGAACGGTGCATGCATTGAGACGGCACACTTCACCAACCGATGCGGCAAGGATGGCATGTCGCATCGGTGTCTGAGGTGGCATGACCTCTCATCTTTGCGTTATAGACTACGGTAGTAGCCACGGCGCACGCGATGACGATGCCGGTAACGAACTTTCTTTTTGATACCTGCAACTCAGCCATTATCTTCGCGACTGACCACGGTGAGCGTGACGTCGCTTTCGAGGTGTCGTTGGATCAACCGAAACCGCTCCTGTGCGCATTGCCGATCCAATTAGGGGAGTGTGACCAGGTCGTTCATCAATATAATGTCCCGTACCTTGCAGGGAAATGATACGCCATTTGATTCCCAAAGTGACAGAATGAAAGCACCATTAGGCGCTTTAACGAGCGTCTTGTGCAACCTCTCGGCTGTTTGGGCATCTTATATTATATGAGTCGTAATAGGTTAACGTCGACACGGAATCGGCAGCATCGCCAATCACCACCATCTCTGCCGCCGGCCACTCCTTCAGCTTCGAGTGTCAAGCCGGAGATACCATTGGGTGCTCAAGAGACGATAATCAAGAAGCTTGATGAGATGATGGCGCACCAAGCACAAATGGAGAATGAAATCACGCAGCTGCGTACTCAATTCTTGGAGGCGCAGCCTCGAACGGGATGGATGTCCAGTCGCAGTGCGCAGTTCCTTGGCTTCGCCAGCAATACAATTACGGTTTGGCCCTATGCTCTGCCTCTCATTGCCGGCGTTTTTGCAATTGTAGCGCGGGGCATGCTTGTACGCAATATCTGGCTTCCTGCCGCCATCTATGCGCTCGGAACAGGTGTAGTCGCACTCTCCGCGATTCTCGTGAAGAGGATCCCACGCAAGTCAACCCGCATCCGTATCCTACTACCTGTATGGCTGGCTTACCGCGCCATGGCAGCCGGTCTCATTATATGTATTGCACTGACGTCGCTCCATCAGAACAATATTCTGACTGGTGTACTATTGTCGGCAGCCTTCGCTTTGTTCTGGTTCACTCTGTCGCCGATCCCTAACGAGACACGTGAGATACTATCTGATCTGCGGCTTGCCCTGTCTAAGGAACAATTGGATAACAATAGCAACTCCTAGCAAAGCATAGAGATTTTGGTGGCCGCTTACTACGTGCATTCCTGACAAAAATCTCAGGCCTCGCAGCCCCGGGATTAACCTGCCATAGACAGAGGGATCCAGTAATGGGACGTTGTGGTTGTGAGGCCCTGTTCAGAAGAAGGTCTGAGCCAGCTTTCGATCGTACTGATACGATCGAAAGCTGCGAATCGGTATTGGCGCTTGATCATCAATCGCCGGAGCAATCTATAGGGCATTGACCGAAATCATATCCCGATAGTATGTTTTGTATCTGTTCGTCCGTTTCACAAGCGTCAAGTTCGTCGGCGCGTTCGCAAGCCTCATCGCCTTGCAGAAATGCAATTTCCTCGCCATTGTGCAATATCTGAAGAAACATGCCATTGCCACTCGTAACATATGTATACATATATCCGTGTTTCCTTATCTTCAGCACCATTTGCAAAACGACGCTTCGATATCCTCACTACACTTCGTCAATCCTAATTATCTAAACTATTCTTGTATTTATTTCTGGGGGGCATCTTGGTTGAAGTAGCCACTGCCCATGATGAGTAACAGATGTTCGCATTATTGTACTCGATATCTACTTCTCTTCTCAATGTGCTTTTATTCGGCCACTCAAAAGATGTGATACACGCCGAGGTTAAAGAGAAGGAGATAGGGCTAGATCACCACCATTCCTCATCTCGTTCAGCAAACCCCGCAACGCTAGGATCTCCCAATTCCGCAGATGCGCATTGTCCGCCGCAAGCCAGTTATAATGCCGAATCGCCTCTACAGGCAACTAGTTCATAAGCAACTATAGTTACAATTAAATTATCAGTGATTTGCCGGATCATCCGGATCAGTTTCATAGTTTTCTCACGTCACGCCGTGCAAGGTGCGGCGTAATATCCATCGGCGGCGTCCATGCAAATTCCAAAAACGAGCGATGTAACCTATTGCAACCGAGAGGCGTATCGGTGCTTTCCTACTGTATAGTGGATAGATGCAGATCATCTTGTAGTCACACAAAGCGAGCAGGCGAAGGAATTCATCATTTCAATACAGAATAGGAACGATGATTATCGCTACTGCCGTTATACGTAGCCTGCAGGTGCAGCCAAGCACCGAATTACTCCTGTACTTCCCATTCTCAAACTGCCACAGAATCTGAAATGAGGATGCGGAAATCAGGTATCCAAACAATTTGAGAGACTATGGATATCTTTGAGTTTCGCAATGCCCTCGTCGGCGACTATGCCCAGTATATTTCGAGTTTCATTACGATTCGCGATGAAGCGATCAAGGGGAAAGTTGAAGAAAGTTTCTCTAACGGCTTGCTCTGGCCGGACCCGTTGATCCAGTTGAACCCGGCATTTGAACGTGGTGGGTTGATCGATGAACTTGTCGGCGACGGCACTCTGCATCCCGAGTGTTCGAAGATCTTCAGGGCGGATAAGAGTGGCGAGAATGTAGGGCGTCCGCTTCAGTTGCACTGGCATCAAAAGGCGGCGATCCAAGCGGCTTCCGAAGGCAAAAACTATGTCCTCACCACCGGAACGGGGTCCGGCAAGAGTCTCTCCTATATTGTGCCGATCGTCGATTATGTCCTGAGAAACGGCTCCGGCAAGGGGATCCAGGCAATCGTCGTCTATCCGATGAATGCCCTGGCCAACAGCCAGTGGAACGAGCTCCGAAAGTTCTTGTACGAGGGCTACGGTGATCGGCCTCCGGTGACTTTCGAACGCTATACCGGGCAGGAAAAGGGGGCTGAGCGAGACAAAATTCAGTCAACTCCTCCGGATATTCTCCTGACAAACTATGTTATGCTCGAATACATCCTGACGCGTCCCGATGAGAGCAGGCTTGTTCAAGCAGCGCAGGATCTGAAATTTCTCGTGCTCGATGAGCTACATACGTACCGCGGCAGGCAGGGCTCCGACGTCGCATTTCTTGTACGGCGGGTGCGTGAGGCACTCAATGCCGAGCGGATGCGGTGTATCGGAACGTCTGCTACGATGTCCACAGGCGGCACTTTAGCGGAGCAGCAAGCGCAAGTGTCTCAAGTCGCGTCCTTATTGTTCGGCACTGCCGTGCAGCCGGAGGATGTTATCGGCGAACGTCTTGACCGATCGACGGCGCGGACGGATGAAATGGCTCCGCCGTTTTTGAATGCGTTAAAGGAGTGTATCGAGTCTTCTCGATTAGGATCGACAGCAGACTTCGATGCATTCAAAATCGATCCTCTGGCGACCTGGGTCGAAACATATTTCGGGCTTGAGGTCGAACTGCAAACGAACAGGCTCAAGCGTCGATCTCCTCGGGGACTTCGCGGAGAAAGCGGTGCCGCGGAAGCACTTTCGAAGCTGACTGGCATCAATGTAGATTTCTGCGAGCGCGCTATCAAGGATACGCTGCTTCTCGGATACAATCAGCGGCGACCGGACAATGGCCTTCCCGCCTTTGCATTCCGATTGCATCAATTCATCAGCCGCGGAGATACGGTCTATGCCTCTCCTGAGTATGAGACGGATCGCTACATCACGATAAACGGCCAGATCTTCGTTCCAGGCAGCAATCAAGAACGCATCCTCGTCCCGCTCATTTTCTGCCGGGAATGCGGCCAGGAATACTATTCGGTGCGCGCCAAGTGGTCGGGCAAAAACGGACCTAAAGACGGGCATCTCCAATCCTTCAGCGCCCGCCCCGTGGATAACTGGCTGGATAATGAAGAGGACGGCGAAGCTGGATACCTTTACATCCGTCAGGACAATCCCTGGCCGGTCGATAGAGACCAGCTGCCCCGGCATCTTCCAGAAGACTGGGTTGAGGAGTTCAATGGCAAGTTCCGCGTCAGGAAGGATCGGGAGAAGCATCTGCCTATCCCAGTGAAGGTTGCTCCAAGCGGCGCAGCCGGAGATGGAGCGGACTGCCACTACATATCCGGCACATTCCGATTCTGCATGTGCTGCGAGATCGACTATGGAGTTCAACGCGGAAGCGACTTCGCAAAGCTTTCGTCCCTCAGTTCCGAGGGGCGAAGCACGGCGACGACTCTCCTCAGCCTCTCTGCGGTAAGAAAGCTGAAAAAGAGCGATGTTAAACAGGAGGCAAAGAAGCTTCTCAGCTTTACGGATAACAGGCAGGACGCGTCCTTACAGTCCGGGCACTTCAACGACTTTGTCGAGATCGGCCTCATTCGTTCCGCCCTGTATCAGGCCGTCGACGCCGCAGGAGATGGAGGACTCGAATACGATCGCCTAACGGAGCGGGTATTCCACGCGCTAAGCCTTCCTTTGAAATACTACGCGGTCAATTCTGAAGTGCGTCATGGGGCATTGCGCGAGACGCACCGCGCCATGCAAAACGTCCTCGGATACCGCCTCTATCGCGACCTGCGACGTGGGTGGCGTGTAACATCGCCCAATCTGGAGCAGTGCGGCCTCCTTGAGATCCATTATGATTCTCTCGACGATGTCTGCGCCGACGAAGCGTTCTGGCAAAGGACGCCTGACCACAGCGTGGAACAGCCCGAACAGCGCAGAAACGGGCAGAACAATGAAATCATGGTCGATGTCCATGAATCTCTCTCGCAAGCCCCTCCGGAGAAGAGGCAAGAGGTGGTAAAAACTCTGCTTGATTACATGCGCCGTGAACTTGCCATCAAGGTGGATTATCTGGAGCCTGATGTGCAAGAGCGCATTAAAGCCCAGAGTAGCCAAAACCTGATCTCTCCGTGGACGATCGATGAGAACGAGTCCATGGAACCGGGAAAGATAGCATATCCGGGTTCTCGCCCCAAAGGAGAGCCCGGCGTCTACATCTCCGGGTTCGGCGGCTTTGGGCGCTACCTGCGCCGTCCGAGCATCTTCCAGACCCTTCCGTCCGGCGGCCGGCTGAAGGTGGATCAGACTGGCCAGATCATCCAACAGTTGCTTGCGATCCTCGCCGAGGCGGGACTTATCGAGCGCGTTGTGAGTGTCGACAAGCGACACAAAACTCCCGGCTATCAACTGCTTGCCCGGACGATCCTGTGGACGACCGGCGATGGTACACGGGCATTTCACGATCCGATTCGCGTCCCCAATCCGCCGGAAGACGGAAGACGCACCAACCCGTTCTTTGTCGATTTCTATCGCAATTCAGCGGCCGAGCTGGTGGGGCTTGAGGCACGCGAGCATACCGCGCAGGTCCCTTACGAAGAACGCGAGAAGCGGGAGAACCAATTCAAGAACGCGGATCTTCCCATCCTATACTGTTCTCCCACCATGGAACTGGGTGTCGACATCGCGAGTTTGAACGTCGTCAACATGCGAAACATGCCCCCTACCCCCGCAAATTACGCCCAGCGTAGCGGCCGGGCCGGGCGGAGTGGGCAACCCGCGCTGGTGTTCACATACTGCTCAACGGGCAACAACCATGACCAGTATTTCTTCAAGCGGCCCGAGAACATGGTATCGGGCATCGTCACAGCGCCGCGGTTGGACCTAACCAATGAAGACCTCATTCGAGCACATGTCCACAGTATCTGGCTCGCACAAACCGGGCTCAACCTGCAGCGTTCGCTCAGCGACATCCTCAACATCGAGGGAGAAAACCCGACACTCACCATCAAGGATGACGTGCGCGTCAAGATCGAAAATCCCCAGGCGAAGCAGATCGCTTATAAAGCCGCTGAACGAGTGCTTGACGGGATCACCGATCAGTTAAGCGAGGCGGACTGGTATCGGCCGAACTGGCTCCAAACTGTGATGTCGGAGATTACCGCTCGATTCGATAAGAGCTGCGACCGCTGGCGCGATCTGTACCATGCGGCGCGCGAACAGGTCAAAGCCCAGAACAAAATCATCCTTCAGGCGGGACTGCCGCCGCGCGATCTGGATGCCGCCAAGCGGTTGAGACACGACGCCGAACAGCAGATGCAGCTGCTTATACAGGTCGATAATGTCGCTCAGTCCGATTTTTACAGCTATCGTTATTTCGCAAGCGAAGGCTTCCTGCCCGGATACAACTTCCCACGCCTGCCGCTCTCGGCCTTTATACCGGCGCGCAAGGGCAACAGCAGCGAAGCGTTCGTGTCGCGTCCCCGGTTTCTCGCCATATCGGAGTTCGGCCCGCGTTCCGTGATCTATCACGAAGGCTCCCGGTACATCATCAACAAGGTGATCCTGCCGGTGTCCAAAAGTGATAACGACCAGCAAACTGATCTTATTACGCAAAGCGCAAAGCTCTGCGGTGTCTGCGGCTACTTGCACCCGGGCAATCTCGGCGCCATTTACAACACCTGCCAGCAATGCGGCCGGCCGCTGGAGAGCGAGCTGGCCAGCCTCTTTCGTCTGCAAAACGTCTCCACACGCCGCAGGGAACGCATCAACTGTGACGAGGAGGAGCGACTGCGGCTCGGTTACGATATCGTCACAGGAGTCAGGTTCAAGGAGCATGACGGCGTCCGCTCATGTCGCACCGCCGCGGTAATGCCGTCCGGTGCCGGCAGCGGCTCCGGCGAATCGGACGAAAAACCGCTTGCCACCCTTACCTACAGCCAGTCGGCCACGCTGTGGCGCATCAACCAGGGGGAACGCCGGCGGAAAAACAAGGCGCGGCTTGGCTTTAATCTGGATATCCAGCGCGGATACTGGCAAAAAAGCGAGCAGGAAGCTGGCGATCCCGACGATCCCATGTCGCCTCGCACTCAGTGGGTGGTTCCCTTCGTGGAGGACACGCGCAACGCCCTGCTAATCGCGCCATCGCAAGACGGCATCCCATTTATGTATTCCCTGCAGGCGGCCCTCAAGAATGCGATCCAGATCGAGTATCAGATGGAGGACAGCGAACTGGCCGTCGAGCTGCTTCCCAATCGGAATCAGCCGGTACAGATCCTCCTTTACGAATCGGCCGAAGGCGGCGCGGGCGTGCTTCGCCGTATCATCGACGAGCGGAACACAAAACCGCTGGCGCAAATAGCGCGCCAAGCGCTTGAGCTCTGCCACTTCGATCCAGATACCGGCGAGGATAGATTGCACGCGCTGCGCTCAAAAGAAGAGTGCGCCGCGGCCTGCTACGACTGCCTGATGAGCTACTCAAATCAGAGGGACCATGAGGCACTCGATAGGCACAAAATCAAAGACTATCTTCTGCAGCTTGTGGATTCATCGACCATCATCGCTTCGCAGAAGATCACTCCGGGAGACGATATCACCGCCGCATCCGATCCGGCCGCTGCGCAACCACCCATTGCAAAAAGTGCGGATTCGATAACGGCACGATGGCTCGATTTTATGAAGCAGCGCGGCTACCGCCTCCCCTCTCCGGTCGGAACACGCTTTGACGGCATCGCTGCCTCTCCCGACTTTGTATACCGAACAGACTTCATTGCATGTGCCGTCTACATCGACGGCTCTCCGGCTGAGTTCCCCGACCGGCAAGAACGCGACCGGGACGCCGAGGACGACTTCGACGATCGAGGCATAAAAGTCATCCGCTTCGCCGGTGAGAAACACTGGGAGGCGATCTGCGAACTGGACGGGCACATATTTGGCGCATCCTGAACACTTGACGTAGAATCCATATGGCCACATCATCCTATTTAATAACGTATCCGGCGCCTCTGCTAAATAAGCTGAGGCGGAACGCGGACCTGGCAGGGCCGATCATCGGGCTGCAAGCATCGTTTGGCCGCGCGCTTGCCCACAGCCATTTGCCGTTCTTCCCTGGATACACCGATCACGGGATCGAACACATCGCCGCCGTGATGGATCTCGCCGAGTGCCTGCGCACGAAGGCAAGCAATCGTGTCTTTACGTCGGCTGATGCCGCCACGTTGATCCTCGCCGTTCTTCTGCACGACATCGGCATGCACCTCACCGAAGACGGTTTCGCGCGGCTGATCGATCCGAAAAACACCAAGCCATCAATACCGGAATTCGATACCCTGAGCTGGCCGGAACTCTGGGAAGCATTCCTGCAAGAAGCGTCTCGCTTCGATGACCGAACCTGGATCAAGATCACAGGTGAATCAGACCCGGTCAGGATCGATGCCGCTGCCAGTGAATGGGAGAATCGACGCGAGAAACTCCTTATAGGCGAGTTCATCCGGCGGCACCATCCACGCATCGCACACGAATCGGCGCTTCATGGCATACCAGGAGTGGACGACAACCCGATCGACTTCTCGCATCTTCCCGAACATGTGAGAGACCTCGCCGGCCTGGTGGCGCGCAGTCATGGCATGTCGCTGCGCGAATGCCTGGGTTATAAGAAGCATGTCTATGGAGGGTTGCGCGAATACCAGGGGATACACGCGCCCTACCTCATGGCACTTCTCCGCGTGGCCGATGTTCTGCAAATCCAGCCTGAACGCGCGCCGGGCGAGGTGCTGAAGATGAAGCGCCTCCCAAGTCCCCTATCCGTTCAGGAATGGCGCGTCCACCAATCCGTAACCAATATATCGTATAACGACGGCGACGAAGAAGCGATCCGTATCGACGCACACCCGACCGATGTTAGGACATTCCTTCGATTGAAGGAGTGGCTCGGTTGGATTCAAAACGAAATGGACCAATCATGGGCCGTGCTCGGAGAAGTTTACAGCCGCTACGGTAAAAACCAACTCAATAAGCTTGAGATGAACCTCAGACGCGTCTACTCTAATCTAGATGACGTCAAGGAGTTCGGAAAGCACATCGACTACATTCCCGAACGCTTGGTTTTCGATACAGCCGGACCACGCCTTCTCAAACTCCTCATCGGCCCGCTTTACGGCGACCGCCCCGAAATCGGCATCCGCGAGCTGCTGACGAACTCGCTGGATGCCGTTCGCGAGCGTGAACACTACCAGAAGAAACACCCTGACCATAAGCTCGACCTGATGGATCTAGGCATTGATGATACCGACGGCGTTGTGATCGATATCGATATTGCACTCGAAGAAGATCCGGATGGCAAGAAGTGGGTGATCGTCAGCGACCGAGGCATCGGCATGACCCTCGAACTCATCCGCGACTACTTCCTAAAAGCCGGCGCATCGTTTCGCGACAGCGAACTTTGGAAGAAAGAAAACCTGGACGCTTCCGGCAAATCCGAAGTTCTCCGAACCGGACGGTTCGGCATCGGAGCATTCGCTGCGTTCCTAATCGGCGACAGAATCGAAGTGACGACGCGGCATATATCCGAAAGTCGCGGATTGAAGTTTACTGCATCGATTGAAGACGATCCCATAGAAGTTCATCGGGTAGAAAACTGCCCGGCCGGGACAACCATACGGGTCGTGGCAAGTATCAAGGCATATGACTTTCTTGAGGAAAACAATATTCATAGTGAAGTATATATGCCATTAGATCAAAACTGGGATTGGTATTGCTTAAAGTTACCCAGAGTAAGACGAAGGATCGGAAAATATGCTCTTCAACAGACATATGTGATGCAATGGCCCAATAATGAAATATCAACCATATGGAAAAGTATCTCCTTGCCTAAATACAGTGATATTGTATGGACTTTGCATAAAGACATGCCAAACTTTACAAATAATGGCATCTTGATCTCAAGAAGAGGTCTAAATTCATGGCAAAATCCATGGCAATTTCCATTCAAATTCGGGTGTTATGAAATTTCTGTTCCAAGGATCGCTGTATTTGATGATAATTGCTCACTACCCTTAACACTTGACCGCCTACAACTGACTTCTAAAATTAACGATATTATAGATGAAGTTGAGCATTCAGTAAAACCTTCATTTATGGCCGCCCTTATTGTAATGGCACCGACAGCAATCCTAGGGCAATGTTTCAAATATTCGCTACCAATCGATGCTTCTCACTATTATCGATTTCAAAATTACATTGCCCCCCTTGATCTATGGTGTTTATCTAAATCTAATATCGAGAGTGTTCTCTTCGTTCCGCCTTATAGATTTATGGGAGAGAGTGTATTCGCGAAAGCTATTACCAATGGTAACTCAGCAATAATGTCAATTGACATGTCTGTATCGAGTTATACTGGTTTTATAAAAGGTTTGTGCGATACCATTTCAAGATTGCAGTTACAAGAAAAGCCTTCCGAGGGTAAGGTGCCTGCATTTCGGTTACTAACGGAAGTGAATATTAATAAACATCGTGATTTCGATGATCTACATATGATTCCAGAATGGAGCATTGAAAATTTCACGCTTTGGCGCTTTGGTGATTGTCCGGATACAAAGGTTGACTTTAAGGTTTTCTTCCCAAATGCATCCAATGGATATGTAGGTATTTTCGCAGATATTGTGGAATGCTACATTGACGCAAAGATAATAAGCAGCAACCCCGAATCTGATTTTGCGAAGATGTGGCGCGAACTCGTCGGTGACAATTTCGAAATACCCTATGATTTATCTGAGCGTCGGGCGCAGTTCCCTCAGGCTTACGAAACCTTAGCTCCTTATATGGTCGCGATTGAAGCGGAGAACGGACTATGACATACGCAATCGGGTCGCTTATTAAGGCGCGTAATCGGGAGTGGGTGGTGCTCCCGGATTCTGATGATGACTTGCTCATGGTACGCCCTCTGGGCGGCACCGATGACGAGATCATGGGGATATTGACGGCGCTTGAGACCGTGGAGTCGGCGACGTTTCGGATGCCGGACCCGGCTACGGTTGGCGATCACCGGTCCTGCCGGCTCCTGCGCGATGCCGTGCGCCTCGGGTTTCGGTCGAGCGCGGGACCGTTTCGCTCGTTTGGGCGCATCGCGGTCGAACCGCGTCCTTACCAGTTGGTGCCTCTGCTGATGGCCCTGAAGATGGACCCAGTCCGGCTGCTCATCGCCGACGATGTCGGTATCGGCAAAACGGTGGAAGCGGCGCTGATCGCGCGTGAGTTGCTGGACCGGGGGGAGATCTCTCGTTTCACCGTCCTCTGCCCGCCCCATCTGGCGGAGCAGTGGCAGGCGGAATTGAAATCGAAGTTCCATATCGATGCGGAACTCGTGCTGGCGGGCACGGCGGCGCGTCTGGAGCGCCGCCGCACGCACTTCGACCAAACCGTGTTCGATCTGTTTCCGTTCACTATCGTTTCCACCGACTTCATCAAGGCCGAGCGGCGCCTGAATGAGTTTCTGCGCACCTGCCCCGAATTGGTGATCGTCGACGAGGCCCATACATGCGCTTGGGGCGGAGCGGAGCGCGGCAATTCCACCCAGCACCGCTTCAACCTCATCAAGAAGCTTTCGGAATTACAATCTAGACATATCGTCCTGGTGACGGCGACACCGCACAGCGGGAACGAAGAGGCGTTCCGTTCGCTGCTGGGTCTGCTGCGTCCGGAGTTCGCCCACCTGCCGGCGGATCTCGCCGGTCCGGCGCATGAAGCCACGCGCCGCCAGCTTGCCCAGCACCTCGTGCAGCGCCGGCGCGGCGACATCCTGCACTATATCGACAGCGACACGATCTTTCCGAAGCGGGAGGAACGGGAGGAGACATACAATCTGTCCACCTCTTACCGCCGCCTGTTCGACCGCGTGCTCGTCTACGCGCGGGAGACCGTCGCGGATACCACCGGCGGCGTCCACAAGCAGCGCATCCGCTGGTGGTCGGCTCTCTCGCTTCTCAGGTCGCTGGCGTCCAGCCCCGCCGCGGCCGCCGAAACCCTTCGGACGAGGGCGCATGTCGCCGATATCGACGAGCCGCAGGCAATCGATGACCTCGGACGGCAGACGGTCATGGACCTCGCCCCCGACGACCTCGCGCAGGTTCCGGACACGGTCGCCGGGAGCGATACGGGCGAAGGCGGTGATACAAAGGCGGGCCACAACCGCCGGCTGCTGGAGATGGCGAGGGAGGCCGACGAGCTGGCGGGAGAGCACGACAACAAGCTCAGCCGCGCCATCGAGATCGTGCGCTCCCTCCTGAAGGACGGCTATCAGCCGATCGTATTCTGCCGGTTCATTCCCACCGCGGAGTACGTGGCCGCGAAAATGCGCGAGCGCCTCGGCAAAGGAGTCGATGTCGCTGCCGTTACGGGCCGGCTTCCCGCGCCGGAGCGTGAGGAACGCGTGATGCAGCTCGCGGCATCGGAAAAGCGTGTGCTGGTCTGCACCGACTGCCTGAGCGAAGGCGTCAACCTGCAGCAGTGCTTCAACGCCGTGATCCATTACGATCTCTCCTGGAACCCGACACGCCATGAACAACGTGAGGGACGCGTGGATCGCTACGGGCAGCAGTCCGAAAAGGTCCGGGTCCTCACCTACTACTCCAAGGACACGCAGGTAGACGGCATCGTTCTTGAGGTACTGATCCGAAAGCACCACTCGATCCGCTCCGACACCGGCGTCTCGGTGCCCGCCCCCGCGGACACCAACGCCGTTGTCGAGGCGATTATGGAAGGGCTGATTCTGCGCGGCAAGGGTTCCTACTCCGCCGGACAGATGTCCCTGTTCGACGACGACACGGCGGCGCAGCGCGACCTTCTGAATGCGCAGTGGGAGCATGCGGCCGATCGTGAAAAGCGGTCGCGCACGATCTTCGCCCAAGAAACGATCAAGGTGGATGCCGTGGCCGGAGAGCTGCGGTCCGCCCGGGAAGCAGTCGGCTCGCATATCGATGTCGCCCGCTTCCTCCGCGATGCGGTGACGATGGGCCATGGGGCGGTTAGTGCGGGCAATGCGCCGGCGGAGTTCAGCTTCGACGGCGCCCCACGCGCTCTTGTCGAGGCGGCAGGAGGCGAAGCGGTTCTGGGCAAGAGCAAGATACTTCGGGCGCGTTATGAGATGCCTATCCATGACGGCGAGCTGCTTCTCACACGAACCCACCCTATTGTCGAGGGCATTGCATCGTATGTGCTCGATACATCGCTAGATTCCATTCCCTTTGACGACCAAGACGCGCAGGCCGGCAATCGACCTTCGGCTAGCCGATGCGGCGTGATCCGAACGGGCGCTGTGAGCACGCGCACTACGGTGCTGCTTTTGCGTCTGCGCTACCACATTATCACGCGGCGTGGAGACGCCGCCTGGCCGCTGCTTGCGGAAGACTTGCAGACGGTCGCCTTTGAAGGCCGCGTCTCCCAGGCCCGCTGGCTCGAACCCGGCCCCGCGGAGACCCTTTTGACGGCCGTACCGGCGGGCAACATGCACACAGTCGAGGCGCAACGCGAGATCCAGAAGATCGTGGACGGCTTCGCCGAACTGCAGCCGGAGATCGACCGCCTCCTTGAGGCGCGCGGTCATGAACTGCTCACAGCACACCGGCGCGTGCGGGATGCCGCAAGGCAAAAGGGATTGACCTATCATATCGAACCGCAGCGTCCCGCGGATGTACTCGGCATATTCGTTTTGCTGCCGTCAATTTAAACACAATTTTGTAATCGGACTATTATGCGTATCCGTAATCGACAATCATTTTCTACTATCACGACCGAGGGCAGCATTCTGCCGGCGGACCTTCTGGAGCGTGTCGCTGACCTGACGATCTCCATCGAGGGGCGCACGCCGGAGGGCTATCACCTCATCGCGGGCGAGAAGCTCAACGAGGCGGTCACGAACTCCTGGAACCGAGCTCTCGCGGCCTGGCGCGCCTTCAGCACGGCTCGCAGCCATCTCAGCTCCTCCGATACCGGCACGACCGTCACGCGCGAACGGTGGCTGCTGCCCCTCTTCAACGAGATGCAGTGGGGGAGGCTGACAGGTTGGAAGGCCATCGAGGCCTCTGGGCGCAGTTTCCCGATCTCGCACGGCCGGGATCAAGTGCCCATCCATCTGGTGGGCTGCGCGATCGACCTCGACCATCGCGCAGCAGGTGTCGCCGGGGCATCGCGCACGAGCCCGCATGGGCTGGTTCAGGAACTCCTGAACGCCAGCGATGACTACCTCTGGGGCATCGTCTCCAACGGCCTGAAGCTGCGCATCCTGCGGGACAACTCCAGCCTGACGCGCCAGGCGTTTGTCGAGTTCGACCTCGAAGTGATGATGAACGGAGAGGTCTACGCGGACTTCGCCGTCTTCTGGCTGCTCTGCCACTTCTCCGGCTTCGAGGCACCCCGTCCCGAGGAATGCAGGATCGAGAAGTGGTCGCGCCTTGCCGTGGATGAAGGCACGCGCGCCCTCGATCAGCTCCGAATCGGCGTCGAAACGGCCATCGAGGCGCTCGGGCATGGTTTCCTGAAGCACGCCGCAAACGCCCGGCTGCGCGACTGCCTGCACTCGGGCGAACTCAGCACGCAGGACTACTACCGGCAGGTCCTCCGCCTCGTCTACCGCCTGCTCTTCCTGTTCGTGGCCGAGGACCGCGACCTGCTCAATCTCCCCGAGCAGAACACTACTGCTCCGGACGACGCAAGCGCCACCACACGGTCTTCGGCGGCTTCCCCACGCGAGCGCTACATGCGTTTCTACAGCGCGTCCCGCCTGCGCGATCTCGCGGTGCGGCGGCAGGGAACGCGGCATACGGATCTGTACACGGGCCTGCGTCTGATCATGGGGATGCTCGGCAAGGGAGGCTGCCCCAGCCTGGCGCTGCCGGAACTCGGCAGCTTCCTCTGGTCGCGTGAGGCCATCTCCGAGATCGTCGATTGCGAAATCGAGAATTACGATCTGCTGGAGTCGATCCGGGAGCTGGCGTACACCCGCAGCGGCGACATGCTGCGGCGCATTTCCTACAAGAACCTGGGCACGGAAGAGCTGGGGAGCGTCTACGAATCGCTGCTCGAACGGCACCCGTTGATCAATGTCGCCGAGCGCACCTTCACCCTGGCGACGTCCGGCGGCAACGAGCAAAAGACTTCCGGCACTTACTATACACCGTCGAGCCTGGTAACTTGCCTGCTGGACACCGCCCTTGATCCCGTGCTCGACGAAGCCACCAAGAAGCCGAACGCCGAGCAGGCTATTCTCGCCCTTAAAGTCTGCGATCCCGCCTGTGGCAGCGGGCACTTCCTCATCGCCGCCGCGCACCGCATTGCCAAGCGCCTCGCCACAGTCCGCACCGGCAACGACGAACCTTCACCCGGCGATGTCCGCCACGCCCTGCGCGAAGTAATCGGACACTGCATCTACGGTGTCGATATCAACCCGATGTCGGTGGAACTCTGCAAGGTGGCCCTCTGGATGGAGGCCCTGGAACCCGGCAAACCGCTTTCGTTCCTCGACCATCACATTCAGTGCGGCAACAGCCTGCTCGGCACCACACCTGCGCTAATGGCAAAGGGCATCCCTGATGAAGCGTTCATCCCCATTGAAGGCGACGACAAAAAGGTATGCGCCGCCTACAAAAAGCGGAACAAAGAGGAGCGCAAAAACGTGGGCCAGTTGAGCCTGAATCTGCCCGCCTGGAACCAGCTCGGCAACCTGTCGGCCGCGATAGGGCAGATCGAACGTTCACCCGACGACACACCGGAGGACGTCCACCAAATCGCAGAGACATACGCCAGCATCATCGGATCCGCATCTTATCTCAACAATCTCTTCCTCGCCGACCTCTGGTGCAGTGCATTCGTGTGGAAGAAGGTCGACACAGAAGACGGCAGTCCGCCCTATATCCCGAGCGATAAAATGTTTCACGATATCCGATCAAACCCACATTCCGCCGCGCAGACGATCCGCCGAGAGACACAGCGCCTGCAAGCCCAATACAAATTCTTCCACTGGCACCTCGCCTTCCCGACTGTGTTCAAACTGCCGATGACGGGAGAGGAAGCTGATAATGAGAAGATGGGATGGAGCGGTGGATTTGATTGCGTACTCGGAAACCCGCCGTGGGAACGAATTAAGCTGCAGGAAAAGGAGTGGTTTGCTGACCGAGATACAAATATTGCACAAGCAAAAACTTCAGCCCGACGAGTGAGTATTTTACAGCTCAAGCTAACGAATCCTAAACTATATGCAGCATTTATGGACGCGAAACGCATGGCGGATGCTGAAGGAACGTTTGCCAGAATATCAGGATGTTTTCCGCTTAGTGGTCGGGGTGACGTAAATACATATGCTCTATTCGCAGAGCTTGTTGGAGGAATAACCACTACCTATGGTTACGCAGGGATTATAGTACCATCTGGCATTGCCACTGATGAAACTACTTCATATTTTTTTCAGCATCTGATGACCACAGAAAGTCTTGTTACTCTGTTTGACTTCGAGAACAGGCAGCTTCTATTTCCTACAGTAGATGCTAGAATGCGATTTTGTCTTCTGGTAACTTCTCAAGCCGTTCGACTAAATTCTCGACGTTCATATGTCGCATTTTATCTACACAATGTAGATGATTTACGCAAGCCTGGGGTTATGTATTCCCTCAACAATAATGATATTCGATCGATTAATCCAAATTCGAAAACGTGCCCTGTAATGCGATCAGAACGCGACGCTGCATTGGTAAAAGATGTACACTCTCGTATTTCTATCATGTGCGATGAAACAAAGCTGAGTAATCCATGGGGAGTCTACTATATACGGATGATCGATTTCTCCGATCATACAAGCGCTATAATTCTACTTGATGAAAAAGAAGAGAGCAAAGAATCAGATAATACCAATGATGTGCTTTTACCGCTGATAGAGCCGAAGCTTTTATACTATTACGATCATCGATTTGGCACATTTGATGGCACAACAATAAAAGATCGACAAACAGGCAATAGCAGAACTGTAACATACGCAGAACATCAAGATCCTTGGTTTCGTATTAAACCTCGATACGCTATTGCGGAGTCTTTTTTCGAAGGTATCATGAGTAAATATACCTACCGGAATAAGTGGATCATTGGCTACAGGGAAATAACTAACTCCACAAACGAGCGTACTCTCATTACGTCTCTTATACCTCTGTTGCCAGCATCACGTAGGCTCGTCACAATTGGCCTTGCATTTCCGTTATTATCATATTGTATTCTCGCAAATTTATCTAGCTTTGCACTTGACTACGTGGCTCGCCAGAAGTTAGGTAGCACGGCTCTAGCATTTTTCGTATTTAAACAATTACCAATTTTGAGTCCAGACGATTATCAGCGTAGTCCGCTATGGGCACCATTACAAACGCTTGCTATTTGGATTTGCCCTCGCATATTGGAATTAATTTTTACAGGACATGACATTGTACATTTTGCTAACGACTGCGGTTATGATGGACCTCCATTCACATGGGATGAAGACCGACGTTTCTTATTGCGCTGCGAACTCGACTCTGCCTACTTCCACCTCTATGGCATCAATCGGGACGATGTAGATTATATCATGGAGACCTTCCTTATCATCAAGCGTAAAGACGAAAAGGCCTACGGCGAGTACCGAACCAAGCGTGTCGTTCTTGAAATGTACGACCATATGACCGAAGCCGCCGCCACCGGCATTCCCTATCAAACCTGGCTCGATCCCCCACCCGCAAACGGCTGGACGCCGCCGGCAGAACCGATTGAAAAGACAGTAGTTGCTGCAGACTTCGATATGGATCAGAATGAGCAAAATGAAAATCAGAGGGAAACGGAAGAAGTAGGAAAGCCACTCACATTATTCGATATTCCTTCAACGGTGATATTTAAAACGCCTCATGCTGATCGTCCTAAGAAGAAGGTAGAGGCTAACCCTTATTTTCGAAGAAGCGTTCTGGCAGCTGCGATCATAGATCAGCTATATATGGAGCCTACATTTGGGCACGTCAAATTCCAAAAAATTTTTGAGCTTTGTGAGCTAGATTCAGATATACGCGATCTCGAAACCAAGTATTATCGACAAGCTGCAGGTCCCTATGATCCACATGCATTTCGATCTATTCATTCGCAACTTAAGAAGCTTCAATGGTTTGGTGAGGAACCACGCTCCAATGGATATGGATATAAGTATGTTCGCCTAGCAAAAGCTAACGAACATTCTAAATATTACTTAACACATTTTTCTGATAAGAATGCAAATATACAGCGGATCATCGATCTATTGCGGCCATTTCATAGTCAAGAATGTGAAGTTATAGCAACTCTTTACACAGCTTGGAATGACCTAATCCTAGATGGAAACGTAGCTCCTGAAAAAGAAATAATTATTCAGGAAGCAACTACACAATGGCATAAGGCGAAGGCTCAGATACCGCAGGCCCAGTGGATGTGGGGATTGGGTTGGATGCATAAAAACCAGTTAATACCAAAAGGCACTGGCAAACCGACCATTAGAACAGATCAATAGATATAGAAACCTCCGCCGCCCGGAGGTAATCGAAAAGGCATTGCGCAGTGCAGAAGAGAATGCGCAGGAGGAGTATGAGGGCGAGAAGGCAAAAGACGACAGCGAAAAGGGCGGACTCCACCGCTCCCTAAACGCTCCGGCAGTGCGAACAAGAACATCTTCGAAGAAACTCACCAAGTCATGGAAAGATTTCGGGGACTGCCTTTATTAAAGCAGATGCGAATTTGAGGCAATCGACACCAATCCGATCCTTTGGATCAGCAATCCTGCGGGCAAGAGCGAGGTCGCGACAGGGAGTGCGAACGATACCGGCCGCATCCTCCCAGGGATATTCAAGTTGCTCAAGAAGGTTATTTTGCTTCGCTACGGAAGGTTGTGCTAATTCAAGCTGAACAATAAAGGCTTCGGCTCTTCCGTTGGAAGTGAGTAATTGCCTGCCGCTTGGAAACCGTCGCAACATTCCGAAGAAGTGCGCTGCTGCCGCATGATTTCTCGGCGGCGGCATACCACTTCGCGCGAAGGCTGACTTCGCTAGCTTTTCGAAAACCATTTGCAAAAGCATGCAGAAGGTTGACGGCGATGATGAAGTTACTGCATAAGCCGCCGCAAGATCCTCTTTCGCCTGATCGAGAAATGGATCAGCCCAGTCGCGTGGAGCTGCCGGCATTATAAATCCTCCGCTTCACCGAGGTTCCAACCATCCGGGAGGTTCAGTTCGCCAGTCTTAACCTTTGCCCACTCTTCTGGATGTAACAACACGACGACTGAGGGGAAATTAACCCCGTTGGCCGGATCGGGGTGAAGCTTGAATGGCAGAACTTCACCTGACGCTGGCACAGCCGATGTGATTTCAACTAAATGGATTTCCTTCAGGTCAGGAAACAATTTAACTGCGGACGTAGCCGGATCGGCTTCTTTGTGAGCGTTTGCCAGCTCACGAGCTGTTTGGTCCAAGGTTTTCATTGATGAATTATACCGCGGGGATACAGGACATCAAGATCTGCAGCAATAAAGAACTACTTTGGTAAGGTATCAAATTATGTCTTACTACTTCATTCACGCCAACGGAAACACGGCCCACAACGACCCGGCAGAAGCTGATTGCTATATGCCGGGTGAGTCGCCGCAACGTCCGGGGAAGTTTTATAACGGCATCGCCTACTGCCTGCGTCACAATATCATAAGACTTGGCTGGCCGAATGTCGGTGACCTGCGATCCGCAGATCCGCGTGGCCCTTTGCCATACTGCTTCTATCACGATCTGGAAATTCTGAAGAACGACAACCCGGATCATCGCAGATACATGGACACCTTCATTCAGATCCAGCATGGCAACGTTATCCTGGTGCCGGATGCGGTCTCAAAGCTAGTCTATATTGCCACGGTCGCCGGGCCGTATGACTACATGTACGATCCTCCAACCCATCCTTTCGAACACGCGCACCGTTATTCGGCGAAATGGGATCGAACCGGATCAGGGGAGTATGCCACCAATACGAAATCACAATTAAACCTGAAGGCTTACTGGCCGAAAGCATTCTCGCGGATTAAAAATGCGGAGACGATAGCGATCATTGAAGCCGCGCGTGAGCATGCTGCGCGGTACGGCGCGGTCAGCCAAGCGAGGATAAGCATGTGAGCAGAATGGAATATGGATACGGTAGCGAATGGCACATGCTGCATTGGCTTGGTTATCATCGGAATGAGCTGAACGCAGTCATTGAGAATGCCATCGCAAACGGAAAAGCGGAGGCGTCCCTGACTGCTCGTCGCATGCTGGTAAGCGCCACTGATAAAAGCCAAATCACCTGGCTGGACATGCCATGGTCGGGAAAGCCCGATGACCGCATGCAGAATTTGGACTGGCAGGGTGTTCAATTTATCGATGATGCGAGCGTTCAAGGCGCATGGGGCAATTTCTGGCCGAAGAGTGGTGGGGCGCAATCCTGGGATGCCATCGGCCTTCGATCAACGCCTGAGGGGCATGAATGGCTTCTGGTTGAAGCGAAGGCGCACGTCGGTGAAATGGTAAGCGCATGCAAAGCAACGCATCCTGGCAGGAAGATAATCTGCGCAGCTTTAAAGGAGACCAGGCAAGCTCTTGGGATCGCCGCCGACAAAGCAATAGAGGATACATGGCTGCGTCGCTACTACCAGTATGCGAATCGCCTCGCGGCGCTGTACTTTCTGCGCAAAATCGCTGTGAATGACAAACCGATTCGTGCCCGCTTGATCATGGTCTACTTTACTGGCGAGTGCATGTTGCCAAAACGCGATTGCCCTGGATCTGCTGCTCAGTGGGATAGCCCTATTGAAGACATGTACCGATCACTCGGCCTGCTGAACGGCAATACAACGTTCCGTCAGCCGGCAGTGAAACCGTCTTTGATGCAGTATGTTCACGAAGTCTATCTGCCTGTGAGCAAGCAATAAGAACGACGCATCCGGTCCGATCGCCGCCACGAACCCATGGAGTGAACATGTCCGAATCACAAGTACTTCTGAAGCAATCGATGCTGATTGACGCTTACCATCAACTCGCGCAGGTTATCCCGCCTTCTCTTCTGGAAGAACGGCGACTAGGATTCCTGTCGCGGTTCGGACTGGAACAACTTCAGCAGGCGCATGGAACGTCCCTGCTGGAGTTGTTCCATGGGAACGCAGCGCAGCAGACGCGCGGCCTCATCTATAATATCGAAGTCGAACCCACACTGAAGCCGTTCGGTGGAGTCAAGGGTGGCTCCGCACTGAAGTTCAAGGTTTATCGCGGCTGGACCGACCAGCAATTCTATCGGAAGGGGCCTGGAAAGGAACCCGTTCCGGCGACCGATGCTGAGGCGCTGGAAATCACCGAGAGCCTAGCCCGGTCGATGGTTCGGGGGCTCGCCTTGGCCGGCGAGCTGGGATTGGACGCCGGCGATTACGATTCTTGGCTGGACTTCGAGCAACGGATACGGCAAATAGACGGGCAATGGGTCGATAAGAGCTCTAATGAGATGCCGATCCTGGAACTCGGGTGGGTGCATAAATACCTCGGTCTCGTGCGGCCCGATCTGTTCTCGTTCCACCATCAATACCACGCTTTGGCTCAGCATCTTATCCGTCTCGGACTGGAACCGGAAGCGGGGCGCTTTACCGTCGACTGGCAGTGGCGAAATCTCCGGATGAACAACCCTGATTTCTCCTCCCTGTATTCGCCGTTGTTGATGTCCGCCAGTTATAAGACATTCGGCGAGGAAACCGGATACTGGCGCGTTGGTACGGAGGAAGGGCCGCAAAAAGTGGCGCGGTGGCCCGCCATGCGCAACGGCGGTTTTGCAAGCATCGGGTGGGGTTTCCTGGGGGACCTGCGAATGGTTCTCGCTGGCTTGACGGGGCCGGCCGCACGGGACCGCATTGCCGAACTGCTGCAGGGGCATTCAGGCCAAGCGAAAAGAACGGCCGGGCAGATCCTGGCTTTTTATGAGGGAATGGAGCAAGGTGATCGGATCGCGGCCATGCGGGGCGCGACGCTTCATGGGGTCGGTGTCGTGTCCGGCGATTACGAATATGTGGAGGGCGACCTGCAGCCACATCATCGCCGCGTCGATTGGAAGGCCGAACCGGATATGATCAGCCCAGGCTTTCCCGGCCTACAGACGACGGTCAAGGACATCTCCGGCAGCTACCACGATTGTTACGCGATCGAAGGCTTCGTCGCAAACGACAGCGGGCTTGGCCCCGATCCGTTGCCCGTGCCGCCTGACGACGTGCCGCCGCCCGAGACCATCACACTGCTTCCACTCGATGAGCCACTCCCGCTGTCGCCCATGCAAAGCCGTATCCGTGAGGTGCTCGCACGCAAGGGCCAGGTCATCCTCTACGGGCCACCGGGAACGGGCAAAACCTATCATGCCAAGAGCACTGCGCGTGAACTGGTGGCCCGCGAGCTCTTCGGGGGCCGCGCATGGGCGAATCTGAACGCGGATCAACAGACGGCCGTCGAACAGTCCATCACGGTTTGCACATTCCACCCCGCCTATGGCTACGAGGATTTCGTCGAAGGCTATCGCCCGAAAATGGTCAACGGGCAGCCCACATACGAGCTGGTGAACGGCATATTTCGCGATGCCTGCGACAGTGCCGCCCGGGAGCCAGAGCGACATCATATCCTGATCGTCGACGAAATCAATCGCGGCAATGTCGCGGCGGTCATGGGCGAGCTGATCACGCTGATCGAGCAGGACAAGCGCGGGAAGGAATTGGTGGTCCTGGCGCTTTCCCGCGATAAGTTCACGGTGCCGCCGAACCTGTGGATCATCGGGACGATGAACACAGCCGACCGCAGCATCTCCCTGCTTGACGCCGCGCTTCGCAGGCGCTTTGGCTTTATCGAGTTGCTTCCGGACTGCGCGGGCCTTCATACGAGGATCGGCGATCTCTCGCTTGAGGCCCTCCTGACCACTATCAACGAGCGCATCCGCCGCAAGGTGCGCCGGAACGCCCGCGAGCTTCAGGTCGGCCATGCCTTCTTGATGAAGGGGCCAAACGCGATCACGTCCAAGGATGAACTCCATCAGGTCATGCGTGACGATATCATTCCCTTGCTGGCGGAGTATTGCTTCGAGAATTACGCCGTGGTCGCTGAAATCTTAAGCGTGGAGATCATCGATATCGACGCTCAGGCCCCGCGCTTCTCGGTCGTCAACGACGCCGAGGCGCTGTATACGGCGCTGCTTCAACTCGTCCAGCAAGAACCGTTAGTCGCGCCGCTGCAGGATATCGCAGGCGATGAGACGGGCGCGGAAAGTGCCGAAGACGTCGCGGAGAACGGCGACGACGAATGAACGCGACCATCCGCCTCACGGAATATGAAGCAGCCGATCCGCGAACTCATCCCGAACTTCGCCGTGAATTATCTGCGGAGGAAAGCAAGATTGTCGAGAGCATCAATAGCTCGAGGCGGCTTGAGATCGTCGAGCGTCGGGACGGGCTGCGCATCAAGGCGAACAGGTATGTCGGCGTGGTTTCCATCGGCGAACTGTCGATACAGATCCGGCCGAAACTGCGACCGGAACTGCTGCCTACGTTTTTGCGCTACGCCCTCGGCGTAAGCCGGCACGACACCGTGCGCGATGCGCGCGCCCAACTCTCCGAGCTGGGCTTTATCGATCTGATCGCTATGCTCTTCTTGGACGAGTTCGACGGCATCCTACAATCCGGGCTGATCCAGGAATACCGGACGAAAGATGCCGCTAGGGCGGCTCCAAAGGGACGAATACAATTCGGACAGCTCGCTCGCGTCCCGCCGGGAGGGGCACTTACGGTACCCTGCAGCTTCGATGAGCGCTCGCACGATATTCCGCTCAATCGTCTGCTACTGGCGACACTGAATACGCTTATCAGCAGCGTGGCAGACTATTCCTTGGCGTTCGATCTCCATACGCGCGCCGCCATGCTCGCCGAGAGGTGCGAGCCAGTAATCCTGGATGTGGCTCTAGTGTCCATCTGCCGAAACACACTCAACCGGATGTCCCACTATTACGAGCGGGCCGTCGATCTTGCCGAACTGATCCTGCGTTCCATGGGTATCGCCGCGAACGGAGAAGAAACCGAGGCGCTACCCGGTTTTCTTTTTGATATGGCCCAGCTGTTCGAACAGTTCGTCGCAAAGCTATGCAGCGAATACTCACCCAGGGGAATGACCTCCGACGCCCAGGTTACCAAGCGCGATGCTTTCGCATTCAATGCGAATCCCTACCACTGGAGACGGCCAGCGCTGAGGCCTGACATCGTTGTGCGAGATGCTTCCGGAAAAATCGTGCGCATTCTCGACACGAAATACAAGCTTCTCGGCCCAAACGCGCCGCCAAGCCCCTCGGATCTCTACCAATTAACTCTCTATTCCCTGGGCTTCAGCAATACCGGCTCAGTACCGGCGCGGATCATTTATCCGACGCTGCAGACTGCACCACAAACCGCCGTGCTCCAATTTCGAGGTTTCGACGACAATTCAAAGTCGGCAACAATCACTATGTTTGGCCTTGATATCGCTCATTGCGCCCAGGCGCTAGATAAACGTGACCATAATGAGCTGGCGGCAATTGCTCGCAACGTTATTGGTTAATTTCACAGCTTAGTAGATATGACGGATAACGTCATCAGATTGAGCTCGTTCGATGGCAGTATGCTCGCCGCGGCGAGCATAGTTTATCCTCCATTGACACAAGAACACCACCTGCCCAGCGAGCTACAAGCTTCGCAATCGAAACGTTAGGTGGTATAATCTATGAAATGATATACAGTTTGTTCTTCTGCACTGGTAGAAACAAAGCGTATATCATTATGATGAACATATGACTATTCATATTTCAGAACCAGAATACTCGCTTGATGATGGGATCCTGCGCGCCAGCGATTTGACCAGGCATGGAATGTCGCGAAAGCAAATTATGCTGCTCACACAGCAAGGTCAGCTCGTGCGCATTGGCAGGGGACTCTATAGCCGCCCAGATGCAATCGTCACGGAGAACCACAGTCTGGCTCAGTTTTGCGCAAGGGTGCCTCATGGCGTCATCTGCCTGGCATCCGCACTGCAGTTCCACAATATCGGCACGCAAAACCCATGGCAGGTTTGGGCGCTTGTCGAAAACGGCGCACGCACGCCGCAGATCGATTATCCGCCGGTTCGCATTGTCCATGCTCGCGGCGAATCATTCAGCTCAGGCATTGAAGAGCATCCCATCGAAGGCGTCGACGTACGTGTGACTTGTGTGGCCAAGACCCTTGCGGATTGCTTCAAGTACCGTAGTACCATTGGCTTGGACGTGGCTCTGGAGGCTCTCAAAGAGTGTCTGGTAGAAAAGCGGACCGATCGCGCTTCGATCCGCCACTACGCACGGATCTGCCGAGTAGAGCGCATTATGCGTCCTTACGTGGAAGCCTTCTCAATATGACGAAAAACCTCGTAACCAATGTGGCAGCTCCAGCTAGGTAACGTCTTCTCTACTCTAAATTATGAATGCCTCCTATAACAAGCTCAAAACGTTCGGCGAATGCCCGCTCAAGTATCGCCTCAGCTACATCGAAAAGCTGCCGCGTCCGCCTATACGCTGGCTCTCGTTTCAGCGCCGGATCCACGCAGCCCTGCACCAGTATCACGCCCTGGCCAAACTCGACGGAACAGTCAAGATCGACGAACTGCTGCACGCTTACGACGAGCTCTGCGGCGTCAATCAGGATGCCGCAATTCGAGAGACGGAAGAGTACCAGGAAGGCGAAGAGATCCTGAGGCTGTACTGCGACGTGGAGAGACACAAAGCACGTGTGCCCGCTCACCTGGAACATCGCATCCGAGTAGCGTTCGGTCCCTATACCCTGACAGGCAAAGTCGATCGGATCGACTTCCTTCCCGGCGGCGGCTATTCCATTGTCGATTACAAGCTCGACCGCAAACTTCCGCCGGCGAATCCCGCGGCCGTGGACCGTCAGCTCTCATTCTATCAGCTGCTCGTCTATGAAGGGCTGGGATTGACTGCAGACGATGTCCGGCTCTATTACCTCAGACACGGTGTGGAGAAGATTGCGCCCCGGACACGCGAGCATATGCGTCAGACCGTGGAATGGGTGGACCACACCGCCGCCGCGATCGGAAAAGAGCGCAAGTGGTCTCCTTGCGAGGGGGACGGCTGCCGCACCTGCGCCTTCAGCAAACTCTGTCCCGCTAAAACTGGTGTGGAACGAAAGGCCGTAGGCGTCTGGCAGCAAGCTGAGTTCGATTGGTAAGCGCACTGCGCAACTTTCGCCAGGTTGCTGCACACGGGAATACGCCACTGCCAGGTTAATCATGGCAACTCTGCCATGATTAGATACGCCGCCTTCAGCGATGCTGACTGAGCATCGCCCTGGACCCTATTGAGCGCCTGCCGCGGTTAAGATCGCCGCGACTTCCGTAAAGTGCTCCGCTCTGGCTCGGGACATCGCGGTGGAACCGTCCTTCGCCACCGCATTGACATCAGCGCCATGTTGGAGCAGGAGCCGCACAACTGCGGGATGCCCGTCCGGATTGGGCAGCTCCTGAGCGCGTCCAGGCTCTTCCCCACCCGGACGAACGCCCATGGTGACCATCTCCTTCTCTTCGTTTCGGGCTTCACCGTTAGCGCCATCGTCGACGGCGAGCATGAGAACCGTCATGCCTGCATTGTCTTGCCCATGGACGGATGCGCCGTGTTTAAGGAGCAATGCCGTCATTTCCTCGTCTCCGGCGGCAGCAGCATGCATAATCGCTGTTCGACCTCTCGCGTCCGTGGCATCGATTCGAGCGCCGCGGTCAAGTAATAACAGGGCGGGCTTTACCATATGGTTCGAGCAGCAATCGATCAGCGGCGTCTGTCCATCCGCATCCGGGAGATTGACATCAGCCCCGAGCTTTATAAGCATCTCGACCGTCTGTCGCGCGTGATTCTCCTCAGTGCGCAGATCCTTCAACTCGGGGCCTGATTCCTCACCCGCCACCGTCATACGTTCTTCATCGATTGCGCCACCCCAAGCGTCAACCGTCGCGATAAGCGGGGTCGTTTCGCCGGTCCCCGACGGTCCGATACCGCGGGCGTTGACCGGAGCGCCACGTTTGATGAGCCACTCGACAAGACCTGACTGGTGATCGTACGCCGCAGTGACGAGCGCATTCCGTGCATCGGTTCGCGTATCCACACCGCCTGCCAGCAGCAACTCGATGACCTTCTGACGAGCGTCCAAAAAGGCGTCTCCTTTGGGCAACTGTTCGGACCTGCTGATCGTTGTTCGCCGTGGCATCTGGCCGGCAAGAGCGACAGCTCGCTCCAGCGCGGCCTGGCCCTGGCCCCTGAGTTTCAGATCCACTCCCTTCGACAACAACAAAGCGACGGCTTCCGGATGGGCCTGCTCGACGGCTTCGATGAGTGGCGTCGTGGGAGTTGTCACCCCCGCCCGATCATTGATAAAGGCGTTGATGGTTGCTCCATGCACCAGAAGGCATGAGATCATTGCAGTATCGCCGGACAGGGCGGCTATATGGAGCGGAGTCCGTCCTGCCTTATCTTCGGCATGAACATCGGCGCCGTTTTGAAGCAAGAACTCAGCGGCCTTTACGCTGCCGCTCCCAGCCACGTAGTGCAGCGGGGTCAAGCTGCGATTGTCGGGAGCATTGACGCCATCGCCGGCGGCTAACGACGCCTTCATCCTGGCGATGTCACCATACTGCGCCGCCTCGCACAGCGTCATCGGACTCAGACCTCGAAGGTACTCTTCGATGGCCGGATAATGGCGTATCCCGGCAAATCGCAGGGCGGTAAAACTATTCTTGGTCCGCTTCGCGGGATCCGCCCCATGCGCGATTAAGAGCTTTACCTCATCAAGACGTCCAAACATCGCCGCCAGCATGAGCGGAGTTATGCCATCCTTATCGGTATCATTGACATCGGCGCCATGCTCCAGAAGCATTGCCACAGTCGGTGTTACCGTGTGAACTGTGGCTGCGCCGAATTGGATCGCCGCTGTCAGAGCGGTATGAATTGAGAGCCCACTCGTTTTATCGTTAACCCGCGCGCCCATGGCGAGGAGACGTTTGACCGCAGATGCATCGTTGAGTTCTGCGGCCATCATCAGAAGCGTTTCACCGCCATCTGTATTGGTGGCATTCGGATCGTGAATATGGGCAATCAGCAAGTCAAACATGCGATTGTTGTCCGACTTGCCGTCGATCGGCGTAACCGTCGCTAGCAAAGCCACGGGGAAACGGGAGGCATCAGAGTCCCAACCCGTCATGGTATCGGCGCTCGCTCCCTCTGCAAGGAGACGCTGAACGGCATTGTAGTCGCGTTTGATGACGGCTTCAACAAGAGCCAGATTCTGCGGCGTGGCCGGGATCACGACACGCTTGGGCGTCGGCAAAGGCTTGAATGCCTGGGCGCTGATCGCTGACTCGACGCGTTGCCCAACCGGCAGCGCAGAGGATGGGAGAAGGGTTACAGAGATCGAAAGGAAAGCCGCGGCAATCGCTGTGAATTCTCTAAGCTGCATTGATAATGCCTCTTGTGTCTGTCGGATCAAATCTTTGGTAATAACGATGAAACCACCGTTGACGTTTCGCCGGATGGTCGCCGCATTGCGTATCGACATGGCTTTCTGATTTTTCTTAACTTTCCACGCATCCTCCTGCCGCGAATACCTCATACAATCGGCCGGGTTTCACCTCTGTAGCGATCCCCGCCCCTTTATCTGTCTTTACTGCTCACTCCCTGCAAGGCGCCCAATCCCGCAGCGTCGAGCGCCTTCATAATGCGCTCTTGTGTTGGCGCGATCAATTCAGCCGACGGCCGGTCGCGGTATGCAAGAAGACCAAAATAGCCTGGCCCTTCCCATTCCTGGAAGACGGCATATTATGATTTCTCAATGGAATTCACTACGGGTGAGGGTGGCCAAGGCGGGGCTTCGAGGTTCTTTGCCAGGAACTGACGAATAGCATCAGCGAACCGATCGGCATCGCATTTACGCGAAAATCGACCTATGTTTCCGATCATACGAGACGGACGACCTACCTGGTTTACAAACACATAGTACGATAGGGTCAATCGTTGCACGTCAACGCAGATGTCGTTAATATTACCGAGTACATATTGCGATGCGGGTCTTGGTTTCGCCAGCCTTCGAGTACTCCACAAGAACTCAGTCAGAACATTGACTTGTGACATGCGGATAGTGACGTTTCTTTCCTGAATAGCAATCTCGTAGATCGATTTCCGCTCTATGAGCCACGATGCCGTTGGGATAACCAGCCCAACGACGAGCTGTATCAAGATGTGCCCGATCGTGAGATGCCTGAGGTGGCCTAACAGAAAAACGCCGCACACGAGGACTGCCGTAGCTGTGGTGACGGAAAGTGTATTTGAAATCGGGCTAACGCGCAAGAACGACTGTCCAGTTTCAATTTCTACGTTGCCGACTCTCTCGCTCGAAGGATCAGTGGCGGGTGTTTTCATGGAGTATTCTCGATCGACTTGCTCCAGATAATACCATGCCACCGGATTCAATAATTCCAGCGATGAAATCCGGAAGGGATGAGCCTAATCATGGCAGAGTTGCCATGATTAGGCTCATCCACATTCATGAGATTGATCAGACGACAATGGGGCGTTCAGAAACTGTGTTACGAGCCCCAATCGTATGAGCCCTGGCACAGAGATCGCCTGGCAGGAACGGCTTTGCCCGGATCACGGTCAAAGATGCGCCGTCTCCCTGCCGACGAATGACACCATCGACCATGACGCTCTGGCTGAGCAGAAACACCGATGTGCATGTCGCGATGGCGTCGCCAGCGCAGACGAGCCCAAGCAGCCCTGTTTCGTCCTCAATGGATGAGAATAGAACAGGTTGACCCGAACGTGTCGGCGGCCGATGCGGACGGATGTTGACGCCGGCAACCCTCACCCGCATTCCATGCGGCTGCTGTGTGGCTTCGTAGGCCGTGAGGAAGCGCATCCACTGCAGGATCTCCCGGTAATGAGACATCACATGACATTCAACCGCAACGCCCGTCACGCGCCATGCCCAGAGATAACTATCCCAAGCGCTGAATTCCTCGACGTCCGTAACCGGCGTCTCCAGGGATGCTCCCGAAAATGCAATACTGCCCTGCGCACCGCCAGCCGCCTCTCGATAAGATAGCCCCAGTGCGACGGCGCGATCCAGCCCAAATAACAATCCCCGCCGCCGGCCATCATGGTGGGCGTCAAAGGCGCCGGCCAGGATCAGATTTTCAATGCCGTCGCGCGGGATCACGACGCGCCGGCAAAGATCGACCAGCGAATAGAAACGCTCTCTCTGCCGTGCGTTCAGGATCGCTGCGATATCACTCTTGCTGAGCCCATCTACCAGCCTTAGCCCCAGCCGAATGGCCTGCCCCTCGTCTTCCGCCAAGCACGCATCATCACTTTCGTTGATGTCGACGCCGCGAATGGCAATGCTGCGGCGGCGCGCCTCGGACGCGTAGCTGTTGGCCGAATAGAAGCCCAGCGGACCATGAGAGAGCAAGCCGGCAAAAAATTCGGCAGGATGATGCACCGAGAGATAGGCGCTGCGGTAGCCCGTCATGGCGAACGCCCCCGCATGGCCCTGGACAAATCCGTATCCGCCCCACCCCGCAATCTGCTCCCAGATCATGAAGGCCACTTTTGGACGCAGATCTTTGTGAGTGGACATCGCACGGCGGATGAACTCATCCCGTGCGGCATCAAGGCTTGCTTGCTCCGCATGACGGTTCAGCCCCTTGCGGAACTGATCGGCTTCTCCTTCCGAACAGCCCATCATGCGAGAGATGACTTCCGTCGCCTGCTCCTGATAGACCACGCATCCATATGTCTGCGCCAGCAGATCATAGAGCGCCGGATGCAGGCAATCGGTTCGATACCATCCGTTACGCGCGCCGACAAACCGCTCCACCACATTGCCACGCACTGGACCTGGGCGGATCAGGGCAACGGCCGCCATCAGGTCAGCAAAGCAGCGGGGATGCAGCCGCGGCGCGAGGGCGAGCTGGGCGCTGCTTTCGAACTGAAATACACCTACCGCGCTCCCGGATTGCAACAGCTCGTACGTGGCCGCATCCTCGTTCGGAATGCCGTCCACGCTGAACCCTGGCTCATGACGCCGGATATCGCCTTCCGCTTGCGCGACGGCCCCAAGCATGCGCAGGGCAAGCACATCAAATTTGATCGCGCCGGCCGTCTCCGAGTCGTCTTTGTCGAGCGTCCAGATCCCAACGATCCCGCGGGCTGACGGAATGACGGGCGCGACGGTGCGTAGCGGCACGCGGCTGATCACGATGCCGCTGCTGTGAGATCCCAAATGCCTGGGAAAACCGGCGATCCGTCGGCACAGGTCGAACAGCGTCTCAAACTGCCCGATCGCGTCGCGGTGCGGCCGCAGCTCCGGCATCACATCAAACGCCATGGCCAGCTCGTCGGCCCCCGTCCACGGCGAGAGATGCGTTGAGAGGATACCAAGTGCGCTTGCCGGCAGCGCCAGGGCTTTCCCCAGGTCTCGGACCGCGCCGCGTGCATGGTAGGTGTGGTGGGTACAGCAGACAGCGACCTTATCCGCGCCGTAGGTGTCGATGATGTACTGATAGACTTCATCGCGCCGATCAGAGGGAAAATCCACGTCAATGTCCGGAACCTTGCCCGGACGGAGAAACCGCCAGAACGGCATGTTCCACTCGACAGGATCGATGTCGGCCAGGCCCAGGCAATAAAGCACATAGGAATCGGCGCCGGATCCACGGCCATGCGCGCGGATCCCTTGCGACCTGGCCCACGTTACAATATCGTGGATCATCAGGACGTAATCGGCATAACCGAGTGAGCAGATCAGGTCGAGCTCGTCGTTGATCCGCTCCCGGCGTTTCGCGTCCATCTTTCCACGCCGGCGCAGGCCCTCGGCCGTTCGCTGCCGCAGCAGGTTTGTTGCATTCCCGTAAAGCCGCGGCGTAATCTCTTCCTGACGGGGCAGCACGTCGTCACATTGCTGGGCAATCCGCTCGGTACTCGCAAGCGCCTCCGGATGCCAGGCAAAGAGCGCCTGCATCTTGCGCTCCGGTTTGAGCCATTGATCGCTGTTGAGTGGACGCCGGATATCGATATCGTTGACGGTGATCCCGGCTTTGATGCAGCAGAGCAAATCGTGAATGTGGGCATCGGCGGGTGTGGCGTAGTGGACGTTATTCGTCGCGACCGTGCGAATGCCGAGATGCTCACCGAGCTGCACCAAGTCTCGACAAACGCGCGCTGCAGCCGGCGTGCCGTCTATCTGCAGCTCCAGATAGAGCGAAAGACCAAAGAGTGCTCGCAGATCGCGCGCCGCTGCCAGCGCCTGCGGATAACGACGCTCCCGCACCAGGCGAGAGACAAGGCCCTGCCGACAACCCGTGAGGCAGATCAGTCCGGATGTCAGGCCGGAAAGCGCCGGCCAGGGCAGACGGGGCGTGCGGCGATCGGCAACATGGGCAATGGTAATCAGGCTGCAGAGGTTGGCATAGCCGGTGCGATCGCGGGCCAGCAAGGTGAGGTGGCTCCCGTCCGCCATGGTCAGCTCCGCGCCATAAAGTGGCCGGATCCCAAACGCCGCGCAGGCCTCGGCGAATTTGACCACCCCGGACAGATTGTCGTGGTCGGTCATCGCCAGATGGCTCATGCCATATAATGCCGCTTGCCGAACCAATGCCTCGATCGTGCTGGCCCCTGACAGGAAGGAGTACGGCGTGTGGACATGCAGATGCGTAAACATCAGGGATTGGCTCCGGATCGGTCCGTAATTTTCAGTCCAGAAGTTCCGTTCTCAGTCCGCGATGCCTACCATGCGCCAGCCGTTGCTGCGGCGCTCCAGCTCCACCAGCTCGCCGCTCTCCCCCAGAGCGCGGTAGATCATGCGATGATCGGCGATGGGACCATTCCAGGCCGTCTCATGCCACCAGTCCTGCACGACCATGATAGGCATATAGCGGCAGCCACGGCGGTAGGATGTGGGCATCCCGTGCCCATCCGCAACGACGTTCACGGACACGTTCCGCCGCTTCCCTACCGGACGTGTCCAGAGGTTGGTTCGAGAGCGCGCATGAACGCGCACGGCCACGGCAATCGCTTCATCTCCCCAACGCTTACGAACATGTTTCAGCGTCGCGGTAAGCCTTCCGGCGCGCTCATGAGGCAGACCACTGCCGCCGGCGGGATCGAATAATGAAAGTTGTGTCGCGCCCGGCGTGGAGAGCCCTTGCACGCGCAGATGCAATCCGGTAACGCCCCGATCAACAGCGATCCGCCCCAGAAGACGCCGCGCCGCGCGACAGATCAAGGCCGCATCATCAGCCGGCAATGCAAGATCTTCGGACATATCCTGAATTGTGCTATTTGCAAAGACAACATATAATTCGATTTTGCGTACATAGACTTGCCGGCGTTGCAGGCGCGCGGCGATCTGGTCAGCCCCTGCGCTCAGCGCAAGATCCAAAATGCGCTCATCAACAACCTCATCGTCAAACCCAATTTCGTAGAGCTCCGCCGGCGGCGGCCACTGCGCTTGAATACGCGCGCCGTCCTGGCCAGCTCCCAGACGCCATAGCTTTTGGACACTCTCCCGCAGTTTCTTGGGGATCTGGCTTGGAGCAATCTTCCACAAGTCCGCGAAGGTGCGCAGCCCCAATTTCTGCAGCGCCGCCGTCGTGACCGGATCGGCGGCGGCCGCAAGCGGCAACGTTCCGCCGAACTCACGCTCATGGCCGGGCTCAACCTCAAGGACCTGGCCCAGCCGCACGTTCTGAGCAGCCTGCTCGGAAAGGAAGCGGGAACGCGATACGCCGATCCGCACACCACAGGAGATGCTCTCCTGCAGGCGCAAGAGCAGTGAGCCAATGATCGCAGCGGTATCGGGACCATCCAGTGTAAGAAAGCACATTTCAGGTGAGAGCGGTTCCACAAAAGAGCTATCTTCCGCACAGATGTTCCATATAACCTCTGCCTCTGCCATATAGACATCACGATCGTATGGAAGCGTACGCAGCTCAGGACAGAGGGTCTTGGCGGCGGAGACGGCGATTCCAGCCCGAACGCCGACGCCTTCGATATCCTCCGAACCAACGATCACTTTCCCATCCTCGCTTACAATGGCCAATGGAACGCCGGCGAGATCAGGTTGACGTTTCATCTCACATTCGATTGCCCATCTCGGGATGTGGACACAAATAATGCGCGGCTGTCCGTAGCTCAATAGTAGACTCCCTTCTCCAAACCCATGTTTGGATTGTAACAGGAGTCTACATATGCTGTCAACCGGGAGATGCAAAATAATTGCGAGAAAATGCGGTTTTAAACCTTGAAATATCAAACTTATGTTTGCTATCATGTGAGGCAATCACGATACCGAATGGAGACACCGGATGAAGAACAATCAAGAGATCGGAATTTGGGAGATTACAGACGGAGTTCCGGTGATGCCGTGCACTTGTGTCGCAGCGCATTTTCCTGATCGCTTGTTGCAGCAAGCACGAATGATCGTTGAACGTCTGGAGACTGAGGATACCGTGGCTGAAGATCTTGGTCCAGGTGGGATCGTGCACCTGCAGCATCAAGATCCATCATGGGTTGTGAATGACTTGGTTCCTCAGAAGTCGATATTCATAAGCGAGCCTGATAAGCCGGCATTTATCGCCATGGTTCCCATTGTGCCCTTAGGCGAACGAGAGCTCGCCCCGGTAATATCCGATCTCGTGCGCACGTTATCCGCAATGATCCGGAAATGTCAGTATCCATTGCTGGCTGACGGCCCAGATCTTGAGAAATGCATGAAGCCACTCGTCCATCACGCTCCCTCCATGATCGTGATTTCGCGCCAATGCAGCTCCCCGGCGCTTCTGCATACAGCCAAGGGCATTTGTTACGTTCTTGGAGCCGTAATCGTGAGTGAGGATAGGACCAGGCATCACGTGGCCAAAGCAGCATGAAGACCAATCCGTTCAACACGTTCCGCGTGCTTCTTGGAGGCCTATTCGACCGTGTCACTGATAACCTGGGCACCTCGATAACCTGGCAGCTCTCAGGCATTCAGCCAGCTTAATCATGGCAGTCCTGCCATGATTAACGATCTTCTCGGCAAATATCGGATTTACATTGACAAACTCGCCCAGTAAGCCCTATGCTTTGCGCATTTTCTTCCACACAGATATAAGCTTGGGTATGTCTGCAGGAAGATCCAGGCAAGAACAAGCTCGCAGATAATTATCTCGAAACGCCCCCACAGATGCATAGGATGTCTTGCGAGCAGTCGTCTTGTTGTAACCGCTTCGAAGATAATCCAAAGTCAATTTTTGTTTTTGCGAACGTGCATGTGATTTCGCGACGAAACTGATGATATTATTGCTTGGCAGCCAGTGTTGGGCAATGCGGCCTTTTTTAGGCCGACCGTATAGCTCTCGCTGCAGCTGCAGGTAGATGCTGCGGATCGTGTCGGCGGATACCCAGGGATCGGCGATCAACTCGATAGAGCCCCGGGCCGGTCCTCCCGTCGCAATCTGGTGCGTAAGAAACCATTCCTCGGTTACCGCACCCTGCTTTGCCCGAAAAGTCAATGTCGACATCGTAGCAGCCTTAACAGGCTGGTACGGACTGAGCTGTCCGGTGACGATGTACAATGCCATGTCGCCAAGATCCCACGGCAGGCTTTCTGACAAAGACACAGCAAGTTGTTCCAGTCGCCACGCAGCAGATCCAAAAAACATCCAAGGATAGGTCTCGTCATAATCAGCCATGTCCGTATATTCAGCCAAATATGGGGCAAAGGCAAGTTTCTCATGCGGTGAAGTTTTCTGCCGAGCAACGTAGATGAGCTCTGTACTACCGAGGCCAATATGTGCCTGACGCTCGGTATAAGTTTCATTCCAACCCCATTCTACGAACTTCAAATCCAAGGCACTCACCCCTTTCTGGATGAGTTTTGCCACCTCACCAGCGTCCATGAGCCGTATCGCCGGCGATTTGATGAATTGGTCGGCTGCTTCAAATGTCAACAGTGATCCCTGTAGGAATTGCTGCCGAAACAAGGCAATACGTGGTTCGTGATGCAATATGCTCTCGAAATAGTCTGTTACTTCCTTTGCACAGGCATGCTCCGTGTCTGAGAGCATCTTACTCATGTCATTTAATGACGTTTCAACTCCCCTAATCCGCGCCGCAATCTGCTCCACAGACTTATGAGCCTCTTGTGGTTCCTTAGGATGGTAAACCAGTTCCCCTGTTCGGTTAATCTTCCTGTAGAGACGGTAGACGACTTCCTTCTCCACGTCTTCGAGCGTCGCCTCAGAATCGAAATCTATGTTCGCGATGTCCTTGCTTGGATCCCAGTCCGGATCACGTATGCCGGCAACGATCTCCCTTATCTCTTCGTCGGTCAAAGAATTCGGGGGGACCAACTTCTTGATCCACTTCAAATACGAATCGTGTAATTCTATGTCGTTTTTACTCATGTGAGCGTCCTCGGACAAGTATAGCATACTCAATTGTAGGTACAGCAGTAAGGCCGCAGGAGAGAGACCCCATGAAGAACGTATCTGATCAAGTCGCAGTATCGCCCATTTCCATGCCAACTTCAAAATCCGCCGAGATCGACATTGATAGAGAGCCCCTTCCCTCCAGTAACACGGGGGTGCAAACGCCAGCAGACGAGCAGACGGCGAACGTGGGATTGGTCGACTGGCTCAGTTATACAGAGCACCCCGCCGACCCGCAGGACGGTGCCCAGGCCATTATGCGGCGCCTCTATCCAGGGCGGGACTGGAGGCTAGGTCCGCACAATGGGTTTGAGCATGGCCGGCAGTTTGCAGACACCTGCGTTTTGTGGAATACCGCAGTCAATCCCTGCGTCCACGTCAAAATCAGTGGAAATGCCTGCCGGATGCTGGAGTATTATGGGCAGATCACAGACTGGTCACAATTCCTGAGAGACATCATTACCGCCGGAGCGAGGATCACCAGGATCGATTTGGCGATTGATGATCGCAGCGGCCTTCTCCAGATGGATGATATTCGGGCCAGCGGGATGGCAGGTGACTTTGTATCGCGTTTGCGTATGCACCGCCCCGAGGTTGAGTACGACAGAAACAACGGTAACAAACAGATTTCAGATGGCTATATCTTCGGCAGTCGGAATTCCGATACGCAGTTGAGGATCTACGATAAGGCGCTGGAGCAGAAAACAAAGGGACCCTGGATCCGGTGCGAGATTCAGTTCCGGGACGAGCGTGCGCAGGCTGCAGCAGAAATGATTGCCACGAGCGGCCTGAGTGGAGTGCCAGGACTAATGCGCAGCTGCGTCGACTTCAAATGCCCTGCTCCGTCAAAGCGCCGGGACCGCTGGGTGACAACGGAGTGGTGGACACAGTTTCTTGGGAACACCGCAAAGTTGCGCCTCGGAATCAATCCCAAGAATATCCAGCTCGATCGGGACAAAAAATTTATGATGAGAATGGCTTCTGTGCTGGCGCGTGTTGACCGGGATTGCGGATCGGAGTACTTAGAATGTGTTCTGAAGGAAGGGTATCGACGGCTTGGTTAGTTCATAACGAGCGGGCATGGTGCAATGAAGCGCTTTAGACAGTGGGATCTCGATGCCAGCATACAAACCACAGAACAAATATAGGGAGCTGGCCAAATGTGTAAAATAAAATAGCGATTTGTCAGGTATGCCCGGCATTTAATTCCATCAACTCATGCTGCCAGGTTCATATAGGATGGCCATTCTGTATGCGGATCCGGCAGATGGAAGCCTGTTTTGCGTAGTGAGAGATATTCCTGCGGACTAAGAATTAATGATATATGACATAATAATCATTAATAATATTAGTTAATATATGTTGACATATTATGGGAAGAAACTTCCCATTTAATTCGCTGCCCGTGTTCGTCGAGGGGCAGAATGCAACGAATGCGGAAAATTGCGGTTTTGAAAATGGGGGCATGAGTAAATTGTCAAAAATTGCAAGATCTGACAATTTCGATATTGACAGATGACTTCTGCCGCTTGGCATCCTGACTTAAAGTCACCCATAACAACACATCGTTAGGCCCAGCACAGAGTCGGAGCTAGATGGAACAGTTGACCCGACTTTAAGTCGGATCATAACAACGACACTTTAGACGTGCAGTTTTTGCACGCCCCTTTCCCATCTAGACATGCAGTTTTTGCACCTCTAACAACCCCCTTACAAAAGCCCTAACATGGATGATTCCGCAGGTCACTCCATCGTCCTGGGTAGAGTAACTCCAGGCGCAATGAAAGCTCTTAAAGCGCGGTTTGATCAACTGTAGGATCGAGATCTGAACGCCGATCCCACTAGGCCTACCACATATGTCAGTGACGCACCCAAGATCATTGCCCTGTCCAAGAATGAATACCACAGCGCAACGACCAGGCATGCCGTGCTAGCCAGGCCTGAGTTCAGGCTGCAATATCACCGCATCGTAGCAATCGTTATAGGATGGCCCCATGGTGCGCGATCCAGTCTATGGCTGCAGGGCGCTCCAGATCATGAAATCCAGCTGCCTCCTTGACCCCGGATAGCTTATCGCTGCCTTCTACAGCTCCGGTAACAAGTTACCGGCATTCCTGGTTCTATCACTGAAGATGTGAGAGACACCGACGTTCTGATTGATTTCGTATGATCATGAGCCGACTAATCGCCAAAGCCCACGTTCGCAGCACACGGCTGTAACGCGTCTCCGTTCATCCTGACGCGATTGTAAAGCAACGTAGACCGGCAGCTAACACGATATCCTCATCAGATATCTGAGAGGGTCAGTATACTGCGTCATATTTTCAAGCGACAGCGTTTGTTTTGGGTATACTTTGAGTGTGAGATGGCTGGTGAGGTCGGCTTCCCAGTCGGCGTTTTGGTGCCCCAACGGCGTTCGCGCTGCGGTCCCAAGTGTGGTCATCTCACAACTTTCTACCGTTTCTGCCCAGGAAACCAGCCTGGTGCAAGCTCCCCTTCTTTTCAACCCAATCTATGGCCTTTAACTCGACAGCCTTCAAAGGGCTGCGGTAAACGCGCTTGATACGATGAGCGCACTATTATTGAGTTGGCTAAATTAACTCAAATTAATAAATAACGGCCATAGAGCTTTCGTTCAGCGAGAAGCAGTCAAGCGCTCTTATAAAGTTTAGAAAGGTCAGTATGGACAATCTGCAGCGAATAATGATGAATCCCACCCACTATATCATCGGCGAGATTAAAGATGGTTTCGTTCATGTCTACGATGTCGTCGATCACGAACAGTCCCTGCGTGTCATTATTGACGAAGCTCCCTCGTTCAAGCCCATCCCACTCAGCACACTTGTGGAGCTCGGCGCGACGATAGAACCTTATTAATGCCACTCCAGGAAGCTGGTGTGAACGAACGCAATCGATACGGTTTCCTTACCCGATATCCTCTCCTAGACTCGATCACAATGTCTCTGTGTACGCTAGGAGCCGCCAATGCCTTCTGACGATCATAGACTAACAGCGATTTAATTCACACTGCGTAAATTGTCAAAAATTATACTGAGGTAAATGCGATAGCGAAACAGACAGACTTTGTATTACTTCGATTTTCGACAAGCTGCCATAAGATGGGGAGTGTCGCCTTCATATAAGAATTAACTTTATGAAAGCTTGTTTCTAATTCGCATTTACCTCAGTAATCCATTCGCGCGCGAGGCTCAGGGCATGTAACGGCTATAGCAAAATCACTCTTGACGTCTTACAATTGCTAACTCCCAAAGCCGCAGATACAGGCTACACACTCAACTCTGGCGCGTCAGTGCCAAGCGTGTGATTGTTACCAGGCACAAACCTCGTAACATGCCGAGCAGTCTCTACGACTGCAGCAAGTGGAAGCCAATGAATTTATGAGTCTGTCGATTCGCACTATTGACTCTGTGTACGACTCGTGCTAGACTAACGCATCACGTAACCTAGTTACGGTAAGTCAATTAAGGAGTTGCCGTGTACGAAGACTTTTACGGGCTACGGGAGATGCCTTTTTCCGTTAACCCTGATCCACGGTTCGCCTATAAGAGCTTGGGGCACCAGCTCGCGCAGGGCAAGATGCAATTTGCTGCCGATTACAAAGCAGGCTTGGCTGTGCTCGTCGGCCCTGTAGGCTGCGGAAAGACATCCCTCGCTAACCAGCTCGTTGCCACGTGGAGCGAAGACAACGCGAAGACAGTCGCGTTTCTCACCACGGCGGAAGATCGAAGCCGCCCCGCGTTTCTGAAACTCATCCTTGAAGGTTTCGGTTTTTCAGGGGATGATCTCAAGCGCAACTATGGTGACAATCGCAAGATTCTGCAGAGCTTCCTGCTCACGGAGCGGGAAGCCGGCCGCCATCCGATCCTGGTGATCGACGAGGGGCAGCGCATCCACTCCGATAACATAGATACCTTGACCGATCTTACGAACTTCCAGCTGCCTACAGAGAAGTTGATAACGATCATCTTGTTTGCGCAAGATAATTTTCCGAACAAGATCCGCACAAAGGATGCATTCCGCTCGCGTATCGCCTTTACCGGAACCCTCGATCCATTCTCTCCCGAGGATACGCTCGGCATGATTGCGCACAGGCTTGAAGTCGCCGGCGCGACCTTGCCGCACAAGAGCAAAACATCGCCGCCCGATATTAGCTCGTGGCTCACAAAAGAGGCTCTCGTCGAGCTGTACAAGATTACAGCCGGTGTTGCACGCGATGTATGCGTATTGCTCTCTGAGGCCTTCCTGCGCGGCTATATGCTCGATACACGACCATTGACAGCTGCGGACCTCCTCGCGACGCACAGTGAGCTAAATGACACCAAACAATGGCCTCCGAAAACGGAGAAAGAAAAGTCGCCAGAAGTGAAGCCTGCCCCACCCGCCGATAAACTGGCAACGAAGCCGACACCGCGGACAGGAGCGCGTAAAAGCAAGGGGGTAACCAATGCCGGCAAGTAATCCCATCGAGCAGCTGAGGAAAACCGCTGTTGCGCAGAATCGCGCGCGGCAATCGCAAGATGCCCCCGCAACAACCGAAGAACGGGCAGATAGCGCGCAGGATCAATTTGTTAACCCGTTAACAAATCCGTTAACAAATTCACAAAATAGCGATCAAAACAACTTACAGACAGACAAACAATATAACGAACAAGCTGGCGAACAATCGAACAAATCTGCTAAAAGGTTTGTTCGCAAACATACCACCCCACAGACAAACGAATTAACGGAACAGTCCGAAAGCAAACGTATGGATCCATTCGTTAGTGCATTGCTCGTCAAATTATCAGCTCCGTATCCTGAAACTAAAAGCAAGAAGGGGAGAGAGCCAGTCGTCCTTGTCGCCGGACGCGTGTCGCCTGAAGTCGCTCAGCGCTTCGATATGGTGTTTACTAACTTTCGGAAGCCAGAGGGATGGGACAAACAAGAGGTGTTGGAAGAGGCACTGAAGCTTTACATTGAGCATATCGTGAGAGAACAGCAATCATAAAGACGTAAAAAGAGACCGAATTCCCTGGCCGGAACGCGGTCTCTGACACTAATCCGTGCGGATAAGCAAATGAACTATACCACAAATGCGCCCGACGCTATGCGAGAGGCGATATGAGAACCGACGACTTCACAGTTTCTCCGTGCTATGAATCGGCGCGTGAAGAGCTTACGCAACCGGATAGCTTCCGGACGATTACAAACTATTTCCGTGAGAAGTGGATGCGTGACCTGGGGCCAACCGCAACCGCTATCTTGATCGCCCTGCGTGCCAGATGCTACCACAACCGCAAGAGTGGGGAACTTCGTGACGAGATGAGCGTTACGATGGCGGAGATTGCAGACGAGATCGGTGTCACGAGCAGGACGGTGCGAGAGCACCTTTCCAATAACGCGACACTTAAGCGATTCGTCACGAGTCAACAAGAACTCACCTACGATGAGCGGCGCGGAGGCTTTCGCAACAGTGAGAAATCATTCAAGGTTCTCATGACCGATCCCATTCATCCAAGCGATGAACAGCGCATGCTTGAGATTATCCGGCGGCGCGAAGAAGAACGTGAAAAGGGTGAGAAGACCGCAAGAGAACGTGCTATGGAGAGAGCCGCAACGTGCGGAAAAAATTTCCGCACGTTGGAAAAATCTTCCAAGCCTGCGGAGAAAATTGCCGAACGTCCGGAAGAATCTTCCAAGCCTGCGGAGAAAATTGCCGAACGTCCGGAAGAATCTTCCGCGCATATAGAAGACTCTCTTGACTCTTCTTCACCTAAGTTCACTTTAACTTCTTTACCGGACGATTCGATTCTCTCCTCTGTGAAGAGTCCAAAGATTCCCACATGGTCGTCACTCTCCGACGAGCAGAAGACAGCATACGTCGAGCTAGCTCGTCAGGAGTTGGGAGAATCTCTGGCGGTGTTCAGACACCAAAAGGCCGCTGACATGACCGTTGCACAACGGGCATTATCGCTATTCCAACAAGACTGCAAAAAGGTGGCCGGAGGAGTGGGGTAGGGTGACGAGATCTGTCTCCACTCTGTGGGAATAGTGAGGCAGAGTGCCGATAGCCCGACAGAAATACCAGATCATTGAGTATCGGCAATACGAAAGGCTTGCTCCATACGATCGTGATCGCGGGGAGGGATGCCTATTCTGGTCGCGGCGTCGCGCCATCCTTTTACGATCGTGACGATCTCTTTGATGATGGCTTCTGTTTTTGGAGTATCGATGCGGAAGTAGGGAGCCACTTCTCGGGCGAGATCGAGATCCTGCGCATTGTCGCTGTCGGAAATATTAAGCTTCAAGCCGTAGCCGTCAGGGGCAGGGTTCATATCGTAAGCGGGGGATAGGCTCCATCCGCCTGGCTCCAGCAGAAAGCCGTGGTTACGCAGATGATCATCGGTATTGGATATGCAGATAGAAAAGACGATGCGCCGCCAGAGCTGCTCAAGATCCCGATTGGTATGCGCCCCATATCGGATCAAGAATTCCGCCATTTCCAGATAGCTCACTCCCGTTGACGCATCCTCACCATCCTTGTGGTCCAGTAACGTCATTGCCGAAGCGAAATGCAGCCGCTGCCCCATATCGGTACGATCAAAGCGTCTCGTCAAGAAGGTGTGGTAGTCGGTATTGAACGCGCGCATGTTGGCATCGGCCGTCACGATACCAGCAGCACGGCTCAGTTGATGGGTCAGATATTCCCAAGCTCCGAGATCATGATCGTCTTTGCGGCTGGGAAATTTAGCAATCCAGAGGTGCCCCTGTTCATCGAGCACGCTGGCCTTTGGACGAGCCCCGCCAAGTGATCCACCAGGGGCAATCAGCATTTTCAGCCAGGCGCTGTAGCCTGGATCTTTTTCCGCATCCTGTCGCTCGATCTGCAAACTGGCGTATTCGAGATCCCGTAGCGAAGTCCAGGGTGGGGAGGCGAGCTCTCTATTGTCATCCAGAAACGCCCCTTCTGGATCTAGCCGAAAACGTAAGGCCCCCATACGATGGCCATCATAGACGCCAAGTAAATAATCCGATTCGCGTAAAGGGCGCCGTGGACGACCTTCTGTTCTGCTGGCCTGCGCTTCCCGCCGGTCCATGAGCACACGCCCCCATCGATCCGGTGAAGAATCCAGAAACAGACCGAAGTTGGGTTTCTCTGCAGCGGGATACTGAGGCCCCGTAAACAAGAGGAGGGATGGATCGAGGCTTTGTGCGTCTTCGCGCTGAAGCCACTGCGGATCGTATTCAAAAGAGAAGACTTCCTTGGCACGCGCAGGCGATACATAAAGTACTCCCATGCGCACAGGCTGTTCCAGGCCTGCCCAGTCAGCATAAACTTCAATGTCTCGCTGTTCGGTTTGCTTCATACAGCAGTGCCTTTCTCGGCACGTATTTTCTCTGTTACAGGCGGATGCATGCGGCGTTTTGCACGCCGCGGCGTGGTGAGTTGGACATCCTGTAATTTACGTCCCAGCTCGTCATCGCGGGCAATGACATCCAGGTCCTTGTCTAACCCCAGGCAGAATAACACGCTGGCGTAGTTTCCAAACGAGACGGTAGGATCCCCGCGCTCAATGGCGCGAAGGGTCGGCGCCGTGATGCCGGCACGCTCAGAAACCTGAGCGGCCGTAAGCTTGCGACGCAACCGCGCAAGGTGAATATTTTCCCCCGTGGCAGCCATTCGCCTTTGTAAAGACGGTAAGGATATCACTGTGGTTTTGCCCATAATAGAAAATATTATAGCAGAATGGTCGCATTATTGAAACTATATTTTCTATTATATGCGTTTCTGGACTCTTAGAGGAATACCATCGAACCGCAGTCAGTAGCTGATTCGGGCGATTTCGGAGAGCTCTAGATGGGAGGTACGGCGGTCGTAGAGCTTGGTAGTGCGGCTGTCGGCGTGGTTGGCGAGCTGCTGGGCAGTCTCCAAGTTGCCGCCGTTGGCCAGAAACTGCGTGATGCCCGTGGCCCGGAAGCTGTGATTGGAGAAGTTCGGTGGCAAACCGGCATTCTTGAGTCGGCGCTTGACCATATCATAGACGTCGCAACGATTCAACTTCCGATCGCTTATGGCGGCGCCGCGATGCTCGAAGGCAGGAAACAGAATTGCGGATCCGGAAATGCCGGCGTGGGCTCGCCAGGTGTCGAGGTATTCAGCCAGCCTGGGATGAACGGGGATGTCGCGCTCGACCCCGCCTTTCTCGTGCAAGCGCAGGACGCATTCGTGGCCAAGATCGATGTAATCCTGAGAGCATAAGCTGCAGACGGCGGAGACTCGGGCGAAGGTGTAGGCCATCACGCCGATGATGGCGCGATCGCGCAGATCGATGGGGCGGACTGGATCGAAACTGGCGAACAGGATGCGCATCTGCTCCGGATGCAGCGCCGGCGTCTTGCCGGCGACGCGGCGCACCGGATCCGTCGTCACCTCGCGGGCAGGATTGTAGGGCAGGGAGCCGGTCTCGACCAGATAGGAAAGTAGCTTACGCAGCCCGGATATCTTGCGCTTGAGCGTGGCTGCCGCGTTGCCGGAGGCCTTCAAGTGGTCACGGTAGGCAGCGACATGCAGCGTGCGCACCTGGTCGAGCGTGAGGCCCTGGCCAGCGATCCAGGTGGCGAACTCCTTCGCATCGCGCAGGTAGGCGGCGCGGGTGTTTTCGTTGGCGATTTTCGCGCCGAAATAATCCTCCATCGCCTCGCGGGCTGTTTTGTGGTCTGGCTCGGATAGGGGAGGGGAGATCGCTGTCGCGGCCAAGAGCAAGGTCGGGAGAAGTGTTCCCGTACTGCGCTCCTCTGGAGAGGCCGGTAATTTTGCAGCAGCCTGCTGCAAAATTAGAATGTTCGTGCCGGGTTTCATCGCGTCAGTGCTCATCATCTTCCTCCACTCCAGCCAGCTCCTGCTCCAGTTGCTCAACGGTCGGCAGACTACTTTTTAAGGTATCAGGCAAAGATTCGGTGATTTGATATTCCGAGACGCCGATCGGCGTGGACATATTGCGCAGCGCATACTCGGCCATGAGCTTATGTCCTTTCTGCTTGCATAGTATCAGGCCGATGCTTGGTGCGTCGTCGGGGTGTCGCAACATATCATCCACGGCGGCAAGATAGAAGTTCATCTTGCCGGCATATTCTGGTTTGAACTTGCCGGCCTTAAGCTCAATGACAACATAGCAGCGTAGCCTCACATGGTAGAACAAGAGGTCGATGAAAAAATCCTCACCACCAACCTCAAGGTGATATTGCCGTCCCATAAATGCAAAACCTGCTCCCAGTTCCAAGAGAAACTTTTGAATATGGGTAACCAGGCCCTTTTCGATCTCGCGTTCCTCTGCATCCTGCTGCAGCGTGAGAAATTCGAAGTTGTACGGATCCTTGAGAAGTTGACGGGCCAGATCGGATTGTGGCGGCGGAAGTGAACGCTCGAAGTTCGTCGTCGCCTGACCTTGCCGTTCGTAGAGCCGTGTTTCGATATGATGCACAAGAACGTTCCGGCTCCAACCGTACTCGACTGCAGAACGGGCATACCATTCGCGTTCTGCAGATGTTTTCAGGTAATCAAGTAAGCGAACATTGTGTCCCCAGGGCAATTTTGCAACAAGCTGTTGCAAAATTAGCTCATCGGGCCAAGCTTCAGCGAATGAGCGCATATAACGCAGGTTCCGCAGGGAAAAGCCCTGCATGTCGGGAAACTCACGGCGCAGATCGCCGGCGAGTTGGTCAACGACTTTCGCGCCCCAACCGTTCTTCATACGTTGAGAAAGGTCTCGGCCGATGCTCCAATAGAGCAGGATCAGCTCAGTGTTGACGGCGATCGCTGCGCGGGTACGGGCAGTTTGAACGCGCATCTTGATGTCGCGCAGTAGCTCGTCATATCCGGCGAACGTCTCCGCCGGCGCGGTGGTCTCTTTTGAGGTCAAGTCTTTTTTTGGCATGGGTTGTTCTTAGCAAAGGAGTTCGCAAGAGTATAGCACAGGATAATTATTTATCTATCATAAAAGGAGTTATGTAAGAGAAAGGTGGGGCGAAAAGCGAGGTAATTTTCAGAATTGTCTGTCACCCTTCATTCCAATTGCAACCGACGGCTCCAGAGTTCTTTACTGTTCGGCAGGTAGACTATATCCGCCTGCTGAACAGTAATTAACACCACCTCGTTGAACTGTTTAGCTGAACTAGACTCACTCGTCAGTTTGGATACCCAATTTCCGGATTGCTGATACGACCCCAGTCAGCGATCGAGTTCTGACTCGGCCGTATTAGTTATGTTAGCCTCTGGTAGGTTCATACTTTCCCCCATCTGCGCCATCATGTTTGCCTGGAGGCGTACCGACTCGTCCACGCTCAGAAGATCAATACGTCCATTCGGTAGATACCTCACGCGCAGTAGTCCTTCCGTCCTAATAGTGTGGGCGAGTAATATGCGCCCTTGCCGGAAACGTGCTTGGAGGAGATTCAGGTTACGCTCGAACTCGGCTCGTGTAGCCGGGGTTTTCATTGGATCTATTGGCATTTCGCTTGCACCTCGCTAATATTCCCGCTCTGAACTTTTCATAAAGGAATGCCTCTCTCATCAACGAGTTCAACCAGTTCTCCGTCGACTCGTACGAGCCAGGCGAGTTTAGTTCCTTCAGGCAGGTGGACCGCCGAACGTTTGACGGCGAGCAGACACCCTTCCTTGTTCGGGTATCCGCCGTCTTCGGGTGACCGTCCGGCACGCCAATTCACCCGCAGGAAATCGCCCGGCCCCGCTCCAATTCGCTCTGCGAAAGACGGCGCGGGATAGCCGGGAGTGAATGAGCCGAAAAAAGCCCGTACCGGTTGGACGCTGAAGCACGTCACGAGCGGTCCGAGCGCCGCTTCCCGGTTCGGGATCTGCGTCGCAGGGAAAAAAGCCTCATCGGGCAAGGCACTATCGACATCGGCTGAATATCGAGGAAGGAGAACTGCCATCACGTGGAGTTGAACGCGTCTTCCGGCCTCTCTCTCTTTACTGACCTCAGCGTAGTGCAAGAAGAAGTTGTCGGCATCTCCGATCACTCCGGCGAAGTTCCCGGCCAGAATATCGTTGAACAGGACTGTACTCAGAGGGGAGCGAAAGTCAGGAGTGATCGTCGCATCCGGTACAGCCGGGTTGTAGACACGCAGTTCCGACGCGATTGCGGTGAGTTCTCTGATTGAAACGAATGGGAATAGCGCCACGTTCAAGGAGAAACGGACCTTGGCTTCCCACCTGTTCAGAGGAAAATCCGACAGCATACGGAACGACACGGAAACAGCCTTGTCCAACTCGCATGCGTCCTCAATACTCAGGGGCGCGCACATACGCTCCATTTCCTCTACCAGGCGCTTCTTCATCTCCGCAGTAATGACATCGTTTTGTTTGAGCGCCCTCCATTCGTCGCGGACGCAGTTGGCCCAAGCTGGTAGATTGTCGGCACTTTCGTTGAGGGGCGGCAATAAAATCGCTCCCGTTCTAAACAAAGACACGATGCGCTCTGCCGCCCGCGCCGCAGTTGCGGAGCCCGCATCACGCGCTCGTTCTGTAATATCCCGAAGTACCGCTATGCGGGACACATGCCGACATTGAACGGCGACGGCGATATCTAGCTGCGCCTCGATCCGCTCCCACGCCGTGAGCGGATCGAGGCGTGACAAGGCATCGTAAACACCGCATAAAACATCTGGAGCGTATCCGACTTCCATTCCGAACGCAGCGGGCACTGCCCACGCATCGAACGCATTTCCTCCGTCGCCGCGCAGAACCCACTCCATCGCGACTGCTGCACGGTCGCTCCGAATCCATTGGGGATGATCAATGAGCCAGAGGAGCAGGCAAAACATCTCCCGCCTCGCTTCGTTGAAGGGATCGGGATCCACATCCTGGGTAAGGAAATCGTACTCTTCGATCTGACGCACAGCGTCTCCGATAAGCAGACCCACGTGAGCGAGGACGACCTCAGAGAGGCGGGCGCTCTCGTTCGGACTCAGAAGAGCACCCGCCCGTGCGATCAGATGATCGGCAATCCTCCAAGACGGAGCGAGGCGTTCGTCATTAATGAGCGGAGCGTACGCCTGTAGCAGATCGGGCGCGCCCTCGGATAGATCAACGAGCAGTTCATTGGAGCGCATAGCACTTTTGGACGGTTGACTCCAGATATCCCACCCTGCCGCCTGCAATCCACTCAGCAGCGAGACCAGATCCCTACGTGCGCCGCGCCGGTTGCCGAGGCGCAGTTGCCGTTCGGCAGCCTGAAGCTGTCCGTCTGCTTCGTTCATGGCCGAGGTATGTCCGAACAGTCCTGGCATGAATAGCTCGCCGGGAGATCCCTCACGAGTATCGGGATCGTCCGATTGGGTAGTGTCGGCAGGTCCAATGGGTTCGGGGGAAGCCGGGCAGTCGTCGCCTCCCATATGGCTTCCGTACGGATTCGGTTCTTCAAAGGCATCCGGCTCGGGCATAAGGAAGGAAAACGCCGGACGTAGCGCAGGGGCAAGGTGTTCGTAGAAAGCCGCGGCGAATGCGCGTTGGTTGCTCGGCGCGGTTTCGCAGAACAGCAGCAAGCGTGACTGATGGACGAAATCATCTAGGAGGGTGGTCTCGCTTCCTGACTCATTGATAATCTGGGCGTACTCCGCCGCGTAGTCAATGAGATGCCGTTCATCACCATGATGAAATACTTCGAGGAGTGCCCACCGTAGCCGCCACGGGACCATCTCTGAATGGCGGACCATCTCAAGAATGGCACCCTGTTCTTCCAGCGCGCCACCCGGGAAGCGACCGCCACGCCGTGGGGTCGGGGCGTCGAAGCCGCCGCTTTCCCACTCGGACACAAGTTGCGCCGTGCTGCCGCACGTTTGCCGTCGGAAATACGCGCATGCGTGCGCATACCGTCCCTTCGCACACAAGAGACCGAGGAACTCGGACTTCTCATAACGCACGTAGCGCTGAAAGGTCATCTCACCGGACGCCCGCTCCAGGTGACCGGCGATAGCTGCCAGTATGCCGCCGATCGGCTCGTCCGGTGGGGCATACCGCAGTGTACGCGTCATGAGCCCGAACTGGGCTTCTTTATACCAGCTCGGCCCCATCGAGACACTGAGCATGTGTTTATACAAGCGGTCGGCCTCTTCATGCGCACCTACACGGGAAAACGCTACAATAAGCCGCAGCAATTCCGGCACCAGTTCGTGCCGGTTTTCGACGCCTGAAAGAACGTGATCGCGCCACTGTCCTATCAGGCCAAAAACCATCCCGGCGCGCTCCGGAGCATCTGCTTCCTCCATATGACATGTCAGGATGCGCGCCAGTGTCCGGAGCACGGTACGAAATCCTTCGGAATACAATCCCAGTTGTTCGCCACTGCGCTCCGTAACATCGCGGACGAACGCATCCACCTCTTCTGGGAAGCACGCCTCCAAGAGTTCCGTTATGCATTCATACAGGAACGGTAACAGCGCCTCGGGTATAGCGTACCCCTCGGACCACTCCGCCCGCTCGGCGAGCGAGAAGCGGAGCGCCGGGAGGACCTCGCGCATGACGTAGTGGCACGCTTCTTTGCGGAGTGCCTCATCGCCGTCGACTATGGCCCGACGTGCACGGCCTTCGGCGAACGCGATGGCCCGCAGCACCTGCGCGAGCGCGCCAAGCCAATCCGCTTTGTGTATAGCACGGACGAAAGGAAAAGGGCGTGCAGAATCGAGCAAGCCCACCGTGCGCCAGTACATCGCATTGCGGCGCGCGTAATCGAAGTCGACATCGACCCCGTTCACTGCACGCAGATCACCAGCGGGCGGCAAACCGAATGGTAAGGACGTGTGCTCCGGCCGCCCATCTTTCGAGCTTCGGCCTGTGTCATCCGCTGAAGCGTCTACACACATGTGGATGACATGATCCACCACATCAGATGGAGCGCCGAGACGGCTCAACGCATCAACAATATCCAACGATGCGAGCACCTCTCTCGCTCCGTCATTCTCCAGAGCACGTCGAACATCCACAAATAAGCCTTTCAGGCTTTCAGATGCCCTCGGCAGATCATAAGCATCAACAAATTCTTCATACTCCAGCAGAACATTAGCCAGTAAGAAGAGGGCCATGCGTGGTGGCTTCTTGCTCCCCGCGAACATACCTGTCTCAGGAAACGTGCCGATGAAGCAGAGCATGTGCAGCACCGCCGCGCTTTCGAAACGAGCTAGGGCTAGTAGCAGCAAATCACGTGGCTTGTCCTTTAGTGTCTCTTCTAAGATATGGCGTGCCCAGTCGCGGGTTTTAACGGCTTCTTCGGCAAAGGTTTCCCACCCGGCATATCTGAGGGCGAAGCAGCAATGTATATCAGTTTCACAGGCTTCTATGAAGGCCGATATCGGCACATCATGATTCGAATACACCGCGACACATCGACGCCTAAGTAACAGGAGAAGATCAGCAGCTTGATCTAAATACTCACTATCGATCATAGCGTGCGCTATGCGCAGAACAGCGTCCGCATCGGCGATCAGCGTTCCATAACGGACTATGTGCGCCACCGCGTCGGCGGGACGACCGAGAGCAACAAACGCTCGCGCCATCAGGTAAGCCGACTGGGCAAAGAGAGTGTCGTAGCGGAACCCGACACGCTGGATCAACAGGAGAAGACGGAACGTCTCCACCGGCGGAGCGACCAGAGGAGCCGCGTTTAGCGCCGTCCGTAGGTCGGCGAGGAGCATATCCGGTCGGACGCCGAGCGTGACACACGCATCGACCCAGTCCTGATCACATGCGAACACGCCATCCCTGCGGTGAATATCGTCAGCGCGCAAGAGATGATGGACGACATTCTTTCTGCAGTACGGGACAGCTTCGCCCTCCTGTAGGCAGAATTTCCCTAACCGCACCTGGATGTCTGTATCCGCGTCGGCCGTTTTGGCGGCGACGAACGCGGCGAACGAAGGATGATGGATTTCGGGCGTGTCATGATCGCGCAATAGATGCCCGATGCGGTTTTTGGTTGGCAGCAATACCATCCGCTCAGATTCCGTCAGGACCTTCGATAGTGCCGTCCAATCCAGACTGGGACGGAGTCGGGCGATGAGCGCGATTAGGTTGGGAGCGTTCGCATCGAGCAGCAACCGCGCCCAGATGCTCTCGTAGTAGTCCTCGATAGGACCGTCCAGCACTGGGAACTCATCGAGATCCTGGTCCTCGGGATGACCGTTGGCGTATCGGATCAGATACCGGAGGTACAGGGGATGCCCCTGCGACCGGTCACACAATCTGCCGACGAACTCCGCGTCGACTCTTCCCGGGTCGAGTTCCTGCCAGCAGTAACGCTCACAAGCATCGGCGGGCAACCCGGGAAGAGTCAGGACATCCCCAGCGGTGCCATGCCTCCCGAGCGCCGTCGCGAGCGTGGCGTGATTCGGCGCCGTCAGGACCACACTGATATTGAGGGGCAGCTCGGCGGGCAAAAGTCCTAGGAAGCGCTTCAGGGATGTCGGTTCGAATTCCCAGATCGCGTCGATACCGTCAATGAACAGTAGGCCATGCTGTGAGCGCAAATGACAATGCTCGGAGTAGGTACGGAGTAGTCTCTCCGTCTGTTGCACCAACTGAACATAGGACCGGTTCTCCTGACGGGGCGGCGTGCCCATCAAGATTTCGGAGATCGTCGTGTCGAGCCACTCGAAAAACACCTCGGGCAATGCCCGAACGTAGGCATCCGAGCCGTAGGAGTTTTCTTCGTCAGTCTCTCCATAGGGAGGGACGACGGCGTAGGTCCCCAATACGGAGATGCTCGAATCGCGCGGCGTGAATGTGCCGCAGAAGGTCGTCTTACCGATACCGTGCGCGCCCTGAAGAAATAGGTAAGCGCCCGGACGGGCCAGCAGGTGCAATTCGAAAGCGCGCTGGAACTCCGTCCGTCCGGCGACGCGCGGCTTTCCAACGACATCACGCGTTTCATCAGCCGCCCTATCACTGACCGGATCAATGCCATGGCGTGTTAGAAAAGAGGAGAGTGCGCCGATACTGATCGCCCCGACCGTACCGTCGAGACCGAGTCGGATCATGGCGCGCACAGCTTCGTCGTCTGCCACCGCCGCCCCTGACAATCCTTGGTACTCCTGCATCGTCACATCTGGATCGATGGCAAGATCGATATCCATCTTCGCAATTGCAGACGGGAGTACATGCGAGATCGTGCCCACGAGGCGATGCCCTATGAGGTCTTTGATCGCTGGATACCCGAAGGAGAACCATCGTGTCCCCTCGCGCGGCGCTTCCTCATTCACTGATAGCGGTGTGCGACCGCATGGTTTCGCCAAAGCCAGAAGACACGCGTCCAGGTCTTCCACATCGTCTATGACAGTAGCAGCGAACGTCGCGCCGTCAGGCCCGACGAATTCCGCCTCGATGGCCAAGTTCTCGTTGAGCGCAGGCAAGATACAATGCCGGGCAGTCAGGATCGTGTCGGCAGCGATCAGCCATCCCGTGCCGACTAGCTCACCGCAGATGATACGACAAGTCGCCGCCCGCAAGAGATTTTCAAACATTGGCCTACCCCTCCTCTCCCAGATTGATCTTCCGAACACCCTCATGGACGGAGAAGGTGGCACCGGGCCGCGTCGCGTAGGACTTCATCCGCTCCGAAGCGGGAGTCCGGTAGTTGAAGAACAATTCCCGTCGGAACGTCGCCGGTCGGTCGACGATTGCCCTTAGCACCTCGATGTCTGGGTGGTGGTGACGCTCCCCGTCGGTCGAGATCAAGAAGCGCGGCGCGTCGATCCATCCGAGCAGGGCTGGGCTCGTGTTGTAGCGACTACCATGGTGCGAAACCTTTATCGCATCGAACACCACTGAGACGGCTCGCTCTCCCGGTGTCGGCTCCGCCCCCGCAGTGCTATCCGACTCGCTGGTGTCGTTCGGCTCGTCGGATGCGAAAGCCTCCCGGAGCGCAGCCTCGGTATCCGGTGCCCAGGCGTCTCCCAACAGGAGCACACGCATCTTGCCGACGCGCACCATAAGGCTGATCGAACTGCCGTTGGTGATCGACGTGTCTGGCGTGTATGTCCGACCGAGTTCAGGGTCCGATAGACTCCGGTCAAGATCGTGCCGCTTGCCGGAAAGTGGACGCAGTGACCTGTCGGAGACGCGCTCACCCGAGGCAATTAAGAACTCGAAGGCATCATCGAACTGTGCGGTCGGGAAGATCGGCCCAGTATAGCCAATATGACGCAGTTGGTTCCTCCACCAGTTGCTCAGCTCCTCCAAACGAATAGGCGTCGGGCCGAGTACCGTTACATCGATATCGGGGCCGATCCGACGCGACATACGCGGGGACGCCACGATGGGCATCCGCCCCTCCTCACCGTTCCACTTATAACCGCCGCCCAGGAGAAGGGCAGCGAGGGAACTGCCTTGAAGCGCACTAATTTCGGATGCCGCAGACTTCTCCCCGACCGGACGCGGGTAGCCCCGGCGACGAACCATGCGGAGTAGTTCGCTGTCGCCTTGGCTGAGCGTACTCGACGCGCCCGACGCTTCCGAAACTACCCTCATCGGGATGGAACGTAGGCAGTTGTGCCAAACCTCGTGTACTGGAACAATGCGCGGCTCTTCGGCCGGACCGTTCTCCTTAAAGAAGTGGATCAGGCCAGACACATGATCGGCGTCGATGTGGGTTGCGACCGCGAGATCGATCATTCCTCCGGATTGGGCTAGACGGGCGAGATCGGGTACGACATGATCACGGAAGGTCGAGACATACCCGCCGTCGATCAGGATGACCGTCAGCCTCTCGCCGTCGCGGGTTGCATACCGGATGAGGAACGTATCGCCGTTACCGGCGGGGTACATGGTGATAGTTAGGGCCACTGGCAATGCATCCTCATACTACTCGAAGGTCGGATTCCAAGAACGCGCGAGCCATACGGCGGGCACTCATTAGTTTACCTCACGCCTGACCTCTGCCCTTAAACCTGGTCCGTCTGGAAGGTTTCAAACGGGCGTTTACCCGAAGAGGTAAAACAGCCCTAGAAAGGACCGAACAGATGGCGAAGAAGACTTTTATGGAAGAGTGGAGCGCCGTTGCGCTGCGCCAAGCCGATCGCGTCCAGGATTACTTGATAGCTTCTATGGTGGTTCTTCTCGACGTTGTGGGCCTCGAAAGCAATGGTGAGCAGGTTATCCATGTGAACTCCTTTCAGGGGATTTGGTGATCGTCGGGGGAGGGCGATTGTTCTTGGTGGATGGCCCATATCCGCTTGACCTGACTCTTGCTGCAGCCGGCCAACTCGGCGGTACGTTTAATAGTTTGGCCGGCTCTGCGCAACGCCACAATGCGCTGATGGGTCGCGGTGTCGGCGATGCGGCCGGCATACTTCCCGGCGGCCTTGGCGAGCTGCACGCCCTGGCGCTGCCGTTCGAGGCGCGTCTCATAGTCGTCCCGCGCCATTTGTAGGGCCAGCTTGAGCAGTAGTTCCTGTACGGACTCCAGTACGATCCTGGCTACACCGTCAGCTGCAGCCGCGAAGTCAGACAGATCGACCAGGCCCGGCACAGCCAGTTTCGCCCCTTTGGTTCGGATCGATGCAACCAACTGCTCGGCTTCGGCCAGCGGCAATCGACTGATGCGATCGATCTTTTCGGCGACCACAACATCGCCCGGCTGTAGGTCGGCAATCATTCGCAGCAATTCCGGACGATCAGCGCGGGCACCTGATGCCTTCTCGCGGTAAACTCCGGCGATGTAGTATCCAGCCTCCCGCGTGTTGTGCTCAATGCTGGCCTGGCGGGTAAGGTCCTGTTCGTCGGTGCTGACTCGGAGATAGATGCGAGCGATTTTCATAGTGGGTAGCCAACTTGAGTATACGTAACTTGGCTAAACGTATTCCAAGTGGCCCAAAATCACAATCGAGATCTAACTTGGCCATATCGTATTTAGCCATCGTATTTGGCCACTTGAGGCAGTTCTGAATATACTTTCAAGATGGAGACTGCCATTTTGGTGTCTAAGTGTTTTTGATCGATTATCTTTTCGCTATGTTGATTGCGTGGATCGGCATTTAGCACTCGATTAGCTGCACACTATAAAGAGCATTGGACTCTCACACCAAATAAATATCCACACAGCTAGAACGACAGGTTATACATGGGATCTCATACTCTCGCGTTGCGGCGACTGGCAGACGAAGTTCTATCCCAGTCTGAGGCGACAACTTTGCGGGCCGTGCTTCAGAAGCCACCAATTAATCTTGCAGACCTGGAACAATTCGACCTTTCTTTGGGAGGACCGAGCCTGGTCCGGCTCGATTGTCATAATACGGGACGCTACCACGTCGACGATCGTCCAGTTTTCAGACCACTCCAGTACTGTTCCGCTTATATGGAAAATGTTGAGGTTGAGGACGAGATCAAATGGGTGACGCGGGAGATCGTCCACATGAGCGGCCTCCATCTTGAAAGCTTATTGAAGCGGATCGGCAGGGTCAGGCGGCCGTGGCCGCTTGGCAAGTTACTCGCGGAACATTCTATTCAGTCGCGACTTTCTCCTCTGACGCGCTTACGCATCGACCGTTTTCGAAATGCATACAACGCTGCGAAACATGATGTGGATCACGCAAAGGATACGCATCTATTCTCGACAGAGGACGCCGTGCTCGCCTATATTATATCCCGCAAGATCGGTATGCTTCTTTATCCTCAGGCTCGCCTGCGAACGGACATGGCAATTTTCGAGCAAGAATGCCCTTGAAGTATGGACGACATTTGGTATGATTGCGGGGAGAAGGTGGTCCGACAACTCCAGGAGAGCAACATCACAAATCAAACGGACGCAAGGTCGATATCAGAGTACTAAAAATAGGAGGCTGGAATGTATCGCCACCTTAGAGGTGGGACTCTTAAAGAAACTAATTCTCTGAAATCTGTTGCGATCTCGTGTGCGATGTGACCATTGAGCAGGCTGCAAAGTGGTGTAATGGTAACGGCTTAAGATCATCGGTAACAGCAGGTAGGACTCCTTCAAAGAGGCAAACCTGAGTAATCCATGTTCTTTTGGCGACAAGAGGGAACTGCTACATCTGTACAACAGTATGCTAAATGAATACTTGACGGCAGCGTGACTCTTCTCTATAATGAGGTTCTAGCCACAATATTTATGCTTGATCTCAAAGTGTAGTACTTTGGCAAATTGTAATGCCCAGCTGTTTTGTTAATTGAAGCTTCAGCTCTGCGCCTGATGAAGCCGCAGCATCGACCAGGAACTGCTAATGAACGATGCCGTTTCACGCTGGGAGAAGATTTACAATAATGTCCCTCTCGCCGATGTAGCAGGGCATTATGCCGGAATGACCGGCTCTCCCTTTCTCCTCCAGTACCTTACGGCTGTGCTTCGTGTTACTCCACGGGGCGGCAGAGTGCTTGAGACGGGGATCGGTTCCGGATATGGCGCGATTTGGCTCTCCCTACGTGGCGTTCATGCCGAAGGTATAGACTACTCACCGGCGATTGTTGAGCGTGCCAGGCAAATCAATGCCATCCTTGGCGGCCATGCTCATTTTGAGACGGGTGATCTCTTCGAATTGCGCGAGAAGGATGCTCCCCGTTACGATGTCATCCACCACCAAGGCGTTCTTGAGCACTTCACCGTCCCACAAATACGCGCTGCTCTTGCGCAGCAGGTGGCCTGCGCCAATCGTGTCGTATTCTCAGTTCCCTCCGTTAACTATCCTTTTGATCCGGAATTCGGCAATGAGCGTCTGCTGCCCATAGAGGAATGGGCTCGGATCCTCGCGCCCTTCCAGGTCGAGGACCTTCGATATTACGGCGATCCCAATCTTGGCGGGCAAGAGCAGATCCTGTGTGTTTTGCAGGGGCAGCCGGTAGATGAAGCGCTTGTCGCGCTGATGCGCCCCGGTCAGCAGCCATTTGCGCAGGGTGTCTCGGCAATTGTGCACACCCGCAATGAGTCGGCACACATCGCGGAATGTTTGCAGACGCTTGCTGGTTGGGCCGATGAGATTATCGTGTGCGACATGCAAAGCTCCGATAACACCCTGGAAATCGCATCGCGCTTCACAGACAAGATCGTTCATCATCCCCTGATCCCGAACTTTGACCGCGCGCGCAATGTCTCCGCAATGCGCGCATCGCATGAGTGGATCTTCTACCTCGATGCAGACGAACGGGTTCCTGACCGCCTTGGGCAGCATCTCCGCGCGATTTCTCGCGCCGAAATCACAGACTTCGATGGCCTCCTCATCCCATTTCGGCATCATTTCGCTGGCCGCTGGATGCAATCGATGTATCCGGGGTACACAGCGCCACGCTTCCTTCGCAACGGCAAGTTCGTGTTCAACCCCCGTCTGCATTCGGGAGCGGAAGTGGATGGAAGGGTCGTGACATTTCCCGCCGACGATCCCAATGTGGCCATCGTTCACTACTCATTCGATACTCTTGCACACCATGTGAACAAGCTGAACCGCTACACGGACGGAGAATCTCTGAACATGTGGCGGGACGGTCAGCCCTACCACTGGCAGAATGCCGTTGCCCACTTCGTTAACGATTTCAGGGGCTACTATGACGCCGGAGCCGGGGCAAAGGATGGCGTGCACGGTTTCCTTTACTCATTCCAATCTGCCTTTTATCGTTTCCTGCAGCATGGCAAGCTATACGAGCGGCGCTTCCACAACAACCAACTCAATGAATGGGAGAATTCCGTTCCCTCAAGCATGGAGGAGATGCTTGAGTATGCACTTCGGTTGTGCCGGGAGAAGCCGAAAGAGCAAGTGCGACAATTGCGGATCGCAGCTCAGCCGGATGCCGCGGATGTTGTATGGACGGGGCCTGTGCGGGATCGGAACGGATACGGTGACGAAAGCCGAAACTTGTTGCTGGCGCTGGATGGGGTAGGAGCCAGAGTTACGGCACAGGCTCTGCCATGGGGAAAGGACGCTTCGCTGTCCGACGCTGACGCGGCCCGATTAGGCGCGCTTGAAGAGAGGCCGGTTGTACCCGGTTTCACACAGATCGTGCATACATTTGGCGCGTATCTTGAGCGCCATCCTCAGGCCGGTGTCGCGATTGGACGAACTGTATTTGAGACGGATCGTTTGCCGCGCGAGTGGGTGGATGCCTGCAACAAGATGGACTTCGTGTGGGTTCCCAGCGAGTTCAACCGCAAGACCTTTTCGGCTGCCGGGGTCGACGCCGCAAAAATCATGGTGGTTCCGGAGTGCCTCGACGCCATACCATATCGTCAGCTCCCTACAAAGTCGCAGCTGGCAAAGCGCAAGGATCTGAATCCCATTGTGCGCGCCGTAGCAAAGTCAAAGAAATATACGTTCCTATCTGTGTTCGACTGGACACTTCACAAGGGATGGGATGTGCTGCTGCGCGCCTTCCTGACCGAGTTCGCTCTGAGTGAGGACCTTCAGCTTGTGCTGAAGGTGTGGTCGAGCAACGGCTATGCAGACGAGCATATTTGTGAGCAGGCTCGGCGGTTTACGAAGGATGAGTTGGGAGTCGATCTCGATGCCGATCCGCGGGTTCGATTTATTCAGGAGTATCTGCCGGAAGCGGATTTGCGCGCTTTGTATGCGGCGTGCGATGCGTATGTGCTGCCGAGCCGCGGTGAGGGGTGGGGCCGGCCATACATGGAGGCGATGGCTAGCGGTCTTCCAACGATCGGGACAGATTGGGGCGGCAATACGGCATTTATGTCTGGGGAAAACTCTTATCTTGTTAAGAGCGAGTTGACTGCCGTATCGGAGACGGGGTGGAACGAAGTCGGAAGCTACAAAGGACATCGATGGGCGGAGCCGGATGGCGATGATTTGCGGCGCATCATACGGGCTGTTTTTACCGATCGCAAAGCGTCGGAGGCTATTGGGGCAAAGGCGCGCACGGATGTGCTGAGTCGGTTTAGCCGTGAAGCGGTGGGGCCGTTGATAGCGGCTGCGCTTGAGCGCGCCAAATCTGCGCCGGCCTCTCGGGCAGACAATACAGAGGCAACTCATGAAGAGCGCGTGCGGTGGGAGGCCGCGATGTTCCGGCTTCACAGCCTGGGGTATGTGAATCGGGAACTGTGCCTGGGCATGCTGAGGCAGGGCATCGAAATGTCCTTTGTTCCAACCGAGCCGGACGATTTCTCTCCTCTCGAAGACTCGCGTCTGCTGCCGCTTGTCGAGAGATGCTTCGCGCCGCTCTCAGGCGCCGCGGATGTGCATATCCGCCATGGTTTCCCGCCGCGCTTCGACCGGCCGCTGGATGGCCGATTCGTGCTCATTCAGCCCTGGGAATATGGTTATCTGCCCAAGAAATGGGTGTCGAATATCAGACAGCAGGTCGATGAGGTGTGGTGCTACAGCAGATACGTCTTCGATGTCTATAAGAATAGCGGCATTTCGGAAGATAAGCTGCAGATCGTGCCTCTGGGCGTGGACACCTCGGTATTTCATCCGGATGCGCCGCCATATGTCATGACGGATGAAGTTGGAGCAAATAGGCTTGGAGTGCAGGCGAGCATCTCCGGCAGTGAAAATAACTGCGCTGGAGGCAGGCCGAATCTCTTCGTTTTCCTGTTCGTAGGGGGAACTCTGCACCGGAAAGGGTTCGATATCCTGCTTGAGGCTTATCTCAAGACATTCTCAGCCTATGACAATGTGGCGCTGGTCGTGAAAGATACCTGTGTCGATACCGTCTACAGGGGGCAGAATCAGGGTGAGCGCTTGAAGGCTCTGGCTAACGACCCATCCATGCCCCGAATTGTGTACCTGGACACGGAGATACCGGCTCGCGAACTGGCGGGCCTGTACACTCAGGCCGACTGCCTGGTTGCGCCATATCGCGGAGAGGGCTTTTGCCTGCCGGTGCTCGAAGCAATGGCCTGCGGTGTTCCGACGATCGTCCCGATGGGAGGCGCTACGGACGATTTCGTGGATGATACTGTCGGTTGGCGTTTGCCGGCACAAAAAGTGCCGGTTGGCGGGGGAATGGTCGGTGAGTGGGAGTGTGCGGGGACGCCCTGGTTTCTTGAGATCGGCGTCGACCACCTGGCGTCTCAGATGCGAGCCATTGCTGGGCAAAAGGATGAATGCAAACGTCGCGGGGCCGCTGGCGCAGCGAGAGTTCAAGTCGCGTGGACATGGGATCATTCGGCCGCTCGGGTTTGTGAGAGAATTCAGGCGCTGCAGTCTGGCGCGTTCGAAGCTGACGGCCACCATGCAATAGCGGCCGATGTTGTGGATACCAATTTCACACCAGGTGCGGACAGCATTGCTCAAGGCTTGATACCGCTTACCGGTCAGCCGGCAATTTCTCTGTGTATGATTGTGAAGAACGAGGAGAGGGTTCTTGGCGATTGCCTGGCGAGTATTCGGCCCTGGGTCGACGAAATCATCGTCGTGGACACGGGGTCTTCCGATCGAACAGTTGAGATCGCCCTGGAGCATGGGGCGCTCGTTCACCATTTCCCGTGGACCGAAAGCTTTTCGGAAGCGCGCAACATCTCGCTGGAGCATGCCACGGGCGACTGGATCCTGTGGATGGACGCCGACGACACGATTCCGGCCGAGTGCGGCGCCAGGCTTCGGGACATGGTTCTGTTGTCTGAAGATAAGGTAACAGGCCTGATGATGCAGGTGCGTATCCCTCCCGCGCCGGGAGAGGTTGGCCTGACGGTTGTCGATCACGTTAAGCTATTCCGTAATCGACTTGGCCTGCAGTTCGAGGGCCGCATTCACGAGCAGATCCTGGAGCCGATTTACCGCATAGGCGGAGAGATCAGGCGAACGGACTTATATGTGGTGCATTCGGGCTACGATTACAGCCCGGAGGGGCAGAAGGGCAAGCGAGTTCGTGACCTGCGCCTGCTGGAGCTGGATCTTTCGGAGCGGCCCGACCATCCTTTCGTGCTGTTCAACATTGGCATGACTGCCTACCATATGAAAGACTACCCGAAGGCTGTGCAGGCGCTGGAGCGATGTCTGGCCGTCAGCAAACCGCAGGAGTCGACAATTCGCAAAGTGTACGCGATGCTTGCCGGATGCGCCCTGGAGATGAAGGATCTAATGGCGGCCAGGCGATGGACCGAATCGGGTTTGAACCTGTATCCGCGTGATCCGGAACTTCTATTCCGAGCCGGCATTGTGTACAAAGACATTGGGAATATGGCGAAGGCTGAGGAATGTTATTTGAAGCTGCTGGGCGAACGCGAGGTCGGACACATAGACAGCCTCGACGAGACCTTGACTGGCTTTAAGGCGCACCACAATCTCGCACTAGTATATCAGGATTCCGGCCGGCCGGAGGAAGCTGCGAGGCAGTTTCAGGAAGCGACCCTGAAGGAACCAGGGTTTACGCCTTCATGGATCGGACTTGGCTATACGCTGCTGGCTCTTCGCCGTTTTCATGACGTGGAGAGAGTTGTCGAGCGCCTGCAGTCAATGAACAGTGAGGAGGCTTCTCTGTTAAAATCAAGGCTGTACGAGCGCATGGGTGCTCTCTCTTGAAGCTTGTGGAGACTTACGGGGCATGGAAACAGACGGTATTCGAAATCTGGTAGGCTGCGAAGGCAAGCCGGGCGAAGGTCCATTCATGCTGGTCGTGCTGAAGGTGAAGGATGATTGCATCGTTGATGCGCGGTTCCAGACCTATGGATGTCCCGCTGCAGTTGCATGCGGTGAGTTTGTTTGCAATTGGGTTCAGGACAAATCACTGTCTTTGGCTTTGTCCATCTCGGAAGCCGACGTAATTGCGGGAGTTGGGGCACCACCGCTTGGGCGAGAACATTGCCCGGGACTGGCAGTCAAATCGTTGCATAAGGCCGCACGGATATAGAATAAATTAATTAGTGCATTATTTATGTATGAATAAGCTAAGATTCAATAAAATATTAGTGGCCTTTGTATTTTAAGTTATACACCTAAGTTTAGGGGATAATATAGTGAAAATTACAGTAACACTTAATTTTAGCGGATTGGTTGGAGATCCAGGTGGCCCAATCAATTTTTCTTCCAAAAATCTCATTGTTACTCCTTCTGTGCCATTTACCTATGATTGGGACAATCCTTCAGGCACTGTATCCATTATATCAACTTCTCCACCTATTGCCGATCCAATGTCTATTGATTGTGATATAGATATTCTTACTGGACCTAATGGGACTTACTCGGCATCAGTCATTTTCTATAATGGTCAAACCGAACATAATTATAAGCAAGTTGGATATGCTGCAAATTTCACATTGCCTTCTTCAAGTTCTTCCTCATCGAGTTCGAGTAGCTCGTCCAGTTCCTCCTCATCAAGCAGTTCTAGCTCTTCGTCCAGTAGTTCTTCATCGTCCAGTCCTTCTTCGAGTTCTAGCTCTTCATCGCCTTCGAGCAGCTCCAGTTCAAGCAGCAGCTCCTCGTCGCTGAGCTCAAGCTCGTCGAGTTCTTCCAGCTCAAACACAAGTCCAAGCTCCAGTTCCAGCAGCTGCGGGTGCGGAAGTATCGTGGCGTGCAGCTCAGGCTCAGTGTGTGTCACCAGTGCGGGAGCGGGAGCCGGCACACCATCGTGGCTGATCAAAGACCCGAACGGCAATCCCGTTGGCACCGCGCCTTTCGGTGTTGCC